>Ga0154822_1064_pt4 | contig 27088 bp, 28 predicted proteins | sample Rifle2008BG16ft_FD_116126 | JGI IMG/M metagenome (GOLD analysis project Ga0154822, IMG submission 116126) | Candidatus Muproteobacteria bacterium RBG_16_62_13
CACCGGCAAGTCCACGCTCGTGAACCGGCTGGCCGGTGCCCACGTCAGCATCACCTCGCGCCGTCCGCAAACCACGCGCTTTCGCGTCCTCGGCATTCATACCCGCCCGGACGCCCAGATCGTCTACGTCGACACGCCCGGTTTGCATCCGCCGGCGGGGCGTGAGCTCAGTCGCTACCTGAACCGCGTGGCCAGGGGCAGTGTCGAGGGCGTGGATGTGGCCGTGCTGCTGATCGACGCCGCCGGTTGGCGCGCGGATGATGAGTATGCGCTGGATGAACTGCGCCGTGCCGGTTGCCCGGTGGTGCTGGCCATCAACAAGATCGATCGGCTGCGTAATCGCGGCGAGTTGTTGCCGATGCTCGAAGCCTGCGCGCGCCGCCACGATTTTGCCGCGATTGTGCCGATCTCGGCCCTCAAGGACGAGAACCTGGACGCCCTCGAGCAGGCGCTCCTGCCGTTGCTGCCGGTCCAGGAGCCGATCTACCCGGTCGACACACTGACCGACAAGAGCGAGCGCTTCATGGCCGCCGAGTTCATCCGCGAACAGATCTTCCGCAGCATTGGCCAGGAAGTCCCGTATGATACGGCCGTGCACATCGAGCGTTTTCGCCGCCAGCGCGGCGGCGCCCATATCGAGGCAACCATCCTGGTGTCGAAGGAAGGCCAGAAGGCTATTTTGATCGGCAAGGGCGGGGCGCAGATGAAAGTCATCGGTCAGCGCGCCCGCCAGGCCATGCAGACGCTGTTCGGTTTTCCCGTGCACCTCGACCTCTGGGTCAAGGTCAAGCGCGGCTGGGCGGACAGCGCGCGTGAATTGCGCAGCCTCGGTTACGCGGACGAGGGTTGATCATGCGCGTGCAGGGACAGGCCGCCTTTATTCTCCATCATCGCCAGTACAGCGAGACCAGCCTGATCCTGGACGTGCTGACGCCGGCGCACGGCCGGCTTGGCCTGCTCGCCAAGGGTGCGCGCCGGCCTTCCAGTCCGTGGCGCGGCATCCTCAAACCCTTCCAGCCGCTGCTGATCGACTGGATGGGGCGCGGCGAGTTGCCGATCCTGACCGGCGCCGAGACGGATGGCGAAGGCTATGCCTTCAGCGGCGCCGTCCTCTATTGCGGGTTTTACCTGAACGAACTCCTGTGGCGACTCCTGCACCGCCACGATCCGCATGAAGAACTTTTTGCCATTTATCGTCGCTCCCTGGACGGGTTGCGCGATCATGCCGGGCAGGCGGAGCTGGTCCTGCGCCTTTTTGAAAAGGCGCTCTTGCGCGAAACGGGTTACGGATTGGTGCTGGACCACGATGCCGAAACACAAATCCCGATCGATCCGGAAGCCCTGTATATCTATCACCCGGACCGTGGACCTGTCCGGGCGGCGACCGGACATCACCGCTCCGGCGACGGCATCCGCCTGCGCGGCAGCAGCCTGCTCGCGCTGCACCAGGAATCCCTGGACGATCCCCGCAGCCAGCGCGAGGCCAAAACATTGCTGCGCGCCTTGTTGATGCGCCAGCTCGACGGCCGGCCGCTGCACACCCGCGAGCTCTTTCGCCGCGTGGTTTCCCCGTTTATTTCACCCCGCGACCGTCAGCTGGCGCCATGATCCGCCTCGGTGTCAATATCGATCACGTGGCCACGCTGCGCCAGGCGCGGCGCACCCGCTACCCGGATCCGGTGCAGGCGGCGCGCGACGCCGAACAGGCCGGCGCCGATTCGATCACGCTGCATCTGCGCGAAGATCGCCGCCACATCCAGGAGCGTGATGTCGAGACACTCCGCCAGACCCTGCAGACACGCATGAATCTGGAGATGGCCGCGACCGATGACATGGTGGCCTATGCCTGCCGCGTCGGTCCGGAAGACTGTTGTCTGGTTCCCGAGCGACGCGAGGAGTTGACCACCGAGGGTGGCCTGGATGTCGTGGGTCAGGAAAAACAGTTATCGGTTGTCTGCCGGCGTCTGGCGGAGCGCGGCATCCGTGTTTCCCTGTTCATCGACGCCGATCCCGCGCAGATCGAAGCCGCCGCGCGCGTCGGCGCACCCGTCATCGAGATACATACCGGTCACTATGCCGATGCCGAGGGCGATGCGTGGCGCAGTGAACTGGCCCGCATCGAGCGTGCCGTGCAGCAGGGGTTGGCCCTGGGGTTGCAAGTCAATGCCGGTCACGGCCTGAACTATCACAACGTGCAGTCGATCGCGGCCATTCCGGGCATCAGCGAACTCAATATCGGCCACGCCATCATTGCGCGCGCGCTCTTCACCGGCCTCGGTGAAGCCGTGCGCGAGATGAAACGGCTGATGATACTTCCCCGGACATGATCTTCGGCATCGGCACCGACATCGTCCGGGTCGGGCGCATGGAACAGGACCTGCAACGCTTCGGCGAGCGCTTTGCCGAGCGCATCCTGACCGCGGACGAGTTCGAGGAGTTTCGCCTGAACGCCAAACCGGCCCACTTCCTGGCGCGCCGCTTCGCCGCCAAGGAGGCGGCCGCCAAGGCCATGGGCACGGGTTTCGCCAACGGTTTGTCGTGGCGACACATCGGCGTGGGGCACGACGCCGCCGGCAAACCAGTGCTGGAATTCAGCGGCGAGGCCGAGAGCTTCATGCAGCGGCACGGAATCACCATCGCCCACATCAGTCTCGCGGACGAGGAAGATCACGCCGTGGCCTTCGTGACGCTGGAGAAACCGGCCTGAACCGGGTGCGTGGCACCCGGCTATTTAAAGGCTAAAAACTGGCTCCCCGGGAAGGACTCGAACCTCCGACCCAGTGATTAACAGTCACTTGCTCTACCGACTGAGCTACCGGGGAATGGTGGGGCGCGTATGGTACTGATCCGCCTTCCCCCCGGTCAATAGAAACGTCGGATCTTCCCGGCGACAGGCGCTGGCGCACGGGTATCGCTAGCCATCGCAGGGTAAATGGTCGGCCGGCGCCCGCGACACCCGTGCCCTTCCGATGTTGGAAATGATCACGGACCGAACGTCGGCCGCCGGTCCTGCCGGGCAGAAGGTGAGGGTCAGGTTGGTCCCGGTGGTCATGCCGCTGGCTCGATAGACCACCTTGGTCCGGTATCGCGATGACCGGAGCGTGATCCCGGCTCGGGCCGGTCCATTGAGCAGGACGGGCTCGTTTTCATCCAGGCGACGGTCGCCATCGAGATCAACGAATACCAGATACCCCTCATGCCACCAGGTGTAGCGGCTGTCGGGTTCATCGCATTGGCGTCCGGTCCGGCTCGGGCAAACGACCACATCGGCCAGCCGCATGACCGCATGGCTGCGGGCGAGATTCAGGACGGCCATCAGCTCATTGGCGCCGGTGCTCAGGCGGTCGTTCCGGAGGACACTGCCCAGAGTGGCGCTGGCCGAGCCGAGGATGCTGACGATCGCCAATACCACGAGCATCTCGTACAGGCTGAAGCCACGCAAACCAGCCGGTGAAGTGGCGGAAATGGAATATAAAGCAGTACCGCGACACTGTTCCCTGTGCATAGTCCAGCTTCCTTGCTGTGGATCCGGTAATTCTGCTTCGCGGCAGAGCCGGACATGTCCAAACGAGTGGCAACGCGAGAACTATCTTACGTATCGTTTTGCCGGCGTCAAGCCCGGCATCAACAGATCAGGATGACGGAGGAAAACTGTAACGCAGGCGTTACAGTTCTGGTTACCAGCCGATGCTGTCGGTCGATGAAACGGGGACAAGATGCATCAATATGGTCAGCCGGCCCTCAAACAGTACATCCACATCGATCTGGCCCGGCTGTCTGACGGATTTCAGTTGCAGGACGGACGGTTCCAGTGAATTCATCTGCACCTGGGAGCTTGGGTACAGCACGTGCAGTTTGAGGTGCAGCGGAAAGTAACCGTCGAAAAATCGGCGCATGTAGGGGCCGGCGCGCCACTCGAAACCGCTCAGCCCGGAGGGTTGCAGGGTGCGGTTTTCGCTGAAGATGCACAGCACGGCATCGGCGCCGATCTGCTCCACCTGCACCGAGGAACCCTCGACCCAGGCGCGCCCGATATTCTGGGTGCGCAGGATGCGCAGCTTGCGCACCTTCTGCGGGGAAAAAACCACCTCCAGGGCGGGCATGCGATCGAGCCGGAAGTGGCACTGGCTGGTTTGCACCCAGCCGGTCTTGAGCGAATCTTCGTTGATCACGACCTGCATTTCCTGCACGTACGGCGGTCGTTTGGGTGGCTGGTTGAGGAAAACCAGATCACCCTGATTAATATCACGCAGGCTGGTTGGCGGGCGCTCGTTTTCAGCAGGCGCGATTCCGGAGCACAGGAGTAACACGATGCCGGTCAGGGTTCGGTTGACCGCCACGGTCGGGTTAGATCCTTGCCAGCAGCTTTTCCAGACGATCGAGCGCGGCATCCAGGTTTTCCATCGAGGTCGCGTACGAAAACCGTAGATGCCCCTCGGCACCGAAGGCCGAGCCGGGCACGAGCGCGACACCGGCCTGATCCAGCATCCGCTCGGCCAACTGCACGTCGTTCTTCAGTCCCAGATGCCGGATTACTTCACTGAAGTCCGGGAAGGCATAGAACGTGCCCTGGTTGGGAAGACATTTTACGCCGGGCAGACGGTTGAGACGCGCGACCAGGTGATCGTGACGTTCCTTGAAGGCCTTGAGCATGGGCACCATGCAGTCGTTGCCGCCATTGAGCGCCGCCTCGGCGGCCACCTGGGCAATGGAGGTCGGGTTGGAAGTGCTCTGCGACTGGATTTTTTTCATCGCCGCAATCAGCGGCTTCGGCCCGGCACAGTAGCCAATGCGCCAGCCGGTCATGGCGTAGGCCTTGGAAACGCCGTTGAGCACGATGGTGCGCGCGTGCAGGTCCGGACAGGTGTTCACGATGTTGCAGAACGGTTCGCCGGACCAGAGGATGTGTTCATACATGTCATCGGTGGCAATCAGCACCTGTGGGTGCTCACGCAGCACTTCACCCAGCGCCGACAGTTCGGCGTGCGTGTAGGCGGCGCCGGTCGGGTTGGAGGGGCTGTTGATGACCACCAAGCGGGTCTTGGCGGTGATCACGCGCCGGAGCTGGTCGGGTTGCATCTTGAAGCCCTGGGCCATCCCGGCCTGCACGATCACCGGAACGCCGTCGGCGAGCAGCACGATGTCCGGATAGGAAACCCAGTAGGGCGCCGGGATCACCACCTCGTCGCCTTCATCGAGCAAGGCCATGGCGAGGTTGAAGAAGCTCTGCTTGCCGCCCACCGAGACCAGCACTTCGTCGGGCGTGTAAGACAGCCCGTTCTCGCGCTGGAACTTGTCGACGACCGCTTTTTTCAGCGACGGCGTGCCGTCGACCGCGGTGTATTTGGTGAAGCCGTCGCGGATGGCGCGGATGGCCGCTTCCTTGATGTGTGCGGGCGTGTCGAAGTCAGGCTCGCCGGCGCCGAGGCCGATGACGTCCTTGCCTTGCGCCTTCAATTCCTTGGCGCGGGCATCGACGGCGAGCGTGGGGGAGGGTTTGATGCGGCCAACGCGGCGCGCGAGACGGAGATCGGACAAGGAAACCTCGGAATCGGGAAAATGTGCAAAGTGGCGGTGTGAAATCTGCGTTACTATACCCGATGTCCGCTTATCGACGCAGCCATGCCGGATACCTTCGAACTTGTCAGCCACTTCACACCGGCCGGTGACCAGCCGGCCGCGATCGACGCATTGACCCGCGGTCTGGAAGCCGGGTCCGCCTACCAGACGCTGCTCGGCGTCACCGGTTCGGGCAAAACCTTCACGATCGCCAATGTCATCGTCCGGCAGCAGCGTCCGGCGCTGGTGCTGGCCCCGAACAAGACCCTGGCCGCGCAGCTGTATGCCGAATTCCGGGATTTCTTTCCGCGCAACGCCGTCGAGTATTTCGTCTCCTACTACGACTACTACCAGCCGGAGGCCTACATCCCCTCGACGGACACCTTTATCGAGAAGGACGCGGCCATCAACGAGCAAATCGAGCAGATGCGGCTGTCGGCGACCAAGGCGCTGCTCGAGCGGCCCGACGTCATTATCGTCGCCACGGTGTCGGCGATCTACGGCCTCGGCGACGTCGATGCCTATCACGGCATGATCCTGCACCTGCGCCTGAACACCACCCTGGATCAGCGCGCCATCCTCCGGCGTCTGGCGGAAATGCAGTACACCCGCAACGAGCTGGATCTGCAACGCGGTACCTTCCGGGTGCACGGCGATACGATCGATATCTTTCCCGCCGAGGCCGAACGGCTGGCGGTGCGGGTCGGGTTGTTTGGCGACGAGATCGATTCGCTCAGCGAATTCGATCCGCTCACCGGCGAGATCGTCAATCGACTGACCCGCTTCACCATCTACCCGAAGACCCACTATGTTACTCCGCGCGAGACGCTCCTCAACATTATTCCGGTCATCAAGGAGGAACTGCGCGAGCGGGTCACGCAGCTGCGCGGTCTCGACAAGCTGGTTGAGGCGCAGCGGCTGGAACAGCGAGCGCTCTACGATCTCGAGATGATGCGCGAGCTGGGTTATTGCTCCGGCATCGAAAATTACTCGCGCTATCTTTCCGGACGTCAGCCCGGTGAACCACCGCCGACACTGATTGACTACCTGCCGGACAACGCCCTGTTGATCGTTGACGAGTCACACGTCACCGTGCCGCAACTGGGCGCCATGTACAAGGGTGACCGGTCACGCAAGGAAACCCTGGTGGAATACGGCTTCCGGCTGCCGTCGGCCCTGGACAATCGCCCGCTGCGCTTCGACGAATTTGAGAAGCTCATGCCTCAGACCATCTTCGTGTCCGCCACGCCCGGCCCCTACGAGCTCGATCACAGTCATGGCGCGGTCATTGACCAGGTCGTGCGCCCCACCGGTCTGCTCGATCCCGAAGTCGAAGTGCGCCCGGTCGCCAGCCAGGTGGATGATTTGCTGTCAGAGGCGCGCGCCCGGACGAAGCTCGGAGAGCGTGTGCTGGTCACCACCCTGACCAAGCGCATGTCCGAGGACCTCACTGAATACCTCCACGAGCACGACATCCGCGTGCGCTATCTGCATTCGGATATCGAAACCGTCGAGCGGGTCGAGATCCTCCGCGATCTGCGCGCCGGCGTCTTCGACGTGCTGGTGGGCATCAATTTACTGCGGGAAGGGCTGGATCTGCCCGAGGTTTCGCTGGTGGCGATTCTGGACGCCGACAAGGAAGGATTCCTGCGTTCCAGCCGCTCGCTGATCCAGACCATCGGCCGCGCCGCCCGCCACGTGCGTGGCAAGGCGATCCTCTATGGCGATCGCATCACCACCGCGATGCAGTACGCGCTCGATGAAACCGAACGAAGGCGGGCAAGGCAGACGGTCTATAACCGGGAGCGCGGCATCACGCCGCAGAGCATCCGCAAGGCGGTCAAGGACCTCATCGAGGGTATGCCGGGCGCGCCGGCGCCGGGTTCCAGGGCCTGGCCAAAGGCCGCCGAGGAAGTCGCGGAATACGAAACCATGCCGGCGCCGGCCCTGGCCAAGCTCATTGCCAGGCTGGAAAAGCAGATGTATCAGCATGCCCGCAACCTGGAGTTTGAGCAGGCGGCGGCCTTGCGCGACCGGATCACCCGGATTCGCGACAGTAAATTCGGCCTCATTGGCCAGGTGAGGGGGAATCCGTAACCAAGCGTTATATTAGTAATCTCTTATATTCATTTACCGGCACCGGTTTCCTGATGGCGGGCATTTGGGCATGAACATTGGGCGGGCAAGCTGGTCTATGATTAGGAGCAGATTTCGAGGGCAAGTTGGTGCGGATTGTGCAAGCACTAAACCGGAATGGACCAGGACGAGACAAGTGATTCCTGCTTCGTCCGAACGTTCAAGCAGCGATAGATACCGAGGGGTGTAGTCATGAACAAACTCATCACGATGATGGCCAGCGGGATGCTGGCCGTCGCGATCATGTCATTTGGCATGGATGCCCAGGCAACCAAGAAACTGGTGTGGGCGGGATGCGGCATCTCCAAGAGCGCCTTTATGGCCGAGATGGCGGCCGCCTACAAGAAAAAAACCGGGATCGAGGTCGATTTCAAGGGCGGTGGCGCCACCAAGGGTATCCGCGAGGTGGCCAACAACAAGGTGGATATCGGCGGAACCTGCCGTCACGTCATCGATGATCCCAACACGCTGGCGACCGTGCCGGAAGAGCGTCGCACTATACTGACACCGGTGGGTTGGGACGCCTTGGCGGTGATCGTTCACAAGGACAACCCGGTCGACACCATCACGCTTGAGCAGGTGCGCCAGTTGTATCTCGGCAAGATCACCAACTGGAAACAGCTGGGCGGCAAGGACGCGCCCATTGAGCTGCTGGTGCGCAAGGGCAAGATCTCCGGCGTCGGCCGGACCCTGCGCGAGATTGTCTTCAGCAATTACGACCAGGATTTCTATGCCACCAAGGTTCTGGACTCGACCGGACCGCTCGAACGCGACGTGGTGAAGAATCCGAATGCCATCGGCATGACCGGTATCTCCAGTGCCCGTCGTCTCAAGGGCGCCAAGGTTCTGAAGCTGAATGGCATTGCCCCCGATTACGACAACATCAAGAACGGTGCCTATCTGCTGTACCGGCCGCTTTACATGGTGTCGGCCATGGAAGCCAAGGACCCGGAAACCCGCAAGGAAGTGAAGAAGTTCATCGATTTCGTCCTTGGCCCGGAAGGCAAGGCCGTCATGCGCCGTGTCGGTACCGTGCCCTATGAAGACGCCATCCCGCTGTGGCTGAAATACCTCGATCAGCAGAACAAGGCGCTGGCCCGCATGCAGCAGAAGAATCAACTGCTGGCCAACAAACCCGGCGCGGCCGTTGCTCGCTGAGCCGGTACGCACCCGCGGTTGCCACCCCGGCGTACCGCGGGTGTTCTTGAGGTTGCTAACTGAGCTGTGATAGTTTGCGCGCCTGCAAAGCTAAGCAGGCGCGTAGCTCAGTGGTAGAGCACCACCTTGACATGGTGGTGGTCGGTGGTTCGATCCCACTCGCGCCTACCAGTTTTTGCCCCAACGCTCGTTTCAATCTGGCCCGCCCGTGGCGGGCCGTTTGTCCGGAGCCCCATTTACGCGGCCAATCGTAGCGGTCGCCACTGAAGCCAGGGACGCAGTCGCCATATGCCGGTTATCACGCTCCCCGACGGTTCACGCCGGACCTTCTCCAGCAATCCCACTATCGCCGAGATCGCGGCCAACATCGGTCCTGGGTTGGCGCGCGCCACCCTGGCCGGCCGCGTGGACGGCCAGCTCGTGGACGCGAGCCATCGGGTTGAACAGGATGCGGTCGTGGAAATTGTCACGGACAAGAATCCGGACGGTCTGGAGATTCTGCGCCACTCGACGGCCCATCTGCTCGCCCATGCCGTCAAGGAGATGTATCCCGAGGCCCAGGTCACGATCGGCCCGGTGATTGAAAACGGCTTCTACTACGATTTCGCTCACCCGCGCGGTTTCACCGAGGATGACCTGGCGCGCATCGAGCAGCGCATGCACGAAATCGTCAAGCGCGATCATCCGGTCGAACGTTCGGTGATGGCGCGCGAGGCGGCGATCGAGTTTTTCCGGAAGCAGGGCGAGGAATACAAGGCAAAAATCATCGAGGCGATTCCTGCCGGCGAGCACATCTCGCTTTACCGGCAGGGCGAGTTCATTGACCTTTGCCGTGGACCGCACGTGCCCTCGACCGGAAAGTTGCGCGCCTTCAAGCTCATGAAGGTTGCCGGCGCCTACTGGCGCGGTGATTCGCGCAACGAAATGCTCGCCCGTATTTATGGCACGGCCTGGGCGAACAAGGAGCAGCTCGACGCCTACCTGCGCCAGATGGAAGAGGCCGACAAGCGCGATCATCGCAAGCTCGGCCGCGCCCAGGATCTGTTCCACATGCAGGAAGAGGCGCCCGGCATGGTGTTCTGGCACCCGCGCGGCTGGCGCCTCTACCAGACCATCCAGCGCTACATGAGCGAGTTATGGTCCGGCAACGGCTATCGCGAAATCCGCACCCCGCAACTGGTTGATCGTTCGTTGTGGGAACAGTCCGGCCACTGGGAGAAATTCCACGCCGACATGTTTACGACCGAATCCGAGAAGCGCACCTTCGCGGTCAAGCCGATGAATTGCCCGTGTCACATCCAGGTGTACAACCAGGGCCTGAAGAGCTATCGCGACCTGCCGCTGCGACTGGCCGAGTTCGGTTCCTGCCACCGCAACGAGCAGTCCGGGGCCTTGCACGGGCTGATGCGCGTGCGCGGCTTCACGCAAGACGATGCCCATATCTTCTGCACCGAGGAACAGATCCAGCCCGAGGTGTCGGCCTTCATCGACATGCTGCACGGCGTCTACGCCGACTTCGGCTTCAGGGAAATTCGTTATCGGCTCTCGACCCGGCCGGTCAACCGCATCGGCTCGGACGAGCTCTGGGACAAGGCCGAGCACGCCCTGGAGCGGGCCCTCAATGACAAGTCTTTGCCCTGGGACCTGCAACCGGGGGAGGGGGCCTTCTACGGCCCGAAGATCGAGTTCTCGCTCAGGGACTCCATCGGCCGGATCTGGCAGTGCGGCACCATCCAGGTGGATTTCTCCATGCCGGGCCGGCTGGGGGCCACCTACATCGCCGAGGACGGCGCCAAGAAGACACCGGTCATGCTGCATCGGGCCATTTTTGGCTCTCTGGAGCGGTTTATCGGCATTTTGATCGAGGAATATGCCGGGTCTTTCCCGCTCTGGCTGGCCCCCGTGCAGGTCGCCATTCTGACCATTACCGACGCCCTGACCCCCTATGCCCTGGAAGTCGAGAAAGTCCTGAAAAATCATGGATTCCGGGTCATTGCCGACTTGAGGAACGAGAAAATTGGCTTTAAAATCCGCGAGCATACCCTGCAGCGTATCCCCTACCTGCTGGTGATCGGCAAGAAGGAGGCTGAGCAGGGTACCGTCGCCGTGCGCACGCGGAAAGGTGAAGACTTGGGTGCCGTGACGCTTGATGCGTTGCGTGACCGTCTTGACCGGGAATCCGCGAGCCACGGCATTACTGTTTCGGAGGAATAGACACATCGCTACAGAGAAAGAAAGCCGCATCAACGCCCGTATCAAGGTTCCGCAGGTGCGCGTGATTGGCGCCGATGGACAACAGATCGGCATCCTGCCCACGGCGGAAGCACTCCGCAAGGCGGAGGAAGCCGGTCTCGATCTGGTAGAGATTTCGCCGAATGCCGAGCCGCCGGTTTGCCGGATCATGGATCACGGCAAGTTCCTGTACGAGGAAGCCAAGCGTCGCCACGCGGCCAAGCGCAAGCAGAAACAGATTCAGGTCAAAGAGGTCAAGTTCCGTCCCGGTACGGACGTAGGCGACTACCAGATCAAGTTGCGTAACCTGATCCGTTTCCTGGAAGAGGGGAACAAGGCCAAGATCACGCTGCGTTATCGCGGACGTGAAATGGCCCACCAGGAACTGGGTATGGAAATGTTGAAGCGGCTGGAGGCGGATCTCAAGGAACATGGCATCGTCGAGCAAATGCCGCGCATGGAAGGCCGGCAGATGGTCATGCTCATCGGTCCGAAACGATAACCGGAAATTTTTTATTCATCGGCCCTTCGGGGCCTTAACCCGCATCCAGGCAGGCGTCGCATGTGCCTGCCGGAGCGTCAACAACAGGAGTCAAACATGCCCAAGCTGAAAACCAACCGCAGCGCCGCCAAGCGTTTCAAGCGGACCGCCGGTGGCGGCTTCAAACGAGGCCGTTCGCACCTGCGTCATATCCTCACCAAGAAAACATCAAAGCGTAAACGCCAGTTGCGCGGCACCACCATGGTGCACGATACCGACAACGCGCGCCTGCGCCAGATGATGCCGTACAGCTGAGGAGAGACGAACCATGCCACGCGTTAAACGCGGAGTTACTTCCCACGCGCGCCACAAGAAGGTCCTGTCGCGCGCCAAGGGTTATTACAATGCCCGCCGCAAGCTGATCAAAACCGCCAAGCAGGCGGTGATGAAAGCCGGCCAATATGCCTATCGCGATCGTCGCGTTCGCAAGCGCGAATTCCGCGCGTTGTGGATCGTGCGTATCAATGCGGCGGCCCGTGAGTGCGGCATGTCCTACAGCCGCTTCATGAACGGTCTGCGCAAGGCCGAGGTGACAGTCGATCGCAAGATCCTGGCCGACATCGCGGTGCACGACCGTCCGGCCTTCTCGGCTCTGGCGGATCGGGCCAAGGCCGCGCTCGCGGGCTGATCGCTCCCGGGTGCCGATCGTTCCGGAAAATCATGGAAGACGGGAGGGCCTTTGCCCTCCCGGCCTCCGGCTGGAATGAACGGACCTCACTGTGAGCATTCCTGCCAGCCAGGAGCTTGATTCCCTCCGCGCCTCGGCCGAAGCCGAGATTGCCGCGGCCGGCACGCTCGTCTTGCTGGATGAACTGCGCGTCCGTTATCTCGGCAAGAAGGGGCTGGTCACCGAACGTCTCAAATTACTCGGCACGCTGTCGCCCGAAGAACGCCCCGCCTTCGGCAAGCTGGTCAATGACGTCAAAGAGGCGCTGACACTCTTCATCGGCACCCGGCGCGATCAGCTGGAACGCGGCGACCGCGATGCGCGGCTGCAAAGCGAAACCATAGACGTTACTTTGCCGGGACGCGGTACCGGTCTCGGCGGGCTGCACCCGATTACCCGCACGCTCGACCGGCTGGAGGCGATCTTCACCAGCATGGGGTTCGCGCAGGCCGACGGGCCCGAAATTGAAGACGATTATCATAATTTCGAGGCGCTCAATATCCCGGCCAACCACCCGTCGCGCGCCATGCACGACACGTTTTATGTCGATGCACACCATCTGTTGCGCACCCACACCTCGCCGGTGCAGATCCGCTTTCTGGAAAATCATCGCCCGCCGCTGCGCGTAATCGCCGCCGGGCGCGTGTTTCGTTGCGATTCGGACGTCACCCATACCCCGATGTTCCACCAGGTGGAAGGACTGATGGTGGATGAGCAGGTAACGTTCGCCGACCTCAAGGGTGTGCTCAGCGATTTCCTGCAAAACTTTTTCGAGAAGACGCTGCCGGTCCGGTTTCGACCGTCTTATTTCCCGTTTACCGAACCGTCGGCTGAGGTCGATATCGGCTGCGTGATCTGCGATGGGAAGGGATACCTGAGTGCCGCGGAAGACCAGGGAAGGTCGGGAGCGGCCAATGCCAAAGGTTGTCGCGTCTGCAAACAGACCGGCTGGCTGGAGATACTGGGCTGCGGCATGGTTCACCCGGAGGTTTTTCGCCACGTCGGTATCGACAGCGAACGCTACACCGGTTTCGCCTTCGGACTCGGTGTGGAACGACTGGCCATGCTCCGCTACGGCGTGAATGACCTGCGCCTGTTCTATGAAAACGATCTGCGCTTCCTGCGCCAGTTTCGCTGACCGTGACGGCCTGAACTGACCATGAAGATCAGCTATCAATGGTTGCGGGAATGGGTTCCCCTGCGCCTGTCCGAGCGGGATCTGGCGGAACGCTTGACGCTGGCCGGGATCGAGGTCGCCGCCATCGAGCCGGTCGCACCGGATCTGGACAAGGTCGTGGTGGCGCGCATCCTGACGGTGACGCCGCATCCCCAGGCCGACCCGCTTCGCCTGTGCCATGTCGATGCCGGCAAGCCGACCGGTATACGCGAGATTGTTTGTGGCGCCAGCAATGCCGAGGCCGGGATGCACGTACCGCTGGCGTTGCCCGGTGCCACGTTGCCGGTCGGCAAGACCATTTCTGAAACCGAAATTCGCGGTATCCGTTCCCATGGCATGCTTTGCTCGTCTGCCGAGCTTGGCCTGGATGACTCCGCCGGCGGCCTTCTCGATCTGGGACCGGACGTTCACCCCGGACAGCCGTTATCGGTGGCACTGGCACTCAACGACTCCACGCTGGAAATTGAATTGACCCCGAATCGCGGTGATTGCCTGTCCATCGCCGGACTGGCGCGCGAGATCGCCGCGCTCACCGGCGCGCGTCTCCGGCGGCCAGCCATGGCCGCCGTCAAGCCGGCAGGGCGGACAAACAGGTTGGTGCAGCTCAAGGCCACTGGCGCCTGCCCGCGGTACGTGGGTCGGATCATTGAGAATATTGACCCACGGGCGAAGACGCAGTTGTGGATGCGGGAACGCCTGCGGCGCGGTGGTCTTCGTGCCATCCATCCGGTGGTCGACGTCACGAACTACGTCATGCTGGAACTCGGCCAGCCGATGCACGCCTTCGACCTGGCCCGGCTGGACGGTGCCATCCAGGTGCGTCTGGCCAAGTCAGGCGAACAGTTGCGACTGCTGGATGGCCAGACGATTAAGCTGAGCAGCCAGATGCTGGTGATCGCCGATCAAAAACGACCGTTGGCGCTGGCCGGGATCATGGGCGGAATGGACTCGGCTGTCGGTGCACAGACGACATCGATCCTGCTGGAGAGCGCCTTCTTCTCGCCCGAGGCTGTCGCCGGTCGCGCCCGTGCACTGGGATTGCACACCGATTCATCCCACCGTTTCGAGCGCGGCGTCGATCCTGCCTTGCAGCGCCTGGCCATTGAACGTGCCACCCGGCTGATTCTGGATATTGCCGGTGGCCGGCCTGGCCCGGTGTTCGAGAAACTGCACAAGCCCGGCATGCCGAAGACCAAACCCGTCGATCTTCGCGCCGCCCGCATTACCCGGCTGCTGGGAATGTCGCTGCCGGCAATGCAGGTTTCGAAAATCCTGTCCGCCCTGAATATGACCGTCAAGCGGACCGCGGCGGGCTGGAGAGTGATACCGCCTTCATTTCGCTTTGACATCACCCGCGAAGTAGACCTGGTCGAGGAACTGGCGCGTGTGCACGGCTACGCCAATCTGCCCGCGCGCTCACCACTGGCCATGATCCGGTCGATGCCGGCGCCCGAAGGCCTGCCGAGCGAATCACGGCTGCGGCGACTGATGACCGATCGCGATTTCCAGGAGGTCATTACCTACAGCTTCGTTGATCCGGAGCTGAACCGGATGATCCAACCGTCGGCGAAGCCAATCGTGCTCAGCAACCCGATCTCCGCCGACATGTCCGTGATGCGGTCCAGCCTGTGGCCGGGCCTGTTGCAGTCGCTGCAGCATAATCTCAACCGCCAGCAATTACGGCTGCGACTGTTTGAGATCGGACGCTGTTTTGAACGGGGGCAGGGCAGCTTGCGCCAGGACAAACGAATTGGGGCATTGGTGTATGGCGCGGCCCTTCCGGAACAATGGGGAGTCTCCCCCGGGGCGGCTGATTTCTACGATCTCAAGTCGGACGCCGAGGCGCTGCTGGGGCTGGCTGGCTTGCGTGATCGGGTGCGATTTGAGCCTTTCGCAGAACATCCCGCGCTGCACCCTGGGCAGGCGGCCAAACTGATGCTCGGACAAAACCAGATCGGCCAGATGGGGGTGTTGCACCCGGCCTTGAAGACCAGCTTGAAGCTGGATGGTGATGTCCTGCTGTTTGAAGCCCTGCTGGAGCCATTTCTGACCCCTTTTGCACCAAAATTCTCGGAATTATCAAAATATCCTTCAATCAGGCGAGATATTGCCGTTGTCGTCGGCCTTGATATAGCCTTACAGAAAGTACTAGATATCATTAAAGTAGAAGCTGGTTATTTACTGATCGACCTCCAGCTTTTTGACGAATATCGCGGAAAAGGCATTGATTCCGGAAGAAAAAGTTTGGCTTTGGGCTTGACCTTGCAGGACTCTTCGCGCACCCTTAAAGACAGCGATGTGGAGGGGGTGATTCAGCGGGTGGTATCGGCGCTGGAGTCCCGTCTGGGGGCCAAGTTAAGGCAGTAGGGCCAAGCCCCCGCCACGTTCACGGGTAGAAGATAAAAATAGAAGCAGGATAAGGAAGACGGATGGCGCTGACGAAAGCTGATCTCGCCGAGGCCCTGTTTAATGAGCTTGGCCTCAATAAAAGGGAGGCCAAGGAGTTCGTTGAGTTGTTTTTCGACAAACTTCGCTTTGCCTTGGCAGATGGACACCAGGTGAAACTCTCCGGTTTTGGCAATTTTGGCCTGCGCGAGAAGAATTCGCGCCCGGGCCGGAACCCCAAGACCGGTGAAGAGATTCCGATCACGGCCCGTCGGGTTGTGACTTTCCGCGCCAGCCACAAACTCAAGGAGCGCGTGGAAGCCAACGCGCGCCTGAACGGCGAGAAGTTCAAGCAGCAGGCCGAAGCGAATGCTTGATCCGGCCGATAATCACGAATTGCCCGTAATCCCCGGCAAGCGCTATTTCACCATTGGTGAAGTCAGCGAGCTTTGTGCGGTTAAACCGCACGTCCTCCGTTACTGGGAGCAGGAGTTTCCCCAGCTCAAGCCGGTCAAGCGCCGCGGCAACCGCCGTTATTACCAGCGCCACGACGTGGTGCTGATTCGCCAGATCCGGGAGCTTCTCTATGTAGAAGGTTTCACCATCAGTGGCGCCCGCAACAAGCTGTTGCTCGACAATCCCGAGCTGCTCGATGGTGACCGTGAACGCGCCATCAAGGCCCTCATCGAGGAGCTTGAGAACGTGCTCGGCATGCTGAAGGAATTGAAGTAACCGTAGGCCTGCCAAGCAGTAGGCAGTCTGATATCATCCGCCGCCGATACGGATGACGTCGAGGTGGTTCCCCAGCCGGTATTTCCTCTCCGTCGTTCTGTCTCCCATATCTGTCGGGGCGTAGCGCAGCCTGGTAGCGCACCACCTTGGGGTGGTGGTGGTCGGAGGTTCAAATCCTCTCGCCCCGACCAAACATCCCTGTTGGGGCGTTCGGATTCCCGGCCCGCCGCCATCCGTGGCGCCGGGCGTTCGGCGCGGTGCGCCGAACCCTCTCGCCCCGACCAAACATTCCCTGTTGGGGCGAGATGATTCCCGGCCTGTCGGCATCCCTGCCGACAGGCGTTCCCCGCTTCGCGGCTCACCCTCTCGCCGACACGACGTCGGCGAGGGCCGCAGGCCAGGATGGCCTGTTTGCGGATTCGCCGATTGGATCGAGGCGAGGGCCGCGGGGCATGGATGCCCCGATTGCGGATTCGCCCCGACCAAACTAATTTCACGCCTTTCCTGCTTTGGCATCTCGCCGATTTCCGGTAAGGTGCGCACGCCATGCACATCCTGCTCAGTAACGATGACGGCTACCAGTCGCCGGGTCTGGAACAGCTTGCCCGGGTCCTGGCGCCGTTGGCCGCGATTACGGTCGTGGCGCCGGAACGTGACCGCAGCGGGGCGAGCAATTCGCTCACGCTGACCCGGCCGCTGCGCGTGCGCCGCAGCGAAAATGGTTTCTTCTATGTCGACGGCACGCCCACGGATTGCGTGCACCTCGCGGTGACCGGCCTCATGGAGCAGCAGCCGGATATGGTGATCGCCGGCATCAATCGCGGCGCCAATCTTGGTGACGATGTGCTCTATTCGGGAACCGTCGCGGCGGCCATGGAAGGACGCTTTCTCGGCGCGCCCGCCATCGCCATCTCCCTGGTTGGACGCCCACCCACCCACTTTGCCACCGCCGCGCAGATCGTCGTGCGACTGGTGGAGCGCCTGCGCCACGAGCCGCTCCCGGCCGACACCATCCTGAACGTGAATGTCCCGGACCTGCCGGTGGAGGCATTGGCCGGCTACGAGGCCACGCGCCTCGGTCATCGCCACAAGGCGGAGCCGGTGGTGCGCGCCAGCGACCCGCACGGTGAGCCGGTCTACTGGGTCGGCGCGCCCGGCCCCGAGGCCGACGCCGGCCCGGGCACGGACTTTCACGCCATCCGCGAGCAGCGCGTGTCGATCACGCCTTTGCACATCGATCTCACCCGGTATACTGCGCTCGATCAGGTATCGTCGTGGCTCAGGAACTTCTGAAGGATTGGCCGGGTTGATCGCCGACAGCACAGGTATCGGAATGACGTCGGCGCGCACGCGCGACCGGCTCATCCAGCGCCTTCGCGACAGCGGCATCCGCGACGAGCGCGTGATCGAAGCCATTCGCGCCGTTCCGCGCCACCGCTTCATCGAAGAGGCGCTCGCGCACCGCGCCTATGAGGACACGGCGCTGCCGATCGGCCACGGCCAGACCATCTCCCAGCCATTTATCGTGGCGCGCATGACCGAGGCGCTGCTGGGCAGCGATCTGCCGGATCATGCCGCCGTCCGCCCGGCCCGTGTGCTGGAAGTCGGCACCGGCTGCGGCTACCAGACGGCCGTGCTTTCGCAACTGTGCGATCAGGTCTACACCATTGAACGGGTTGAACCGCTGTTCAATGAGGCGCGCCGCCGCCTGCGCCAGATCGGCGCGCATAACGTGTATTTCCGTCTTGGCGATGGCAGCCTGGGATGGATCGAACACGCCCCCTACGACAGTATTCTGGTGGCAGCCGCGCCGGAAGAAATCCCGCCGGCACTGATCGAGCAACTGGCCATCGGCGGGCGTCTCCTCATCCCGGTGGGTGGACAGGGCAAGCAGGAACTGCTGCGCATCACCCGCACGGCCGAAGGATACCGGCGCGAACGCCTCGATCGTGTTTTGTTCGTGCCATTGATCACCGACAAGGAAGGGAAGGCCCGCTGGTGAGGCTGCGATTCCTGTTTTTAGTAGGTGCACTCAGCCTGCTGTCGGCTTGCGCCACCGATCCGGACGCGCCGCCCAGCGAGCCGGCCCAGAAACCGCGCCCGTCCAGGGCCGCCATCCACGAGGTAGCCGCCGGCGAAACCCTGTACAGCATTGCCTGGGAAGCGGGGCATGACTACCGCGATGTCGCGGCCTGGAACAAGATTCCGGCGCCGTACACGATCCGCCCCGGGCAGCGCATCAGCCTGCAACCACCCGCGGAGGTCGTTCAGGAAAAACCGAAATCGGAGCCCGCGCCGGCACCCGCGGTCAAAATCTATCTCGTCCGCCGCGGCGATACGCTTTCCCGGATTGCCAAACAACAGCGCGTGAAGCCCGGCCACCTGGCGGCCTGGAACGGACTGCGCAAGCCTTACCGCCTTTACCCGGGTCAGAAGCTGAGACTGGCCGCACCCGGCACTGAAACCGCCGCCACCGCCAGGAAGCCGGAGCGTCGCCCGACCGACACCAAGACCACCGCCAAGGAACCACGGAAAGCACCGGCCCGGCCGGTCGCCAGCCCGCGGGAAACGGCCCGCGACCCGGCGCCCGCCAGTGCCGGTACCTGGTCGTGGCCCACGCGCGGCAACATCATTGAGCGTTTCAGCGCCAACAGCGCCCGCAAGGGCATCGACATCGGCGGTCAGCGCGGCCAGGCGATCATGGCGTCGGCGCCGGGCAGCGTCGTCTATCAGGGGAGTGGACTGCGCGGTTACGGCCAGCTTATTATCATCAAACACAATGAAGATTTTCTGAGCGCCTACGCGCATTGCCAGAAAATCGTCGTCAAAGAAGGGGAATCGGTAAAACGCGGTCAGAAGATTGCAGAGATGGGCTCCACTGGCACAGACCGTAACAAACTTCATTTTGAAATCCGTTACCGCGGCAAGCCGGTCGACCCCCTCAAGCACTTGCCCGGAAAGCCGTAACCATGTCAAAGCGTAAACCCACCAGTCCGCCTGCGGCCAAGAAAGGAAAGAAGGTAGCTGTCGTCAAATCCCGCGACCACGTTAAGCGTGCGCCCGTGGACGAGGAACAGAAGTCAGCGGCGAAAGGACAGCCGGCGGTTGTCGCCAAACCGCGCGGCCCCGCCAAGCGACCGACCGTGGACGAGGAGCGGGAGTCCGTCGCTCCCGCCAACGAGGAGCAGGAAGAGTCGCAAGACGAGGCGCGCGAAGATGCCGAAAACCCTGCCGCCACACGCAACAAAGGCAAGGACAAGGACGACGACGATGACGACAAAGATCGCGATGCGGTCGCGGCCGATACCTATTCCCACGCCGATGCCACGCGCCTCTACCTGCGCGAGATCGGTTTTTCGCCGCTGCTGAGCGCCGAAGAAGAAGTCTTTTTTTCCCGCCGCGCCCAGAAGGGCGACGGCGCCGCGCGCAAGAGCATGATCGAAAGCAACCTGCGGCTGGTGGTGAAAATCGCCCGCCGCTACATGAACCGGGGCCTGACGCTGCTCGACCTGATCGAGGAAGGCAATCTCGGCCTGATCCGCGCGGTGGAAAAATTCGACCCGGAGCGCGGCTTCCGCTTCTCGACCTATGCCACGTGGTGGATCCGCCAGACCATCGAGCGCGCCATCATGAACCAGACGCGCACCATCCGCCTGCCGGTGCACGTGCTGAAGGAAATCAATGTTTACCAGCGCGCCGCCCGCTACCTGTCGCAGAAGCTCGATCACGAGCCGTCGCCGGAAGAGGTCGCGAACCTGCTCGACAAGCCGGTCGAGGACGTCAAGAACATGCTCGGCCTGAACGAGCGTGTCGCCTCGGTGGACGCGCCGATCGAGGGCGACGAGGACCGCTCGCTGCTCGACGCCATCGCCGACGATCACACGCCGGGCCCGGAAAGCATCCTGCAGCGTGAGGACTTGCAGGCCGTCATCCGCCAGTGGCTGTCGGAACTCAGCGACAAGCAGCGCGAGGTGGTGGAACGCCGCTTCGGCCTGAATCACCACGAGGTTGCGACCCTGGAAGAGGTCGGCGCCGACATCGGCGTCACGCGCGAGCGCGTGCGCCAGATACAGGTGGAATCCCTCAAGCGGCTGCGTAGCCTGTTGGAGCACGCCGGCTACGAGGTCTAGAAGCCATCCCAAAACCTACTGTGCGTGCGTAATGCCGCGGGCGCGATTCGGAAGCCCTGCTTCGCTCGTCCTGTCATGGGATTTCGCAGGAGCGGCCGACCGCCCCCGGCTGACGCCCGTTCGCGACGGTTTTGAGACGACTTCTAATCTGCTTCGATTAACAACCCGGCCGCTACCCGGCGGCCTTCCCCCATCAGCACGTTGTAGGTCCGGCAGGCGGCGCCGGTATCCATGATCTCGTGCCCGATCCCGGCGCTCACCAGCCCGGCCAGTACGGACGGGTGCGGGAAGCGCAAGGTCCGGCCGGTGCCGATCAGCACCACCTCCGGCGCCAGCGCCAGCAGTTCGGCCAGATGCTCGCTGGCCAGGGCGGACAGCAGCCGCGGCGTCCAGTCCGCGATCAGGCGCTGTGGCGAAACGATCAGGCTGCGGGTGTAGACGGTCTGGTTGACGGTGATCCGCCCCGGCTCATAGGCCGAGATGGCGTAACGCCCGCCGGTGTCGTCCATCTGTATTTTCATCGGTTTTCCGGCCCGGATGGTTTCCCCGGACGTGCCTCAAGCCCTATAATGAACGCACATTCAAACACTTGCGCGCCATCGACTATATCACCGCCGACGTTTGCCCCGAATATCCACCATGGAAGAATTTTCGCGCATCCAGCGCCTGCCGCCCTACGTCTTCAACATCGTCAATGAGCTGAAGGCCAGGGCGCGCAAGGCCGGCGAGGACATCATCGATTTCGGGATGGGCAATCCCGACGGCGCCACGCCCAAACACATCGTCGACAAGATGTGCGAGGCCGCGCTACGCGAGGACACGCACCGTTACTCGGTGTCGCGCGGCATCCCGCGCCTGCGCAAGGCGATCTGCAACTGGTACCAGCGCCGCTACCACGTCGAGCTCGACATGGACAGCGAGGCGATCGTCACCATCGGTTCGAAGGAAGGCCTGGCGCACCTGGCGCTGGCCACGGTCGACAAGGGCGATGCCGTGCTCGTGCCCAACCCGAGTTACCCGATCCACGCCTACGGGTTCGTCATCGCCGGCGCCGATATCCGCCACGTGCCGCTGGTGCCGGGCGGCGATTTCTTCGGCGAGCTGGAACGCGCCATCAAGAACGCCTGGCCGAAACCGAAGATGCTGGTGCTCAACTTCCCGGCCAACCCGACCACCCAGTGCGTCGAGCTGAATTTTTTCGAGAAGGTCGTCGCCATCGCCAAGGAACACGGCATCTGGGTGATTCATGACCTCGCCTATGCCGACATCGTGTTCGACGGCTACCGGGCTCCCTCGATATTGCAAGTGCCCGGCGCCAAGGACATCGCGGTCGAATTCTTTACGCTCTCCAAGAGCTACAACATGCCCGGCTGGCGCGTTGGCTTCATGTGCGGCAACCGCACGCTGGTGGCGGCGCTCGCGCGCCTCAAATCCTATTTCGATTACGGTACCTTCACGCCCATCCAGGTGGCCTCGATTCTCGCCCTCGAAGGCCCACAGGATTGCCTGGAAGACATTCGCCTCACCTACCAGCACCGTCGCGACGTGCTGTGCAACGGCCTGTTCTCGGCCGGCTGGATCGTGGAGAAGCCGAAGGCGACCATGTTCGTGTGGGCGCGCATCCCGGAAGCCTACCGCGCCATGGGCTCGCTGGAATTCTCCAAGAAGCTCATGCTCGACGCCAAGGTCGCGGTCTCGCCGGGCATCGGCTTTGGCGAGTACGGCGACGACTACGTGCGCTTCTCGCTGATCGAAAACGAACACCGCACCCGTCAGGCCATGCGTTCGGTGCGCGAGATGTTCCGCCGCGATCAGACGCTCGAAAAGAAAAAGGCTCCGGCATGAACGAAGTAAAGGTTGGCCTGCTCGGCCTCGGTACGGTTGGTGGCGGCACCATCACCGTGCTGGCGCGCAACCGCGTGGACATCGCGCGCCGCGCCGGTCGCGAGATTCGCGTCGCCATGGCCTCGGCCCGCGACCTGAAAAAGAAGCGCAACTTTGACACCAGGGGCATTGAGCTGGTCGCCGACCCGGCCGTCATCGTCCGCCACCCGGATATCGACGTTGTCGTCGAGCTGATCGGCGGCAAGGAGCCGGCGCGCCAGTTGATCCTGGACGCCATTGCCAACGGCAAGCATGTCGTGACCGCCAACAAGCATCTCATCGCCGTGCACGGCAATGAGATCTTCGAAGCCGCCCAGAAAAAGGGCGTGATGGTTGCTTTTGAAGCCGCGGTCGCCGGCGGCATCCCGATCATCAAAACCCTGCGCGAGGGCCTGGCCGGCAATCGCATCGAGTGGCTGGCCGGCATCATCAACGGCACCAGCAACTTCATCCTGAGCGAGATGCGGGAAAAGGGCGCCGACTTCGCCGATGTCCTGAAGGAGGCGCAGCGCCTCGGCTATGCCGAGGCCGATCCGACCTTCGACATCGAGGGCATCGACGCCGCCCACAAGCTCACCATCCTGGCCGCGATCGCGTTCGGCATCCCGTTGCAGTTCGACAAGGCCTACATCGAGGGCATCAGCAAGGTCACCGGCAAGGATGTCGCCTATGCCGAGGAACTCGGTTACCGGCTCAAGCTGCTCGGCATTTCGCGCCAGACCAATGGCGGCGTCGAGCTGCGCGTGCACCCGACGCTGATCCCGCACCGGCGCCTGATCGCCAGCGTCGAGGGCGCCATGAACGCCGTGCTGGTCAAGGGCGACGCCGTTGGCCCAACCATGTTCTACGGCGCCGGCGCCGGCGCCGAACCGACCGCGTCGGCGGTGGTCGCCGACCTGGTCGATGTCGTGCGCACGCTCACCACCGATCCGAACAACCGCGTGCCGCATCTCGCCTTCCAGGCCGATCGCCTGGCGAACCTGCCGGTGTTGCCGATGGAGCAGGTCGAGACGCGCTATTACCTGCGCCTGCATGCCCAGGACAAACCCGGCGTGCTTGCCGATGTCACGCGCGTGCTCGCCGATCTCGGCATCAGCATCGAGGCGATCCTGCAAAAGGAACCGAGTCCGGACGAGCGCATCGTGCCGATCATCATCCTCACGCACCGCGTCAAGGAAAAACACATGAACGCCGCCATCGCCCGCATCGAGAAGCTCGACGCCATCCAGGGCGCGGTCGCGCGTATCCGTGTTGAGCATCTGAATGCAGATTGGACTTGAAATGCGTTAACCGCAGATGAACGCAGATAAACGCAGATTAATCATTCATTCGCCTGTTTTTTTATCCGCGTTCATCAGCGTTCATCTGCGGTTCCAATATTCATACAGGACTTCTCCATGAACCTCGGCCAACGCTATACCGGACTGATCGACAAGTACCGCGACCGCCTGCCGGTCAGCGACGACACGCGCATCATCTCGCTCGGCGAGGGTGGCACGCCGCTGATCCGTCTCAACCACATTCCCAAATCCCTCGGCAAGAAGGTCGATATCTACGTGAAGTACGAAGGCCTCAACCCGACCGGTTCGTTCAAGGACCGTGGCATGACCATGGCCGTGACCAAGGCGGTGGAAGAGGGCAGCCGCGCCATCATCTGCGCCTCGACCGGCAACACCTCCGCCGCCGCCGCGGCCTACGCGGCGCGCGCCGGCATTACCTGTTTCGTGCTGATCCCGGAAGGCAAGATCGCGCTCGGTAAACTCGCGCAGGCCATGATCCACGGCGCGGTCGTGATCCAGATCGACGGAAATTTTGACGAAGGCATGGCACTGGTCAAGGAAGTCGCCAACGAGGCGCCGGTGACGATCGTGAACTCGATCAATCCCTATCGCCTGCAAGGCCAGAAGACCGCCGCCTTCGAAATCATCGAGGAACTCGGCACCGCCCCGGACTATCACTGCCTGCCGGTCGGCAACGCCGGCAACATCACCGCCCACTGGATGGGTTACTGCGAATACGCCGATCACGGCATCGTCAACAATCGCCCGGTGATGGTCGGCTATCAGGCCGCTGGTTCCGCGCCGTTCATTGCCGGCAAGATGATCGACAATCCGGAAACCATCGCCACCGCCATCCGCATCGGCCACCCGCAGTCGTGGGACAAGGCCTGGCAGGTGCAAAAAGATTCCAGCGGCTGGTTCGACAAGTGCAGCGACGAAGATATTCTCGCCGCGCAGAAACTGCTGGCCGAAAAAGAAGGCGTGTTCTGCGAACCGGCGTCGGCCACCTCGCTTGCCGGCGCTCTGCACGACATCAAAAAGGGCAAGATTCCCGACGGCAGCCGCGTGGTGTGCACGCTCACCGGCCACGGCCTCAAGGATCCCGACACCGCCATCAAACAGAGCACGCGCCCGCTGATCAAGATCAAGGCGACGCTCGGCGAGGTCAAGAAGTCCATCCTCGACAACACGTCCCGCTGAGGCGCGGGCGAGGCGCGCCGACATGATCGCCCCCGCCTCAGTCGTTCCAGCGACGCGGCTAACCCTGCTCGTTCCCGGCCTGACCGGGTTCCGTGGACTCACGGCACCGCGCCTGCCGGCGCTGGAAGCGTTGCTGGCGCGTGCCGAACGATCCCGGTGTGCCGTCGGCCTGGAACGCCAACTCTTCGATCTCTTTCACGTTGAGACTGCCGATGGCTCCGACCTGCCGGTGGCCGCGGTCACGCGCGTGCTCGATCTCGGCGTCATCGACAAGGGCTGGTGGTTGCGTGCCGACCCCGTGCACCTGACGCCGGATCGCGATCGCCTGATCCTGACCGGGCCGGACAAGCTCGGCCTCAAGCCGAAGGAAGCCGAGCAACTCGCCGCCGAAATCGCCGAGTCATACCGGTCGGAGGGCTGGACGATCAAGGCGCCGACGCCGGACCGTTGGTACCTGCGCCCGCCGAGCGCGCCATCCATCACCACCACGCCGTTGCTGGATGCGGAAGGGCGCGACATCGGCCCCTGCCTGCCCAGGGGCAAGGATGGCAAGGCCTGGCACACGGTGTTGAACGAGATCCAGATTCTCCTGCATACCTCGAAGGTGAACGAGACGCGCGAGCGCGCCGGTCTGTTGCCCGTGAACAGCCTGTGGTTCTGGGGCGGCGGCAGCCTGCCGCGCCTGCCGTCGCAATCGTGGCTGTCGGTGCGCGCCGAAGACCCCGTGGCCCTGTCGCTGGCCCGGCTGGCGGATCTGCCCTCGGCGCCGCCGCCCGAGTCGTTCGCGGACTTCCTGCGCGACTGCGCCAGCGGCGAGCAGCTGGTCGTGCTCGACGCGTCCCGTGCGCCGGCCCGTGACGGCGATGCGTCGGCGTGGACGGCCAGCTTCGAACATTTCGAACGCGGCTGGTTCGCGCCCTTGCTCACCGCCCTCAAGACAGGCCGGGTCGCGACGCTGACGCTGATCGACGAAACCGGCGCCGCGTTCAACCTCACCGGCCGTCAGGCACGCCGCTGGTGGCGCTGGCGCCGTCCGGTCACCGCCTGGCATTGATGGTCAGCACGCGCCGGCTGTGCCGACGGCCTGAACCGGAAGGCGAGGACCGCCTGCCGCCGGAGCTGCACCCGGTATTGCGCCGGGTCTATCGCGCGCGTCAGTTGTTCAGCGGCGCTGAACTCGACCTGACCCTGAACCACCTGATCCCGCCGGACCGGCTCAAGGACATGGACCACGCCACCGCGTTGCTCGCCGATGTTCTGAAAAACCAGCAACGCATCCTGATCGTGGCCGATTTCGACACCGACGGCGCCACCAGTTGCGCGCTCGCCGTGCGCGCCTTGCGCGCGTTCGGCGCGGCGCATGTCGATTATCTGGTGCCTAACCGATTCGAATACGGTTATGGCCTGACTCCCGAGATTGTGGAATTGGCCAAACCGCGCGCACCTGACCTGCTCATCACGGTCGACAACGGCATCTCAAGTGTCGAGGGCGTGGCCGCCGCGCGCGCCGCCGGCATGCGCGTGCTGATTACCGATCATCACCTGCCCGGCGAACAACTGCCCGACGCCGATGTCATCGTCAACGCGAATCAGCCCGGCGACACCTTCCCGAGCAAATCACTCGCCGGCGTCGGCACGATCTTCTACGTGATGATGGCCCTGCGCGCGCGCCTGCGCGAGAGCCACTGGTGCTCCGAAAAAGGAATCCCCGAACCGAATCTCGCCGAACTGCTCGATCTGGTCGCGCTCGGCACCGTAGCCGATGTCGTGCCGCTCGATTACAACAACCGTATCCTGGTGTCGCAGGGCCTGGCGCGCATCCGCGCCGGCAAATGCGTGCCCGGCATCCGCGCGCTGCTGCGCATCGCCGGCCGTGATCCCTCGCGCATCACCGCCAGCGATCTCGGTTTTCTGGTCGCGCCGCGACTCAACGCCGCCGGGCGGCTCGCCGATATGTCGCTCGGCATCGCCTGCCTTTTGAGCGGCAGCGATTCAGAAGCTGACAGC
>Ga0154822_1018_pt1 | contig 21232 bp, 12 predicted proteins | sample Rifle2008BG16ft_FD_116126 | JGI IMG/M metagenome (GOLD analysis project Ga0154822, IMG submission 116126) | Candidatus Muproteobacteria bacterium RBG_16_62_13
GAAGAGCCGTTCCACTTTTTGGCTCGTGCCGTAGGCAATCGCCACCGCCGGGTGACCGTCGATCTCACCGACCCGCAGCACCAACGCGGGCCGCGCCTTCGGTGCCGGTTGAAGACTCTTCGCCTGAGGGAATCGGCACCACACAATATCGCCCGGCTTTGGTGCGGTGAAATACCGCATTGGCGAACTCACGACGCGAAGAGCGTTTCGCTCGTGACAAGGCGGCCTTGCGGTTCCAGTCGATTGATCGCTTGAAGCTGTTTCTCCGTGAGCGGCGCGTTGTCCGCCTCGTAGCGTGGGAGTGTTTCCTGAGCAAGACGCGCGAGCGCCAGGTGAATCGCCTGCGTTTCCGTAAGCCCTAAGGTCTTGGCCAGACGGGACGCGGTTTTGCGCGAGACACCGGCGATGGTGTCGCTCCCGCGATAACGGAACAGCAACTGGCCCGAGACGACGCTACGCGTCACGGCCTTGGTCTTGCTCGTCGATTTACTGGACATCTCGCCCTCTCGTATATCAAAAAGATATCTTTATAGTAGAGACATGGAAGCGCGTTGTCCATGCCGCGTTGCGCGTGAGCCCCGCTATTCATACGGACGAAACATGCCTTGTCGTCGGGCAATAAAAAACCCGGCGCCTTTTTCGTATCGCATCGGCGCATCGGCAATCAGTTTCTTCCGCGGATGGCGCCGGACGATACCGGAGGAGCCATTGTTGCCTGGGAGGATTACCGAAACGACGGCGGTGCAGATACCTACGTTCAGAGAATCGACGGCAGTGGGGCGACGCGCTGGGGCAATAACGGTGCGGTCGTTAGCGATGCCGCAGGCAATCGAATCTACCCCGAGATCGTGGATAACGGCAGCGGCGGCGCAATTCTGACCTGGGTTGACCACCGAAGCGGCAATTCCGACATCTATGCGCAAGACGTCGGCGCCAGCGGTCAGCAGTAGCGCGTACAGGTCATCCCAAAATCGGCAGAGCCCGAAAGCTGCTCTGACGACGATACGGCACGTGCTTGAAAATGGTGCGCCCGGAGAGATTCGAACTCCCGACCACCTGGTTCGTAGAGCGTCTGGCGGTTTAAATTCCCACTCTAAACAAATCCGTGCACGCCATTACCCAGCCAGGCCTACAAAATCAACTCGAGCGCGGGTTGCCTGCGGAGGGACACGCCCTCAAGGCAATATTTCACCGTTCCCGCACGCTATCGCTCACGGTCTGCATGATGGGGCTCAGGAAGTATTCGATCACCCGGCGCCGCCCGGTCTTGATCTCCACCGATACGATCATGCCCGGCGTCAGCGTTACCTCCTTGCCGTTTTCCACGCGCACGGTGGAGCGCGCCATGACGACACGCGCGCTGTAGAAAAATCCCTTGATCGGTTTCTCCATCGGCACGGCGTCTCTGGAAAGACTCACCACCTTTCCCGGAATCGTGCCGTAGCGGGTGAAGGGGAAAGACTCGACCTTGATCTCTGCATCCTGGCCCTCGCCCACGAAGCCGATGTCTCGATTCTCGACATACGCCTCTATTTCCATGCTTCCTTCTTCCGGGGCAATCACCATCAGTTGCTGCGCTGGGGTTACCACTCCCCCCACGGTATGCACCGCCAACTGCTGGACCACGCCGTCGATGGGGGAAGAGAGGTGCTGCTGCGCGGCGCGCGTCTGCGCCTTGGCAAGCTCTTTAGATAGCGAGTGCGCGCGGGTTTCGGCATCGGCAAGCTCGCCGGAATGCTCTTGGGCCTTCGCCGCGCGTTTTTGCTCAGCGTCCAAGTACTGCATTTGCGAAACGTACTGTTTGGCGAACATCCTCTTGTACGCCTCGGCCTGGTTTTGCAACGTAGTCATCTCGGACAACTGATCGCGCAGACGGTTGCGCTGGATTTGCGCCAACGCGGGGTCCACGCCTTTTGGCGGATCGAAGTCGCTCTTTCCCGCCATCAGTGCCTTGAGGCGCGCGATTTCGGTGAGCGCGGCGAGATATTCGTTGGCGTACCGCTCGCGGTCGGCCCCGGCCAGGGTGTCGATCTCAATCAGCGGTTCGCCTCGCTTGACGTGCTGGCCGTCCTGCACGTGGATCGCTTTCACGACGCCGTTTTCGAGGGGCTGGATGACCTTGGAGCGACCGCCCGGGACGATCTGGCCTTGTGCCACGGCAATGATGTCGAGTCTGCCGAAGATCGCCCAAAGCAGCAGAACGACGAAAAGTACGCTTACCAAATAGACGACGATCCGAGACACACCGGAGGGATGGCTCTCCTGGATCGCCAGGAGCCCCGGCGCGAAGTCCAGCGCTTCCGGCGAAAGCGATCCCGGTTTGTCGGCTGCGGGATCGGCCTCTGCTCGGCCCGGCCGGCTCACTGCCTGACCGGTTCGGTCGGCGCGGCGGCGGGCCACTCGCGCACAGCGAGTTTTCCGCCCTGCTGCGGATCGGGCAGCAAGGCCCTGACCGCCTTCCCCCGCAGCACGTTGCGCAGAAGTTCCGCCAGCATTTCATCGGCCTGACCGAAAGGCGCCACCATGTCGATCAGCCACACGTGGGGGCCGCTCTTCCATTCGTGGGGCGCGATCTTCGGGATCCCGGAGCGCAAACGCGCATCCACCGAATCGCTCACCGCGGCCCAGGTGAAAAAGGCGAACGGAATCCCGTTCTTGGTGTAGAGGCGGCACTGGTCCAAGATTACGGGCGGCAGCACCAGCCAGTCGACATCGCCTAAAAAAATGTATTTGCGAGTGGCGTCGCGCGCATACAGCCACAAGGCCGGACCGAGGATCGGCAACTTCGCCAGCCCCGCTCGCGCCTGCTCCAGTTCCAGCTTGGCCAGCTCGGCCGCGTTGGCCTTAAGATCGACGACGCCGTCGGTCGCTTCCGGCGATGCTTTGTTGTCTTTGCTCATCTTCGACTCCATTGACCTCTGACAATCATAGTCATGATACCGACTCAATTCCCCAGCGAAACCACCGTCTGCGGCGCCTTGCCGAATTGCGGATCTTCGAGCGCTGTCTGAACGGCGGCAAGGTCCATTCGCGATAGATCGCCCCGAAGCCCGTACTGGTAGGCCAGGTCGCCTCCCGCTGCGGCGGTATCGCTGCCGCCCAAGTGCGCCGCGAGCAATCCGTTCATGAGGCTCCAACTCGTCAGCGACGGATTGGCGGCGAGCGCCTGATCGAACTGGGCCACGAGACTCCCAAAGTCGAACTCTTCGATCTTTTTGTTGCGCAGCGGATCGGAAGACAGCGCACTGTAGTCCCTGGCCGCCTCCTCGATGACCTGCAGCGTCACGAAGTCATGGTTGGACGCGCTCCCGTACCAACCCTGCAATGTGATCGAATCGGTCTTTCCGATATTGAGGATGAGATCGTCGCCGCTCTTTTTGAACGCAAGATCGCTGTAGCCGATCCCGCCGCCCAGCGACAGCGTGTTCTCCGCCCCCGGTGTCGCCTGGATCGTGTCCTGGCCATCGCCGCTGTTGAACGCCACGACGTTGGACATGGCACCGGTCACGATCGCATCGCTGCCCTTGCCGCCGGCGATGAAATCGTTACCGGCGCCGGCGGTAATGCGATCGTTGCCTGTGCCCCCGAGCAGCGCGCTGTTGCCGCCCGGGTCGCTTAGAACGTCGTTGCCGCCCGCACCGCCCACGAGATCGATGCCCCAGCCTCCGTCAAGTGTATCGTCGCTCGCGAAACCGGCGAGGTAGTCCTTGCCGCCCTCGCCGTAGGCGCTGGTGCCGGGGACCACGGCGTAGACGATGTCGTTGCCGGTCCCGGACCAGATGCCGGTGTTGTTCGGCCCGGCGTAGATGATGTCATCGTTGCGGCCGGTGACGACGGGGCCCGAGACACTGCCGGCATGGGTCGTTTGCGTGGTAATCAGCAGATCGCCGAAGGTGTGGATGCTTCCGTCGGCGAACTGGAAGCTCTGGATCGGCGAGACGACGTTGCCCTTGCGATCGACGGTGACGGTGAAGTCCATCCCCTGATCCGGCTGTTCATCGCCGTTGCCGTCGAGCACCCGCAGGTGGGCGGTAGTGGTGACGCTGCCATCGGGCTTGCTCGTGTATCGATCCAGGCGGATGGCGACATTGGCCAAGGAGAGCCCGGCGCCGAAGCAGACCGCGTTATTGCCGCCTGCGTCGGCGATCGAATCCAGGCCATCGCCCGTATTGTATATATAGGTATCGTCGCCTGCGTCCGCCATCAGCAAATCGTCGCCCCGGCCGCCGGCAAAGGTGTCGTTGCCGCCCGCGCCGGCCAGCACGTTATTGCCCGAGTTGCCGGTAAGGACGTTATCGAGGCCGTTGCCCGTGCCGTCGATGTCCGCCGTGCCGGTCAGCGTCAGGTTCTCGACGTTGGCCGGCAGGACGTAGCTCACTGAGGCCAGGATGGTATCGATACCCTCGCCCGGGTTTTCGATGACCACGTCGCCGGCGTTGTCGATGACGTAGGTATCGTCGCCCGCGCCGCCCAGCATCGTATCGGCCCCCGCGCCGCCGTCGAGGACGTTGCCTCCGCTGTTGCCGGTCAGCACGTTGCTCAGGGTGTTTCCGGTGCCGTCGATGTCGGACGTGCCGGTGAGCGTGAGATTCTCGACGTTATCCGAGAGCGCGTAGCTTACCGAAGCGAGCACGGTGTCATTGCCTTCGTTGGCGCGCTCGATCACCACATCGCCTGCGTTCTCGACGACGTAGGTCTCATCGCCTTGGCCGCCGATCATCGTGTCCGCGCCCGCGCCGCCGTCCAGCAAATTGTTGCCGCCGTTGCCAACGATCGCGTTGTCAAGTACGTTGCCGGTACCGGAAAGATCGGCAGCGCCCGTGAGCGTCAGGTTCTCGACGTTATCCGGGAGCACGTAGCTAATCGAGGCGAACACCGTATCGTTACCTTCGCCCGGATTCTCAACCACCGCATCGCCAGGGTCGTCCACGACGTAGGTGTCGTCGCCCGCGCCGCCCAACATCGTATCGGCTCCGACGGTGCCGTCGAGAACGTTGTCGCCGGAGTTGCCGCTGAGAACATTATTCAATTCATTGCCGGTGGCATCGATATCGCTGCTTCCCGTCAGTGTCAGGTTCTCGACATCGGCCGGCAGCACATAGCTCACCGAAGCCAGGATGGTGTCGGTGCCTTCGCCCGCACCCTCGACCGCGACGTCGCCGGCGTTATCGACAATGTAGTTATCGTCCCCCGCGCCGCCGATCAGGGTATCGGCCCCCGCACCGCCATCCAGGACGTTGGCGCCCGAATTGCCGACGATGAGGTTATTCAGGTCATTGCCCGTGCCGTCGATGTTGCCGCTTCCGGTGAGCGTGAGGTTCTCGACGTTGGCGGAAAGGCTGTAACTGACCGAACCCAACACGGTATCGGTACCCTCCGCCGGATTCTCGACGACAAGATCACCGGCGTTATCAACAACGTAGGTGTCGTCGCCCGCGCCGCCGATCAGGGTATCGGCCCCCACACCGCCGTCCAGCAAATTGTTGCCGCTATTGCCGGCGATGACGTTGTCCAGCTCGTTGCCGGAACCGGTAAGGTCGGCTGTGCCCGTGAGGGTCAAGTTCTCGACATCGGCACCGAGCCCGTAATCGATCGACGTCCGGACCGTATCGCGGCCGGCACCGGGATTTTCCACCACGGCATCGCCCATGTCGTCCACGACGTAGACGTCGTTGCCGGCGCCGCCGGCCATCGTATCGGCCCCGACACCGCCGTCGAGAATGTTGTTGCCGCTGTTTCCTAAAAGGACGTTGTTCAGCGCATTACCCGCTGCATCGATATCGCCGACTCCCGTCAAGCTAAGGTTCTCGACATTCTCAGACAGCGCGTAGCTGACTGACGCCAGCACGGCATCGGTGCCCGCGTTCTGGCTCTCGACCACAGCATCTCCGGCGCTATCCGCGACATAGGCATCGTTACCCGCGCCCCCGAACATCGCGTCGGCCCCTGACCCGCCATCCAGCAAGTTGTTGCCGCTGTTACCGGTGAGAACGTTGCTCAGGTCGTTGCCGATTGCGCTCAAATCGCCCGGCCCCGTGAGCGTCAGATTTTCCACGTTGGCCGCGAGCGCATGCGAAACGCCGGCAAGGACGGTATCGACGCCTTCGCCGGGGTTCTCGGTCACGACATCGCCTGCGTTGTCCACGACATAAGTGTCGTCGCCCGCGCCACCGCGCATCGTGTCCGCGCCCGCACCCCCGTCGAGCGCATTGCTACCGCTGTTGCCGGTCAGTTGGTTATCGAGCTCGTTGCCGGTCCCCGCCAGGTCGGCGTTACCGGTAACGATCAGGTTCTCCAGGTTTGCGGCAAGCGTGTACGACACGCTCGATGCGACGGTGTCGTCGCCCTCATTGAGGTTTTCGACGACAACATCGGCGGTGTCGTCGACGATATAGGTATCGTCGCCCTGGCCGCCGATCAGGGTATCGGCGCCCACACCACCGTCCAACGTGTTATTGCCGCTGTTGCCGGTAATTGCGTTGTCCAGCGTGTTGCCGGCCCCGCTTATGTTTGCTGCACCGGTCAATACAAGGTTCTCGATGTTGGCGGACAATGCGTAGCTCGCCGCGGCAAGCACCGTGTCGGTACCCGCATTCGGATCTTCAATAACCGCATCGCCCGCTTGGTCGACGATATAGGTGTCGTTTCCTGCACCGCCGACCAGACTATCGGCCCCTGCTCCGCCATCCAGCACGTTGTCGCCGCCGTTGCCGGTGATCGTATTGCCGAGCGCATTGCCCGTCGCATCGAGATCGGCGGTTCCGGTGAGCGTAAGGTTCTCGACGTTGTCGGACAGCGTGTAGCTCACCGAGGCGCGCACCGTGTCGGTGCCCTCGCCGGCGTTCTCGATAATGACATCTCCCGCGCCATTGACTATGTAGGTATCGTCGCCTGCGCCGCCGATCAGCGTGTCGGCGCCGGCACCCCCGTCCAGCCTGTCGTTGCCTGCTCCGCCGATGAGCGTGTTGTCGCCACTGTTGCCGGTGATAATGTTATCGAGTTCGTTGCCGCTCCCGGTCAGGTTGTCGGTGCCGGTGAGCGTCAGATTCTCGACACCGGCGCCGAGGGTATGAGCGATCGAGGCGCGCACCGTGTCGGTCCCTTCGTTCGGATTCTCCACCACGTTGTCGCCCGCATCGTCCACGACATACGTGTCGTTGCCCGCGCCGCCGATCATCTCGTCCGCGCCCGTACCGCCATCGAGCAGATCGTCGCCGTTTCCACCATACAGCAGATCGTGCCCCGATCCGCCGAGCAGCTCGTCGGCACCGTCGGCACCGAAGAGCGCGTCGTTGCCGCTCCCGCCGGAGACCAAATCGTCTCCGCCGCCGCCGTACACAACGTCATTGCCGGCGCCGCCGTCGATGAGATCGTTGCCCTCCCCGGAGAGGACGACGTCGTTGCCGCCTTCGCCGAGGAGCGCGTTGTTGCCGTCGCCGCCGAAGATCAGATCGTCGCCGAGGCCGCCGTACACCACGTCGTTGCCCGTGCCGGGCATGACGATGTCGTTGCCGCCGGCGGCATAGATGACGTCATCACCCGACCCCGGATCGATCAAATCGTTGCCGTCGCCGGCGAACACCACGTCGTTCCCCGAACCGCTCTGGATGACGGTGTTGCCGCTCTTGCCGAGGATCAAATCGTTGTCGTCGGTGCCGCTCAGTACTTCGCCGGAAGGCGAGAACGGCTGTCTCGTCACCACCTGGCTGGTGCCGTCGGGATTATTGACCAGCACGTCGTTGGAAAAGCGGAGAATGAAATCGGCCGCATCGAGCGTCGAGCCGTCCGTCATGGATACCTTGGCGACCCCTTGAACGGTCGTCCCGTCGATGACCGAAAACTGCTCGTCGCTCGCCAGGCTGACCGAGGCGACACCCAGCTCGTCCAGAGATTTGAATTCGCCGGGGTCGGTGACGCCGTCCGAGTCGGCATCCTGCCAGACGCCGAATTTGCTCCATTTTTCGTCCGCAGCCGACAAAAGACCGTCATGATTACTATCGAAGGCGCGCAACCCCTCGAGGTCTGACTGCGCGCCGGGCGAGTATCGCGCGAAAGCGATTTCGGAGCCGCGTTCGATCTTTCCGTTGCCATCCGCATCGTACGCCAGCAAGCCGTCGCCGGGGGCCAACCAGGACACCTTGCGTTTCCAGCCGTCATTGTTGATGTCGAAGAAGACATTCGAATCATCGACGTTGCTGAAGCTAAAGCCGTTGCGATCGAGATCCAAGGCGATCGGCTTCTTGCCGCCTCCGCCACCGGGCGGTGTGGGCGGCAGATACGGGCCGTAGTGCGGCACCGTCACTGACTCGATCGTGCTGGCACCATGCGGGTCGGTGATCTTGACCTCGAATACATCCGAGGTCGGGTAAACCGCCTGGTCTGGTAGATTGGACTGGGTATAAAGCCTGCCGTCCTTGACGCCCGCGTACTGCCCGTCCACCACAATGTCATCGCTAGACACTCCGGGTTCCTTCCACCCGGTGTACTGGAACGTGCCATCGGCATTCACGCTGACCGAGCCATACTGGGGCTGATTACTAACCTCGTAGCTCAGGGAGGAGGCGGGGTCGTCCACGTCATCGCCGTGTATCTGCCCCTCGCCAGTATCTTTGTATGCGATCGGAGTCGTGTGATATTCGTAATACCACACACCGCTGGGTGGGTTGTAGATGATCGTGGTGCTAGCACCACCGTCGTCACCCCAATTCCAATTGGAGATGGCATAGGGCTGATATATCGGCTGACCGCCGCCCAAATAGATGCTGCCCATTTGCTCGACAGGGGTGTACCCATAAATCGCCCGAGAATCCTGTTGCACGTCGGTTAGGGTCGGCGCGTCGTTGACGCTCTCCACCGTGACAGCGACCGTCGCAGTACCGGTCTGCCCGTTGGGAGCCTGCAGGGCGTAATCGAAGCCGGCGTCGCTGCCGGAGTAGTTCGCCTCGGGCTGGAAGTGCACGAAGTGGTTGTCATCCACGAATCCGGTGCCGTGACGGAAGTTCAGCACTGCGGTAAGCGTGAGATCGCGCCCGAGAAACCCGCCGAAGGTGTCGTTCGCCAACAGGCTGTCCGGAGACACGATCAGTTCGATGTCCTCGATACCCGTGACGCCGTCCTGGTTAGGCTGCACCTGGGTCAGATCGTCCACCCGGATCACCAACAGCGAGGTCTGGTTGTCGGTGTTTTGGATCAGGATCCCCTCGGGAATGATGTTGATTCTTGCCCCCGCGGTATCGGCCTCGAGATCGGGGGAATCCAGTTGCTTCGTTTCGCCGTTCTGCTCGAACGTCTTCATCGAATAATTGAGCGCCGTGATACCGCGCTCCGCGAGCGAGGTTTCTTCGCCCGTGTCCACCGCGCCGTTGCCGTTTTGGTCCTGCCAGACCTTGAGCTGATTGAATACCGGATCGGCGGCATCGAGCTTGCCGTCATAGTTGCCGTCCATCCAGGCGAGCCCGGCGACGCCACGGCGGTCTAAGCCGACCTGGCCATTGGAGAGCAGCTCGCGGGCGGAGTCGACGCCACCGTTGTAATTGCGGTCGAGGACGAGGAAGGCGTCCTGATTATTGACCCAGCCGGTGCTCTTGAGAAAGCCCGAGTCATCGACATCGAAGGCGACACCGGAGCTTGCCTGGGAGACGGTTTGGATGCCGTCGTCGTTGAGATCGAGCACCACGGGGCGCCAGGTCTGGGTATCGCCGCTTTGGGGCGCGGCGAGGCCGCCCGTGCGGGCGGCGCGCTCCTCTTCGGTCAACCCCGCCTGGGGGTCGCCGGCCTGGGTTTGTAATGCGGCCGTCTCGACCTCCCACTGCGGGGCGATCGCCCCGCGGGCGAGCGCATTGCGGATGAAGGCCTCGCCCAGGGATTGGAAGGACTCATTGCTCCCGGGGATGGCGTTGTAGGGCCGGCCGCTCGTGTCGAAGCGCAGCTCAGGGTTTTTCTCCACGCCGGTGAGGGGGTCGATGTTGGTGAAGCGAAAGCCGCTCATGTCGTAGGACAGGGTCGGCATGCGGTTGGCGATGAGCCCCAGGGCGCTGCCCGGGTTTTGGTCCTGCACTTGCGTGACAAGCGTATTCATGGTGGCGAGCATCTGAGTGAGAAAGCCGGAGACGGCTTCCTGCCCGCCGGTCTCGCCCGCGGCGCTGATACCGATGCTGCTGCCCTCCCAGACGTAGCGCCCGCTGCCCCAGGGGTCGGGGATACTGTTGTCGTCGAAGAGGCTCTTGACGATGCTGTAGATGGCGTAGGCCTGGCCGAGCGCGGGAACGGCGAGCGCAATAACACCGATGGCGGCGCCCTCGGCATCCCCGTGGACGAGGCTGTTGACGATGTTGAAGTAAGGCAAGGTGCCACCGATCATCTCGCCCTGGGCGTTGCGGGTGCCGTTTAGGAAGTCGCCGATCGCGGTGGACTTCTCGGCAAAGGCGGTGTAGGCGCTGGCGGCGAAGCCGAGTGTTTGGGCCCCGGCGGTGACGGCGGCCATGGTGTCGCCTTGTTTTAAGGCGTTGTCGAGGCTCAAGAGACTCAAGATGCCGCTGCCGACGGCGGCCGTGCCGGCGAGGTTGGTGTCGGTGGGGTTGAAGTCGCTCCCCAGGCGCAGGGCGCTCACCGTGACGGGCAGGGGGTTGCCGGTTTGGATGGCTTTTATCAGACTGAGGGCATCGACAACCGAAGTGAGCGATTTCACCAGCGCCTCGCCCCTGTAGTCGGGCGCCTGATATTCCACCACCTCCCCATTGGATCCTATGATCCGAATCGCCCTTACGTCGGGGCTATTTGCCAATTCCTCCAGAGAAAGTGTTTCGCCTATTTGGGCGTCCCTAAGCGCCGGATTATCGGTGATCACCTCCACTTGGGCCTCGACGCTGTGGGTGCCCGGCTGATTTATAAAGATAGTGCCCCGAATAACAACCGTGTTGGAATAGTCGCCGCCGAAGTTACCGATATAATCCCCTTCCGTTTGAATCTCGACTACTCGGCTATCGCCGTAGCCGCTACTCCAATCAATGGTGCCGTTTGTTTGCGGCGCGTTCTCCACAACGACGTAAATGCCCTCCCGAGAGCTAACCGCCGCCATCACCAGACCAGCCAAAGACGTACCACCCCCATAAATAGGGGCATTGGGAAAATTTTCGTGGAGCGCTGCGTAAACCCCTTGTTCGAATGCGATTCTGCGATTAGGTTCTTGTTGGAACGCTATACCCGTATCCGTGACGAGCAAATCATATGCAGTCGCACTCCCGCGCGCCGCGATGTAAAACTCATTCGTTTCTGTATTCCGGAAGGTGATCGAATATTCGCCCGATTGATTCACACCCGTGTCGTCGTTAACTTTGAAGACCTCCCAGCCCGTGGGCATGCTCAAGCTCGCCGGGGGCGTTTCGGTAAAAGACCCGTCCGGGCCAATATAGAAACTCAGTGCATTGAAGTTCACTGCTTCGCCATAAGTTGCCATGTCTACCCCCGATTGTGCCGGTTATTTCCCGGTGAATTCATAAACTGCCAGATCATGCCTGCGCTTAAGCACAAGCCGCCGCCCATCCGGGCTGCGCGCGCAAGCACCCCCCAGCCCCTGGTCAGTTTTGTAAGGCATTTGCTGTACCCGCTCGCCCGTGGCGATGTTCCACACCAATAAATCGCCCGGGTGACAGGTGATGAGGTACCTGCCATCTGCGCTGAAGGCAAGACCCCAAACAGGCTTTCCGGAAACAAACTCTCGATCCAGTTTCCCGGTCGCCGCATCCCACAGGCGCACCGGATCATTGTCGACATAGGGCGGAAAGGGCTTGTTGGGCCCGTTATTCCCGAAATAGACACTTCGCTCCCCATTTTTTGACCCCGTGGCAACCCACTTGCCGTCGTCACTCATCCCAAAGGCCGTGACACTCATCAGATGCACCTTGGGGATTGTCTTGACCACCTGTCCCGATTCGACGTCCCAGAAAAAGATCTCATAGTCCGGCAACCGGTTGCGCTGCACCCGGCTTTCGGTGTAGTCGCTGTGGGCGCCGACCAGTCGTTTACCATCCGGGGTGAACAGCAGTTTTCCTTCAAACCCGCCGTCACCTTCGATTTTTTTCAAAACTTCCCCCGATTGCACATCGAAAAAGACAATCGCATATCCCCCTTTGATAGCCGATTGGTACACTACCGCCAGCTGCCTGCTGTCCGGGCTGAAGACCATTGACTCCGTTCCGAGGGGCTGCGGGCGCGTCAGGTCGACGTAGGGGCCGATACACTCGCGCACCATGTCATAGGTCTTGGCGTCCCACAGCCCGACGGTACTCTCACCCCCCGCCAGATACTTGCCGTCCGGGCTGTACGCCAAGCTCTGCGTCGATCCGGCTTTGGGGCTGCGGAGCGTGGCAACGCGCGATTGTTGGGCCACGTCCCATACCTCAATTTCCGGCCGCATACTCATGATCGCCACCTGTCTCCCATCTGGATGCCAAACAAGGGAGTTGGCGTTGGCGTGCAGCTTGCTGGGCAATTCAGCCACCGGCTTGAGTATCTCGCTTGCGGTCACTTCACCTGCCATTGCATATCCCCTGCTCACAAACATCAAGACTAATAAGGAACAGAATATTATTCGCATGCTCCGCTCCTGGTTCGTAATTCGACATTCATTTCCGCGGGTTGACCATAAATGATTTATGGATAAAGCGGTGTTTCGTCCCAACCAGCTAATGCGCCGCGTTCATAATAAGCTCCTTGGTGGACGATGAGTTCGCCACCATCGAACCTCAGAAGCAGCCTGCGAAATCGTTTCACTTCTTTGATCCGAGACCGCACGGGAAAGTGGACTTCATGATGTTTCCCGTCGGCGGTCTTCCAGGAGACAAACATCTCGTCTTGAATCGGCATGTGCACACCATAGTACGAACCAACTCCTTTACCGCATCCGCGTTCACAAAACGTCCTCGTCACAGGACCGTATCGCACCGCGACTTCCGAGATGACCGATGTTCCTTTGTTGGTAACATCGATCCCATGCTCCAGCTTGCCCGCTTCCTGGGCCATGGCGCAGCCAGCCAGCGTCAGGAACAACACAGCGAGCATGTGGCGGCACAACCGGTTCAGTGATACCGCGATGGTGAGAGTGCCGGTAGTTTTCATGTGTGCTTGGCTTCCTTCGATTCAATGGCGGAGGTCGCTATGACGATATTGCTAGTTTTACTTAACTGCCGCAGGCGGTTTCGCACTGCTAAGATTCTTCAAATCTTCCAGTGCCATTGCCTCGCCGCGCTCTTCAAGGGTGACACCGACAAAGAAACTATTCGCCAGCGGACCGGTCGGAAAATCTAAATGCAGGAATTTGCGTGCCCCCGGCGCCAGTTGAACGGTTGCTTCCGCGGACTTGCCAAGCCCGCCGGTCGTCACCTTGATAGAGTGATTGCCCGGGGAAAGTTGCTGCTGAAAATAGGAGCCGTTGTAGAGCTCGCCAACCTTGTTACCATCAATGAGCAGCGGCATGGTGTGTCCGGAAGCAAACAGGGCTGACTTGCGATAGACGATTAACTCAGCGCTGCCTTGGGGAACACCTTGCAGTCCAGTGAATTGCGGGCCGGGTGCGGCGCAGCCCGTTAAAATCGCCCCAAGGGTTGTCAGCGCAAAAAACGTAATACTCTTGATCATTATTTTTCTCCCACTGCGATTGGCAAACGACATGGCACAGTCAGCGGCATCGAATAATTCCCGCCGGTCGGTTGAAATCCGAGCTTGCACAGGAACCGGTCCATCTTGTCGAGGTCAGTGCCGCTGTTGATGCCGGCGTTCAGCTCGACCGCGCCGCGATTCTCGGCCCACTTGCGAAACGCCGTAAGCAAGCGCAGGCCCGCCCCGCCCATGCGTTTGTCCGGCAGCACGTCGTAGTGAATGACGCTCGCTACCAGCCTATCCGAGAAAAAATGCTGTTCCACGCAGCCAATCAGGCCGCCGACCGGCTTACCCTGACAGTCCTCTGCCACGAAGAAGCAGTGGGTACCGTTGCGGTTCTGGCCGATCTCGACAGTGGCGCGCAACTGCTGGGCGACCCGCTCCGGATTGTAGTCGTAGGTGGCAAACCGGGTCAGGGCATGGAATCTGCGAGCGAGTTCGACAAAAGCCGGCACGTCGTCGAGCGTGGCGAAGCGGATCTTCATGGCTGCGCGGCCTGGTATTCGTGCAACTCACTCTTGCCCGGGCGATCGCCGGCGACCACCGAAAGCCGCTCGCCCCCAATCCGGACCACCTCATCGACCTGCAGATTCCGCGGCAACGCATGCGTGATGAACAACATCGTGGCCTTGCCCTTCAGTTGATTGATCGTGGCGGCGAAATGCTCTGCCGTGTACGAATCGAGGCTGCTGGTTGCCTCATCGAAAATGAGGATCTTCGGCTGTTTCAGTAGCGCCCGGGCGATGGCCAGACGCTGGCGCTGGCCGCCGGAGAGCCCGACACCGCGCTCGCCGATCTCGGTCTGGTAGCCCTGGGGCAGGTTCTCGATGACATCGTGAATCTCGGCCATGCGGCAGGCGCGCACCACTTGCTCGAACGTGGCGTGGGGATTAGCCATCAGGAGGTTGTTGTAGAGCGTGCCTGAGAAGAGCACGGTTTCCTGCGGCACGACCCCGAAGTAGTGGCGCAGCTCATTGGCCGAGAGATAGCGGATGTCGGTGCCATCGAGCTTGATCTGGCCGCCGGAGGGGACGTAAAAACCCTGTAACAGTTTGGCGAGCGTGCTCTTACCCGAACCGGACGGCCCCATAATGGCGACGATTTTCCCGGGATCGACCGTCAGGTCGAAGTCCTGATAAAGAAACGGCAGGTTCTCGCCGTAACGAAAGCTTAAACCCTCGATGTCGATGCGGCCCTTGCCCTCGCGCGCTCGCGCGGGCACGACGGAGTACGGCTCGGCCGGGGCGTTCATAATGTCGCCCAGGCGCTTTACCGCGAGGTTCGCCTGCTGGAACTGCTGCCACAGTCCGACCAGGCGCAGCATCGGCTGCGAGAGCCTGCCGGCGAACATCTGGAAGGCAACCAGCATGCCGACGGTGAAGTCGGTGCCGTTCATGACGGTGTAGGCGCCGACGACGAGAATGAGCAGCGCCATCGTCTGCTCCAAGCCGTTGGCCACCGTGTTGTAGGTGTTACCGATCTGCTTCGTGCGAAAGCCGGAGCGCAGGTAATCGGCCAGATAATCGCCGTAGCGGGCCCTCAGTTGCGGCTCCATCTGCAGACTCTTGACCGTCTCGATCCCGGCCACGTACTCGGTGAGGAAGGCCTGGTTACGCGCGCCGAGCAGGAACTGCTCGTTTAACCGGGTACGGAAGATCGGCGCCACGATAAGGCTGACCGCCGTGATCGCACCGATCAGCGCCAATGCGATGAGGGTGAGCGTCACGCTGTAGTAAAACATGATGCTCACAAAAATCAGCAGGAAGGGAAGGTCGAGCACCAGGGTGACGGCGGCGCTTGCCACGAACTCGCGTATCGTTTCCGCCCCGTGCAGGCGGGCGGCGATCACGCCGGTTGGGCGGTGCTCGAAGTAGCGCGGCGGCAGCTTGAAAAGATGCTCGAAGACCGAGGCCCCCAGCACGGCGTCCACGCGGTTGCCGGTGTGCAGCACGAGGTACTGGCGCACCCAGGTCAACAGCGCCGAGAACGCCATGAACACGGCGAGGCCGACGGCGATCACGATCAGCGTGCTTTCGGCGCGGTGCACGACGACCTTGTCGATGACGACCTGGGTAAAGAGCGGCGTGCCCAGGGCCAGTAGCTGGATGACGAGCGAGGCTATCAGGACGTGGCGCCAGATGTGCTTGTGCTTCAAAAGTTCCGGGATAAACCAGCGAAAACCGAACGAGGCCTGCTTGGCCACTGCGCCGTCGGGATCCGTGAGTGGCTGGGATTCGAGAGCGAGCTGGAACGCCGTGCCGGCGAACCGGGCCGCAAACTCGGCATGGGTCAACGACTTAGGCGTGTTGGTGCCTGCCTCGAAAAGGACTACGCCTGCGGCGTTGGCCTGGATAACGATGGCGGGGCGACATTTCCGCTCCGCGGGCGTTGGCTGCTCAGGAGCAACCGTAATATTCGTATTCTCGCTCCCGCCCTCTTCGACCGCATCGGGTTGGCGGACTACCGGTTCATCCAGAATTACAAGACAAGGGAGCTTTAGCGAAGCGACCGCTTGGCTTGCACAGTCCTTGCGTTTGATCCTGAATCCGAGCGCACGGGCAGCGTGAGTCAGGGACTCGGCAGCATAAGGCGGCGGGAATTGTTTGATGAGCAGCGCGCCGTCGAAAGGCCTGCGGTTCAGCGCACAGAAGCTGCCCATCGTCCAGACGATATCTTCGACGGAAAACGAATAGGACGGGACGAGCCGTTGGCGCGCTTTAGGCAAGCGTTCCGATAACCTAATCAAAAAGCGGCGCAACATCGGCGACATGCTCATGGTTGAGCCGGTGGTCTCATCGGATCGACCGCGGGGTAGTAAGCTGACAGACAGAATGCCTGGGTTTCGCCCGATCCAGGCTCAGGACTTTTATCGTTATCATTATTCTCGCGGTGTCCACGAAACGCCGAAACAACGGCTTATCTGGTTTTTTGGCCATTAGAGCGGGCGAGCCGACGGGCGTCAAGGTCTTGATGGCCGTTTTGCTATTTTGAATTCTTCTAAATATTGACCACCCGCTTGAGCAGGAGAACTTTACGCCACCACGGCTTTACGGAACGGAAGTCATTCCGCTTTGATATTGCTTCGGCACTCGAGAACCCCGTGCGCTGGAATGGTGCAGAAGCAACGGCGGCCGCAGAGCCTGAAGAACAAGTTTCCGATCTCGCGCAGAGGTCCAGCAGTCACGACCGCAAACCCGCGATAACCCACCTTTTTACTCTCCCTGGAAATGCCTTTAGACTTCGCCCCGCAATTATTGACCCGGCACGATTGTTCTTGAACGAAGGCAGCAGACGATGGGATCTTTGACGGCCTTGGCGACGATCCGGATGTGCCGGGTAAATAATGAAAATCATTATGATGAATTTTCGACTATTGAGGCGGCAGGAAGGCCGCCATCCAAGGCCGGGGCGAAAACAGCCCACCGCACATGTTCAGGTCGATTCATGCCGCCTCAATAATCACCGGCAGCGACCCGTGACCGCAATCATTGCCTTTTCACTCCCACCCACTCCCTTCCCCGCCATGGCGGAGAGGAGAGACTCGTGCGCCGCACCGCCGGCAGGCTTCAACCGCACGACTCTAAAAAGGGTCGTCTTTCTTTTCGGGCTGCTGCTGGCAGGCCCGCAGGCAGCTCGCGGCGAATCGCTGCTCGATCTCTATCACGCCGCGCTGGCGCACGACGCCCGCTGGCGCTCGGCGGTGGCGGGGCATCAGGCGGGGATCGAGAAGCTTCCGCAGGGTTATGCGGCTTTGTTGCCGTCGGTGGACCTGACCGGCTCGTCCATCCACTACGATACCGATGTCCAGTACAGCGGAACCACATCGCTTACGGGAGGCGAGCGTTCTTACGCAACCCGCGAATACGGAGTGAACATTAATTTTCCGCTGTATCGAAAGCAAAATTTCGCGGTTTACCGGCAGTCCGTCGCCCAAACCAGCCTCGCCGATGCGCAACTCGCCGCCGCCAAGGCAGACGTCATGCTCCGGGTTACCCAGGGCTACTTCGATCTGCTGCTCGCGCAGGCGAACGTAGATTTGTCCGAAGCCGAGGTTGCGGCGTATGCCGCCGAGCTCGATCAGGCGAACAACCGCTTCGCCGCCGGCGCCGCGGCGATCACCGATGTGCACGAAGCCAAGGCGCGCCTCGGCCTTGCCAGAGCGCGCGAGATCGCCGCCCAAAGCGATCTCACCATAAAGCGTCAGGCCGTGCGTCGTCTCACGGGCAGCGTTGTCGGCGAAATCCCCGGCATTAACCCCGGATTCGTGCCTCAGCCGCCCGAACCGAACGATGTGGCGCAGTGGGTCGAGATGACCGTGCGCCAGAACGCCCAGGTCAATGCGCAGCGCGAAGCCCTCGGCGTTGCCGAATGGGAGGTCGAGCGGGCGCGCGGGGCGCATCACCCCACACTCGATCTCATCGCGGGGTACACCGTGAGCAAGTCGAACAGCAGCGTCTACACCAATGCGATCAGCGACGATCAGGTGGCGCGCTACGGCGTGCAGTTGCAGTTACCCCTGTTTCGCGGCGGCGGCCTCGGTTCCAAGGTTCAGGAGGCCTCGGCCAACAAGGAAAAGGCGCGGGAGGACCTGGAAGACGTGCGTCAGGAAAGCGAGCTCCAAGCGCACCAAGCCTATCTCGCGGCGATCGGCGGCATTTCCCAGATCCAGGCCCTGGGCGAGGCGCTGGTCTCGGCCCAGAGCGCACTCGAATCGAGCCGGCTTGGGCTACGGGCGGGGTTTCGCACCCAGGTCGACGTGCTCAATGCCGAGCAGCAACTCTTCAACATCAAGCGCGAGCTGGTGCGAACCCGCCACGACTACCTGCTGAATATGCTCAAATTGAAGGCGACTGCGGGCACGCTGCGCGAGGAGGACCTCGCCGGCCTCAGCGCCCTGCTGGTCTACGCGCGCGAGGCCCCGGCCGGCGAGTCGCTCCCCCGCCCGTAACAGAGCGCTTGGACCATCGGTCGCCTCGCGTTGGGATGTCGCGAGCTTAAATAATTCGAACCGACCTTGTAATATGGCGATTCTTACAAAAACCACGGGAGGCCGAGTGCGCGAGACAAGATTCGCCGCAACACTGGTTTTACTCGCGTCCCTCTATTTACACCCCGCAATCGCCCAAGCCGTAGATTACGACGGCGTGCTGGTCTTCGGCTACGATGCCGGCGGCGATGAGCTCTATCGCGTGTCTTTCGTGAGCGGAGAAAGCTCGCCCGTCAACGCGAACCAGGGCTTTGCGCTGTCAGCGGGGGCGCTGCTCTACAACACCGACACGCTGCGGTGGCAGACGCAGATTACGGCCGGGGTCAAATACAAACCGATCAATGCCAAAAACGGCGATGCCACCTGGACCGCGTTCCCCCTCGAGGTCATCGAATTCCTGAACACGGACATGTTCCGCTTCGGCGCCGGCGTGACGTACCAGATGAACCCAAAACTGCGCACCGGAGGGGTCTTGTCCGGCCATGACGCCGATTTTGACAACGCGCTCGGTTATATTTTTCAGATCGGTTTCAGGAATGGCCGAAGGCAACGCTTTTCCGTTGACTTTCGGTATACGGCGATCGCCTACTCAGGCGACATCGACGCTGCCGGGGGCAAACAACGGATCACCAATGTGGGTGGAGGTTCTCTTGGCTTTTATATTGCGACCACATTCCTGTTTCCCGATTGAACCAGCACAATTGACTTGACCGAGAACCGCCGGCAATGGGAACTCTTAATATGAAGCACGTCCTGACAATCCTTACTGGCGCTGTCTTACGCGAAAACAGCCGCTGTACCGCGGGCAACCCCCTCTCCCCTACCCCTCTCCCGCTAGGGGAGAGGGGTTGCAGCGTGCTTGCGGCGGCGCCGTGGCTAACGGTCCTCTTTTGCACCATCTTTATTTTCATTTCCGGGTGTAGCTCCGGGGAGGCCAAGGTCGACCAGCCCGCACAGCCGCCGAGCCGCTTGCGGATCGACGCTTTCGCCGCCCAACCGCCGGTAGTGCGCCCGGGGCAAAACACGACGCTGAGTATTTCCATCAGCAACAACGTCGGTAACGCGGTCACCTACGCATGGCACGCCACTCAAGGCACTTTGAGCACAACGAACACCACTTCCGCAACATGGACCGCCCCGACTGCGGAAGGAAACTACGTTCTCAGCATCGATGTTTCGGACGGCACAAATGCCGTGCGGGGCTACGTGAGCGTCGTGGTCTCTCTCGTCACGGTTAATACCGTACTGACCGGCGTGAGTCCGGGCGAAGCAAAGGTTGGCGACAGCGTGTGCGTCATCGGCACGGGCTTCGGCGCCACTCAGGGCGCGAACACCTTGACGATCGGCGGCAAGCCGGCGACGAGCATCGGTAGCTGGAGCGACACGGAAATTTGCGCTCAAGTTCCGGCGGAAGCCGTAACCGGAGTGGTCAAAGCCACTATCGGCGGCGTGGACACGAATGAGGGGCGCATCGTCGTTCTTTGGCCGGCGGGCAGCGGCACGAACCTGCCGGTTGTAACCGAGGGTAGCGCCCAGACCAACAGCCGGCTTGTCGGCGACGGCGCCGGTGGGGCCATTATCGTCTGGGAAGATTATCGAAGCGGCGGCGCCAGGCTTTACGCGCAGCGGGTGAACGCCGGCGGCGTCGTGCAGTGGGCAACCGATGGAGTACCCGTCGCGCCGACAGCCGGCGCCCAGACATCGGCGCAACTCGTAAGCGACGGCGCCGGCGGAGCGGTTATCGTATGGCAGGACGACCGAAACGGTAACAACGACCTCTATGCGCAGCGGATCGACGGAAGCGGCGCAGCGCTGTGGGCAATGGGCGGCGTAGCGCTCGCCACCGCTGCGGGTTCACAGAGCTCTCCCCGAGCCATAAGCGATGGCGCCAACGGTGCCATTGCTGTCTGGGAGGACTATCGCGCCGGCAACGCGGATATCTACGCGCAAAGAGTTGACGGCAACGGCGTCGTCCAGTGGGTCGCCGACGGAGTCACGGTGAGCGCTGCGGCGGACAACCAGTTTTCACCAAAACTGGTGACCGACGGCGCCAACGGAGCGATCGTCGCCTGGGAAGATTACCGTTCCGGCAGCCAATATGACATTTATGCCCAACGTGTCGACGCCGCCGGCAACGTTCAGTGGACGGCAGACGGAGTCGCGGTCGCGGCGGCGGCCGGCAACCAACTCGCACCGCAACTCGCCAGCGATACCGCCAACGGTGCAATCGTAGCTTGGGAGGATTACCGCGGCGCCGCCGGAGATATTTATGGACAGCGCATTAACGGCGCCGGCACGCCACAGTGGACGGCCAGCGGCATAATTGTTTGCAACGCTTCGGCAACCCAGACGTCACCGCAGCTCGTGCCCGATAACGCAGGCGGCGCGGTCATGAGCTGGGTGGATTATCGAGCAGCCAATGCCGATATCTATGCGCAACGACTGGCTGCGAGCGGTGGCGTCCAGTGGACCGCCAATGGCGTCGCCGTCAGCACCGCGACCGGCAATCAGTTTCTTCCGCGGATGGCGCCGGACGATACCGGAGGAGCCATTGTTGCCTGGGAGGATTACCGAAACGACGGCGGTGCA
>Ga0154822_1083_pt2 | contig 13817 bp, 15 predicted proteins | sample Rifle2008BG16ft_FD_116126 | JGI IMG/M metagenome (GOLD analysis project Ga0154822, IMG submission 116126) | Candidatus Muproteobacteria bacterium RBG_16_62_13
TTGTAGCCGCGGCGGTATTCGAACTTGTCCACTGCCTTCATCAGGCCGATGTTGCCTTCCTGAATCAGGTCGAGGAATTGCAGGCCACGGTTGGTGTATTTCTTGGCGATCGAAATCACGAGGCGCAGGTTGGCCTCGACCATTTCCTTTTTCGCCCGGCGTGCCTTGGCCTCGCCGATCGACATGCGCCGGTTCACTTCCTTCAGTTCGGGGATCGGCAGCCCGACGCGATGTTCGATGCCCTTCAGGCGTTCCTGCGCCTCGAAGATGATTTCGCCGTTGGCCTCGAGCGTGCGGGCATTGCCCTCCCCGCACTTGAGCGCCTTCTTGAGCCAGCGCTTGTTGGTCTCGTTGCCCGGAAAGATCTTGATGAAGGTCTTGCGCGGCATGCGCGCCTTGCCGACGCACACGTCGAGGATGACCTTTTCCTGGGCACGCACTTCGTCGACCAGTGCGCGCAGATATTCGACCAGGCGATTGACCTGGCGCGGAACAAACTTGATCTGCATGAACTCCTCGGCCAGCTTGGCCTGGAGTTTCTTGACCTCGGGACTGTCGTGATCCTTCTTCTCGATGGCCTTGAGCAGGTTGGCGTGCAGCTTGCGGATGAAGGCGAAGCGGCGCAGGGCCTCGTCGCGGTCCGGCCCGGTATCTTCCTCGGTCTCGGCGGCTTCGGCTTCCGGTTCGTCGTCCGCCCCCTTGACCTTGACCACCGGCGGCGGCTTGGGTACCGGCGCCGCCAGCGGCATGTCAACGGCGTTCGGATCGACGAAATCGACCACCAGTTCGGTCAGGCGCAGACGATCGTTCTCGACCTCATCCATCAGACGCACGACCTCGGCGATGGCGGCCGGGCAGGCGGCGATCGATTCGATGGTCTGGCGCACGCCATCTTCGATGCGCTTGGCGAGATCAATCTCGCCTTCGCGCGTGAGCAGTTCGACCGTGCCCATCTCGCGCATGTACATGCGCACCGGATCAGTGGTGCGGCCGAAATCGCTGTCGACCGCGGAGGTCGCCACCTGTTCGGCTTCCTCAGCCGTTTCTTCCTCGTCCTCGGCCGGGCGCACGGTGGCCTCGGCCTTGAGCAGCAAGGTCTCCGGATCCGGGGCTTCGTCGAAGACCTGGATGCCCATGTCGTTGATCATGTTCACGACCGCCTCGATCTGGTCGGTGTCGTGAATGTCCTCGGGCAGGTGATCGTTGATCTCCCCGTACGTGAGGAAACCCTTTTCCTTGCCCTGGAGAATCAGCTTCTTCAGCTGAGAGCGTTGTGTTTCTTGATCCATCGAAGTCATGATTTTGGTGCGGTCTGTGGCGAAAAGCGCGCAAGTATAGAGGAAATGGACCCTTGCCCCAAGGATTTCAATCCCGTGACAGGGGGGGTTTGTCGGGATTTCGTAGCTTCAATAAGCGTGCCAATTCAATCTGTTCCTGCTCATTTAACGCCGCTTTCCTGGTCAATTGGGCCACCCGGCCGTGAACCGCCAGTTTACGGAGTCCATCCAACGCTCCGCTGAACTCATCCGCCATATCCTCCGCCAACCCGGGATGGCGCCAGGCGGCCAATTTGCCCAAGGTTGCCTCCTGCTCGTGGTCCCGGTACTGCTCCAATAACGCTGCCGTGGTCCGTCCCGGGTTGGCCCGAAACCAGCCCAGAATTTCCCGGAACAGGTCCGCCCCGGGCTCGTCCAGCAGGGCGAGTTCGGCCGGGTCAGGGGCCTGCGCGGCCAACCCCGGGTCCTGAACCAGCATCGCCGCCGCTTTCCAGAGCAGCGAGGCCGGCTGGTAGCCGGCGGCCGGTGGCGCCAGAACATCGGCCGTCGCCCTGCCTTCGGACCTCAGGAGTGTAGACAATTTCCCACGCTCTACCTGGGAAAGTTCGCCGAGCCGGTCGAGCATCAGTTCGCGCAGCGCCCCGGCGGCGATCTTGGACAAATAGGGGCGCGCGAGCTCCACCAGCCGGGCGCGGCCGTCCAACCGGCCGAGGTCGACCTTCTGCACCAGGCTCTCGAACAAATAGTCGGGCAGGGATCGGGCGGTTTTCTGCCGGGACTCGAATACCTCGCGCCCTTCCTTGCGCACCAGCGTGTCGGGATCCTCGCCTTCGGGCAGGAACAGAAAGCTCGCCTGCCGGCCTTCGTGCAGCAACGGCAAGGTTACTTCCAGCGCCCGCCAGGCGGCCTCGCGCCCGGCACGATCGCCGTCGAAACAGAACACCACCTCCGGGGCATGGCGGTACAGGCGTTCGAGGTGATCGCGCGTGGCGGCGGTGCCGAGCGTGGCCACGGCATAGTCGATGCCGTGCTGGGCCAGGGCCACGACATCCATGTAACCCTCGACCACCAGCACGCGTCCGGATTTCTTGATGGCATCGCGTGCGCGGAACAGGCCGTACAGCTCGCGCCCTTTGTGAAACAGCGAGGTCTCCGGCGAATTCAGGTATTTCGGTTCGTCCTTCGGGTCCATCACCCGCCCGCCGAAACCGACGATGCGACCGCGGTGGTCGTGGATGGGAAAGATGACGCGGTTGCGGAAGCGGTCGTAGTAACCGCCGCCCTCCTTCTTGGCCGCCAGGCCGGCCGCGACCAGTTGATCGCGCGTCGGGTCGTCCTTGCCGAGTGCCTTGACCAGGTTGTCCCAGCCCTCGGGCGCGAAACCCAAGCTGAAGTCCTGGGCGATCTCGCCCGACAGGCCGCGACCCTTCAGGTAATCAACCGCCTTGCCGGCGTTGGGGTGGGTGCGCAACTGCTGGCGATAGAAACGCCCGGCCTCGTTGAGGAGATCGAGCAAGGCATTGCTGCCGGAATCCGGCATCGCCACGCCGGCCTCGGTCGGCACGGTCAGCCCGGCGCGGCCGGCGAGTTCCGTCACCGCTTCCGGGAAACTCATGTGCTCGTACTCCATCAGGAAACCGATGGCGCTGCCGTTCTTGCCGCAGCCGAAGCAGTGATAAAACTGCTTGGTCTGGCTGACGGTAAACGACGGGGTTTTTTCGTCGTGAAAGGGACAACAGGCCTTGAAATCCTTGCCGGCCTTCTTGAGCGGCACGCGCGCGTCGATGACCTCGACGATATCGACGCGGTTCAGGAGTTCATCAATGAATTCGCGGGGGATGCGGCCGGCCATGACGGAAAAGCATGAAGCCTCACGCCTGAAGCTTCAAGCTTGGGGCTGGTATTAACCGCCGAGGCGGGCTTTGATGCGGGCGCTGACCTGCCCCATGTCGGCCCGGCCCTGGAGCTTGGGCTTGACCACGCCCATGACCTTGCCCATGTCCTTGATCGAAGCGGCGCCGGTGGCGGTCACGGCCTCGTTGATGATGGCGTCAACTTCACCGGCGCTGAGTTGCTGGGGCAGGAACGACTGGTAAATAGCGATGTCGGCCTTTTCCTTGTCCGCCAGTTCGGGGCGACCACCCTTCTCGTACTGTTCGATCGCTTCCTTGCCCTGCTTGATGAGCTTCTCGACAATCGCGAGCGTCTGGGGGTCATCGAGCTGGATACGCTCGTCCACTTCGCGGCGCTGGATGGCGGCGGTCAACATGCGCAGGGAGTCGAGGCGCGCGCTCGCCTTGTCGCGCATCGCCTGCTTCATGGCCTCCTTGATGTCGTCCTTGAGGCTCACGGCGTGGGAAATTCCTTAACGGCGATGGGACGGACGGGCCGAGCCCGGACCGCCGGGACGGGCGCCCGCGGCGCCCTGGGCGACGCGCGGCGAGGGCTTGAGCAGACCGCGCGAACGCAGCAGCTTGCGCTGCTCGCGCTTCTTGGCGGCCGCCGCCTTGCGCTTGCGGATTTCGGTCGGCTTCTCGTAATGCTCGCGCCGGCGCATCTCGGTGAACACCCCGGCCTTTTCGCAGGAGCGGCGGAAACGGCGCAGGGCCATTTCAAACGGTTCGTTGTCTTTGATGCGTACGGATGGCATGCCTCAAGTCACCTCTGGGTTGAGCCCGGTACCCCGGGCGGCGTCCACGAAAGGCGGCGATTCTATAAGGAAGCTCTGGAAAATTCCATCCATGGAATTTTCCAGATCGCCGGCCGCGGCAGCTGCTCCCGGCCATCCCTGGCCTCCGCAGCACTTGTGCTTCCCTGCACGTCGCAGTCCGCGGCCGGCTCCACTGCCCGGACTTTGAGCAGAAAGTCCGGGCAGTGCGTACCCCATCCCTGGGGTGCGGGTGCGAATAGGTAGATTCCGGCGGCGGCGTTTTTGAAGCCCGGGCGGGTACAATCGCGCCATGATCGTGCTCGGCATCGAAACCTCCTGCGACGACACCGGGGGGGCGGTATACGACGCCGTGCGGGGGCTGCTGGCCCACCAACTGAGCTCGCAGACCGATATTCACGCGGAATACGGGGGGGTGGTGCCGGAATTGGCCTCCCGCGACCACATCCGCAAGACCCTGCCACTGGTGGCCAGGGTGCTCACTCAAGCCGGAATCCGGCCGGACGAGGTCGGTGGCGTGGCCTATACCGCCGGGCCGGGCCTGGTCGGTGCCCTGCTGGTCGGGGCGTCGCTCGGCCGTTCGCTGGCCTATGCCTGGGGCGTGCCGGCCGTGGGGGTCCATCACATGGAAGGCCACCTGCTCTCCCCCATGCTCGAACCCGACCCGCCGGCGTTCCCGTTCACGGCGCTGCTGGTCTCGGGCGGCCATACCCTGCTCGCCGACGTGAGCGGCATCGGCCAGTACCGCATTCTCGGCGAGTCGCTCGATGACGCCGCCGGCGAGGCCTTCGACAAGACCGCCAAGCTGATGGGGCTCGGCTATCCCGGCGGACCGGCGATCGCGCGCCTCGCCGAAGCCGGCCGCCCGGGACGCTTCACCTTCCCGCGCCCGATGCTCGACCGGCCGGGACTCGACTTTTCATTCTCCGGACTCAAGACCGCGGTCTCGCTCGCCGTCGCCACGGCGCGCGAAGGCGCAAACGCGACATCCCTGTCGCGCGCCCCTCGCCTCGATCCCATCGGCGACGAGCAGACACGCGCCGACATCGCGCGCGCCTTCGAAGAGGCGGTGGTCGATACGCTGGTGGCGAAATGCCGGCGTGCGCTGGAGCTGACCGGGCACGAACAGCTGGTGGTGGCCGGCGGCGTCAGCGCCAACCAAAGACTGCGTGGGCATCTCGACCGTCTCAGCGATGAGTTGCGTGTACGGATATTTTTTCCGCGCCCGGAATTCTGCACCGACAACGGCGCCATGATTGCGTACGCTGGCTACTTGCGCCTGCGCGCCGGGCAATCCCAATCGCTGAGCTTTGCCGCCCGTCCGCGCTGGGCGATCGCCGATCTGGCGATTCCCGGCTCACCGGCCGGCGGCTAGCCCCCGGATTTTTCCGCGTACAGGACTTTAATACTCTCCCGCCCCAGCACCACCAGCGTCATCACGCCGAGGATCGTGCCGTAGGGAATCAGCAGGGTGTTCGGGATGGCGGCCACCAGGCTGAAGGTACGATATCGATGCCGGGCCAGGCACCGGCCCGAAATAATCTGGATAATTCCGTAAGCGATACCGAGCAGAATGAACGCGAGGAAGATGTAAAACATCACGACAAATACCGAGCGCGCGTCGGCCTCCGGCGCCGGGGTAGCGCCGAACATTTCCGGGTTCGACATCAGGATACCCAGCAGCGTCAGGTGGATGATGAAGATGCAGGAAAACAGGATGGTCAGCGTACCCGAGATATAGTGAAACATCGAAAGCAGGCGCAGGTGTTCCTCGTCGAGGATGCGCTGCTTTGCGGGATCGGTCGTCATGACTGGATATTGTGTCCGGTGGCGGCGCGCTCAGCGCAGATCGGTGTCGAACAGATACTCGATGATCCAAATCCGCCCCTGGCGCCGGACCACGGTCAATTCATCGCGACCGTTCAGGGTCGCGGGTCCGCGATCATTCTCGCCGTGCATGACATAACCGGAGCTGACCACGGCACGCTGGCCGTCCGGTGAGACCTTTACCTCCAGATCCGTGCGCTCCACGCGCAACAGGCGCCCTTCGCGCTTGTGCAGGTTGGCCTCGTGACGGCGCAGGCGCTCGATCAGGGTCTTCTTGCTGTAGTTGTAGGCGATGGAATTGCCGCCGAGCGTGCCGACCCAGCGCACGCGCGCATCGGCGCTCAGGCGGTCGATCAGCACCCGGTAATCCTTGCGGATATTGGCCGCGTCCAGCTCCTTCAACAGCGCCACCACATCGGCCTGGGTAATGGTTCCGGCCGCCGACGCCGGCACGGTCGGCAACGGGAAAAACACCGGCAGTATCAACAAGGTCAACACACGGCGCATGGATCCCCCTTGCATCAGGCAGTTTTCTTCTGGCCGATGCGGGATTCGCGACCCGCGATCAGGTTGCGAATGTTGCTGCGATGGCGGTAGAGCAGCAGCACGCTCATGATGGTCATGGCCGCCAGGTAGAATGGCTCGGGCGCCAGCCACCAGACGAAGAACGGCGCCGCGGCGGAGGCCACGATCGCGGCGAGCGACGAGTAACGGAAAATGACGGCCATGCCGAGCCAGATGGCAATCAGCGCCACCCCGACCCACGGACTCAATGCGAACCAGGCACCGAGTGCGGTCGCGACTCCCTTGCCACCCCGAAAGCCATGCCAGACCGGATAGAGATGGCCGAGGAAAACCGCGCCGGCGGTCGATGCCAGAATCAGCGGATCGTCGGTGAACAGGCGCGCGGCCAGCACGGCGGCCACGCCCTTCAGGATATCGCCGGCCAGGGTGAGCGCCGCGGCCAGCTTGCCGCCCCAGCGCAGCACATTGGTCGCGCCCGGATTTTTCGAGCCCACCGTGCGCGGGTCGGTCAGCCCCATGGCGCGCGAGATGACGATGGCGCTGGAGATGGAGCCGAGCAGATAGGCCGCCAGCGGCAGGAGATAAAGGACCATGGGTGCGGAAGATACTAGCAGGATGCTGAAAAAGTCCATCCCTGGACTTTTTCAGCCCGCCAGGCAAAAAGTGTGATTTTTGCCTTGCTTCATATTTCAGACACTTGCCGGGTTTGAAAAATGGCGGCACATCCCTGTGCCGTGATGGGCAGGAGCCCGAATGCCGCGAAGCGCAGGGATGCGCGGGAGTGGCCACCGCGGGCTGCTGAAAATGAGTTTTTCAGCAGACTGCTAGAGGCGATATACAAGGTACGAGATACAAGGAACGAAAAGACACAATTATCCAACCCTGCCGTAAACTTGCCTCTGGTATCTTGTATCTTGTACCTTGCCGCCCATGGATATGGTCTACCTCCGCGACCTCAAGGTCGACTGCGTCATCGGCATTTATGACTGGGAACGCCGCGTCCGCCAGACGCTTTATATTGATATCGACCTGGCGACCGACATCCGCAAAGCCGCGGTCAGCGACGACATCAAGGACACGCTCGACTACAAGGCGGTGTCCAAGCGCATCCAGCAGTTCGTCGGCGAATCCGGCTTTCAGCTGGTGGAAACGCTGGCTGAGAAACTCGCTGACATCATCCTGAAGGAATTCCCCGTGCCCTGGGTGCGCGTGCGCATCAACAAAAAGGGCGCCGTGCGCAACGCCGGCGCCGTCGGTGTGGTGGTCGAACGCGGTGAGAAACCAGGACTGAGGAAAAAACAGGACTGAGGACTGAGGACTTGGTGTTAGTATCATGGTTTTACTCAGTCCTCAGCACTCAGTCCTTTTTTTATGCCTCGCGTCTACATCAGCATCGGCAGCAACATCGACCGCGAACAGAACATCCGCGCCGCGTTGCATAACCTGCGGAATTCATACGGCCACCTGATTCGTTCATGCGTCTACGATACACCGGCGGTTGGCTTCGCCGGCGATCCGTTCTACAACCTGGCGGTGACCTTCGATACCACCGACAGCATCGATCAGGTGGTCAGTGAACTGGCCCGCATCGAATCCGCCCACGGCCGCCGGCGAGCGGGTCTGCCTAAATACTCCGCACGCACGCTGGACCTCGACATTCTGCTGTATGGCGATCTGGTCCGGCATGACAGCGGTTTCGACATTCCGCGCGGCGAAATCCTGGAGCGTGATTTTGTCCTGGGACCGCTGGCGGAGATCGCTCCCGACCTGAAACATCCGGAAAACGGCGAAACCTTCGAGGCCCTGTGGAAGCGTTACGGCCGGAACCACCCCGGTACAGTGCTGGAGCCTGCCCGCTTCGAGGACTGACGGTTTCCTGTCAGCGTCCGGACAGCAACTGATAAGCGCTGTAACCGATGAAGAGAAACAGAATCAGCCAGAACAGGCAGCCGCGCACACCGGACCGCGAAGCAGACTGTAGTTTCTGGCGCAGCGCCGGATCGGCGGCGACTTGGGCATCGATATGGTCCTTGGCTTCCTTGAGGCCGATCTTCCAGGCTTCACGCAAACGCCTGATGGCCGCAATCTTGTTGCCCTGACGCAGGGCGGCCACCACGTCGTCGGGCAACAGCCGGGCGTCGCCCGGATCGGCCACCGCTACCCCGCCACGCTGCGGCCGCCATCGACGGTCAGCACCTGACCGGTGGTGTAGACGGCATCGCGCACCAGGTACAGCACGGCGGCGGCGATGTCCTCCGGCTGGCCGGAGCGCTTGAGGAGCGTGCGCGACACGATGCGCTGCTTGGACATCTCGTCGAGCCCCTTTTCCGGCCACAGGATGGCGCCGGGCGCGACCGCGTTCACGCGCACCTCGGGGCCCAGCTCGCGCGCGAGCGAGCGGGTCATCATCACCAGGCCGGCCTTGCTCATGCTGTAGACCGGATAGTTGGGCAACGGCCGGTCGGCATACAGATCGACGATGTTGACGATGCAGCCGCCGGATTTTTTCAGGTGCGGCGCCGCGGTCTGCGACAGGAAGAACGGCGCGCGCAGGTTGGTCTGGAAGATATCGTCCCACTGCTCCTCGCTGACCTCGCCGAACGGCGTTTCGTAAAAGCGCGCGGCGTTGTTCACCAGCACGTCGAGCCGCCCGAAGGATTCGACCGTTTCGAACACGAGATTGCGATAGAGTTTCTCGCCGTTGCGCAAATCGCCGCGCACCAGCATGACGGAGTCGGGGCGAACGGCCTGCAATTCCTTCTGCAGGGCATGGGCGGCCGCCTCCGAGGCATGGTGGTGGATCACCAGCTTCATGCCATGTGCGTGCAGGGTGCGCGCAATAGCCGCGCCCAGGCGGTGGGCACCGCCGGTGACCAGCGCTACCTTGCCCTCAAGCGGCGAGTCCGGCATAAAGGGGAATCATGGTCATGGAAAGAACCGTCACCTTAACCCCGTTACGCCCGTCCGCCAAGGGCCGTGCATGAACGCGACCCTGCCCGAGCCGGATGAACAGGAACGTCTTCACTCCGGCCGCCTGCTGGAGGTGATCCGGCGCGAGATCGAGGCCAACAGCGGGGCGATCGATTTCTCCCGCTTCATGGAACTGGCGCTCTACGCCGACGGGATGTCGGCGAGGGCCGCAGGCCAGGGATGGCCTGATGGCGGCTTCACCCCGGGCCTCGGCTACTACACCGGCGGGCGGCAGAAATTCGGCCAGCGCGGGGACTTCGTCACCGCCCCCGAACTCGGCGACGTATTCGCGCGCCTGCTGGCCCGGCCGTGCGCCGACATCCTCACCGCCATCGGGAATGGAAATATTCTGGAGGCCGGCGCCGGCAGCGGCCGGCTGGCCGCCGGCCTGCTCGGCGAACTGGAACGGATGGGTCGCCTGCCCGAGCACTATTACATCCTCGACATCAGCAACGAACTGCGCGCACGCCAGGCCGATCTGATCCAGCGCACCGTGCCGTCGCTGGCCAACCGGGTGAAGTGGCTGAGTGAACTGCCGGAGAAATTCCGCGGCGTCGTGCTCGCCAACGAACTGCTTGACGCCCTGCCGGTCGAGCGCTTCTGTATTCAAAACAAGGAAGTCCGGCAACAACAGGTTGCTTCGAAAAATAATCAATTGATCTGGGCCGAACGCCCAGTGGATGAAACCATCCGCGCGCGCGTCGAGCCGCTGGCTCTGCCCAATGGATATTGTTCCGAGGTTGGTCTGGCCGCCGAGGCCTGGACACGCTCCCTCGCCGATGCGCTGGAACACGGCGTGGTGCTGTTCATTGATTACGGATTCCCGCGCGCCGAGTTCTACCATCCGCAACGCACCGGCGGGACATTGATGTGCCACTACCGCCAGCGCGCGCACGGCGATCCATTGATTCTGGTCGGCCTGCAGGACATCACCGCGCATGTGGATTTCACCGCCATCGTGCAGGCCGGCACCGAGGCCGGACTCGACCTGCTCGGCTACACCAGCCAGGCGGCGTTTCTGATTGGTTGCGGACTGGAAGACATCATGGCCGATCCGGCCATGTCCGACACCACCCGGCTCCGATTGGCTAACGAAATCAACCGCCTCACCTCCCCGGCCGAGATGGGTGAGCTGTTCAAGGTCATGGCCCTGGGGCGGGGGATGCGCGGCCCGCTGCGCGGCTTTCAGCTCCAGGACCGGCGCGGCCGGTTGTAATTCCCGGGATTTCCACCGGCGTCGCCGATCATGAGCCACGCGGTAACCATGAAGTAATCAGCTGTCATTTTTCCCGGTCACCCGGCCCCACAGATCGTGCTCATCGCTGTGGGTGATCGCCACCCGCACCTGATCGCCAGGCTGTAAATTCGCCCCGCTCTCGACCGTCACGATGCCGTCGATCTCGGGAGCGTCGCCCATGGTGCGGCCGGTGGCGATACCCTGCTCGTCGATCGCGTCGATCATCACTGACAGAGTACGGCCGGTTTTCCCAGCCAGGCGCGTTTCCGATATCAACGCCTGGTGCTCCATGAAGCGCGCCAAACGTTCTTCCTTGATCTCCTCGGGTACCGCGCCGGGCAACGCATTGGCGGCCGCGCCTTCGACCGGTGAATAGGCGAAGGCGCCGACCCGATCGAGCTGCGCCTCGTCGAGAAAATCGAGCAGTTGCTGGAACTCCTCCCCGGTCTCACCGGGAAAACCGACCACGAAGGTGGAACGCAACGTCAGGTCCGGACGGATCTCGCGCCAGCGACGGATTCGCGCCAGCGTGTCCTCGGCCGCCGCCGGTCGCTTCATGAGTTTCAGGATGCGCGGGCTGGCGTGCTGGAACGGAATATCCAGATACGGCAGGATTTTTCCTTCCGCCATCAGCGGGATCACCTCGTCGACGTGCGGATAGGGATAGACGTAGTGCAGACGCACCCACACACCAAGTTCGCCAAGCGCCGTCACCAGTTCGGTCATGCGCGTCTTCACCGGCCGGCCGTTCCAGAAACCGGTGCGGTACTTCACGTCGACGCCGTAGGCGCTGGTGTCCTGCGAGATCACGAGCAGTTCCTTCACCCCGCCCTTGACGAGGTTTTCGGCCTCGCGCAGCACTTCGTCCACCGGCCGGCTGACCAGATCGCCGCGCAGTGACGGGATGATGCAGAAGGTGCAGCGATGGTTGCAGCCTTCCGAGATTTTCAGATAGGCATAGTGGCGTGGTGTGAGTTTCAATCCGGCCGCCGGAACGAGATCGGTCCAGGGATCGTGCGGTTTAGGTAGATGCGCGTGCACCGCCGTCATTACCTCATCGAGCGCGTGCGGGCCGGTGACGGCCAGGACCTTCGGGTGCGTTTGGCGCACGATATCGCCCTTGGCGCCGAGACAACCGGTGACAATCACGCGCCCATTGGCGTCGAGCGCCTCGCCGATGGCTTCGAGCGATTCTTCCACCGCGCTGTCGATGAAGCCGCAGGTGTTGACCACCACCAGGTCGGCACCTTCGTAGCTCGGCGAGACGGCATACCCCTCGGCGCGCAGTTGCGTGAGGATGCGTTCGGAATCGACCAGCGCCTTGGGGCAACCGAGGCTGACAAAGCCGACGGTCGGCACGGCGGCCGACCGGCTGCGGGGTTTGCTGCAGGACACGCGATTACTCGATCTTGAGGTAGGCGAAGCCCTGCGATTGCAGTTCGGCCAGGCGCACCACGCCGGAACGCACCAGCGTCACCCCCGGGATGAGTTTTTCCTTCGGCAGACGCGCAGCCTCGCGAGTGATATCGCACAGCTCAAATTTGACGCCCCGCACTTCATGTAAACCCTTGAGCCGCAGTATCAACGTTTCGCGTTGGGCGCGCAGCGCCGCGTCCTCGGCGAACGGGGTGTTGGCGAGCTTGTCGGTGGTCACAAAACGGATGCCGTGTGAAACGAACACAATACGAACATCGTATTCAATCAGGCTGCTCTGGTAATAGTTCACCATGTTGGTGATGCTGGTCAGCATGGCGCTGAACCGCCGCGGATCGGAAAAATCGGCGTGATAAACCACCTTGCGAACCGTTTCCTCCGCCGGCTTGGCGACCGGAGCCGGTGGGGTGACCGGCTGGGTAGCGCAGGCCGCCAGCGACAGCGGAAACAGCGCCACGAGCAAGGCATTCACAAACATGGGGCAAGGAGTCTTCATGGCAGGCCTCCTGATCAGGTAGCCGGGGACGTATCGGATAATACGCCCTTGATTGCCTGGATGCGCGCCTGGCGGATGCGGTCGGCGATCTGCACTCCCGTTCCCTCCGTTTCAGCGGCGATCCTTTTGGTTTCGACCGCGCGCACCGCGGCCAGCGCCGTACGCAACTGTACGGCCTGCGGATAGGGACGATCCTCGTAGCCGGTGCGCCCGCGAAAATCCGCCTCGCAGGCGGCAAGAAACGGGTCGAGCCGTTCCGGGCGGCGCAGAAAATCGACCGATTCGATCAGCTCCAGCACCGTGCCGGGACGCAGCTCATCGATGCGGTGCATGACGCCATGGTGGCGCGCGACCGCGAGCGCGAGATCGCGAAACTCATTCGGCACGCGCAGGCGCGCGCACAACTGGCGCACCAGCTCGGCACTGCGTTCCTCGTGGCCGTAGTGCTTCGGCCATTCGGCGCGCGGCGTCGTGCCCTTGCCCAGATCATGCGTGAGCGCGGCAAAACGGGCGCGCGCATCGGGCGTCAGGCGCGCCGCCGCCTCGAGCACCATGAGAATATGCACACCGGTGTCGATCTCCGGATGATGTTCGGCCGGCTGCGGCACACCGAACAACGCCTCCAGCTCCGGGAACAGCACGGCCAGCGCGCCGCATTCCCGCAACACCTCGAAGAAGCGCGCCGGCCCCGGCTCGCCGAGAGCGCGTTCCACTTCCTGCCAGACCCGTTCGGGGACGAGGTGATTCAGCTCGCCGCTCCCGGCCATCTGGCGCATGAGAGCCAGGGTTACGTCGGCCACGCGAAAACCGCGCCGCGCGAAACCGCTATCGCGCCGTCCCTGGCGCGCGGCCCTCGCCTCGACTCCGGGATGGAGTCGAGGGCCACGGTGCAGGGACGCACCGGTAGTGGTTTCGATCCCATCGGCGAACCGCGCCGCAAAACGCGCCACCCGCAACACCCGCAACGGGTCTTCGGCGAACGCCTCGGACACGTGACGCAGAATCCCGGCCTTGAGATCGGCGGCGCCGCCGTAGGGATCGACCAGGTTTCCCTGCTCATCCTCGGCCATGGCGTTGATGGTCAGGTCACGGCGACGCAGGTCGTCCTCCAGCGTCACGTCCGGCGCGCTGTAGACGGTAAAGCCCTTGTAGCCGTGGCCGTGCTTGCGTTCGGTGCGCGCGAGCGCGTACTCCTCCTTGGTGCGCGGATGGAGAAACACGGGGAAATCGGCGCCGACCGGCTGGTAACCCTGGGCCGTCATCTGTTCCGGCGTGGCGCCGACCACGACCCAGTCGCGGTCCTGCACGGGCAGGCCGAGAAGTTTGTCGCGCACCGCCCCGCCGACGAGATAGACTTTCATGCGGTCATCGTAATCGCGCCCC
>Ga0154822_1090_pt5 | contig 13509 bp, 14 predicted proteins | sample Rifle2008BG16ft_FD_116126 | JGI IMG/M metagenome (GOLD analysis project Ga0154822, IMG submission 116126) | Candidatus Muproteobacteria bacterium RBG_16_62_13
CGACAGCCCGCCGATGGGCACCGCGCTGCCGATGATCCGCTATACCGTGATCGAGAAGAGGTAACACAATGAGAACGAAAAGACCCCTGACCGCCAAACACATCCTGACTAGTGTGGTACTGGCGACCCTGGTCTCAGCACCGAACATGATGGCGCTGGCTGCCACCAGCGTGCCATCCAGCGCCAACATACCTCTGGGTCAGAGCAGCGCTGTCCCATTCGTCTGGTCGACATCGACCATCTCCTGCGGCGGTAGCTGTAGCGTTACATCCACCTCAGGGACGTTCCGCAATCTCTGTCCTTCAGTCTCGGCCGGAACTATTTACGGCACGGTAAATACCACACTTTCGAAAGGCGGGGGGACCGGTTCTAGTGCTTATACCTTCACGATCGGTGAAACTGTCCTGGTACCGGCCGATGTGGTTAATCGTGCTCGCAACGCGGGGCTGACACAACTGATTTACGTCCGCACCTTCACCCACACTTTTACCGGCCCTGACCTAGGCTGCCTCACTCTCAACATTACCTCTTCCGCCGCCGCCAACCTCGGCATCTCCGGCGAGATCCTGTCCTTCGACAACGGCTCATCGGTCCGCATCCTTCCCAGGAACAACGCCATCCACGCGCAGGCTGAACTGGGTTACAACGGCACGGGTCTGTTACAGGCAGTGTGGGAGATCGCAGAACCCGCTACAACCTCAGGCACACCAATCTACCGCCCATTGTTGCAGGTGCGCGAATACCTGACGCTCGGCGACGCCAAGACCCTGAAGAGCCCACCGCTGCCAACCGGCACGCTTGGATTGCATCTGGTGCGGCTGCGCATCATCGATCCGATCGTGCCGTTCACCACGCCGGTGATCCGCTACTTCGTGGCCGAGGGACGGGTCGGCAAGGAACTGCCACCGGATCCGGTGGGCGTCACCTCGCCGGTGCCGTTTGCGCTCTTCGCACCCGATACCCTGTTCGCCTGGGAGAGCCATAAAGGCGCGCGCGTCTACCAACTCGAAATTTATCGCACCGACCGCAACCCGGCGACCGAGCTGCCCGATCTCGGAGGCGGCGACCGCACGCCGAAGCCTTCGGATGTCGCGGCCGCCCTGCGGCAGGCGCCGGTGACCGGCATGCTGGTGCCGGGCAACCAGACCACCACCACGCTGTCAGCCAACGCGCGTCAACGGCTCACCCCGGGCCGTGCCTACCTGTGGCGCGTACTGGCCATCAGCGAGGACGGCACCGTTATCGGCCAGAGTCCGATGCGGGAAATGCGGACGCCGTGACTCTGACCGCGTGAGCGGCTGGCATGACCCCGGGCGTCGGACAGGAAGTCGAGGAAGCTGGTGCACTGCTCGTGCGCATCGCGCGGGGGGAAATCCGCGCGCTGGAATTTTTTTACGATGCCTATCACGCGCGCGTCTACTCGTTCGCGCTCAAACGGCTCAGCAACACGGCGGATGCCACCGAAATCCTGAACGAAGTCATGCATGAGGTGTGGCGCAGCGCGTCGCGCTTCGAGGGCCGCTCGCGCCCGCTCACCTGGGTGCTGGGCATCGCCCACCACAAGGTCATCGACCGTCTGCGGCAACGCGGCCGCACGGCTCACGATGAGCTCGACCTCGATCACGTCGCCGACGAATCCCCCGGCATGGCCGAGGCCATGACCGGCGCGCAGGATGCCGACCGGGTCCGGCGCTGTGTCGAGCGGCTGCCCGATATTCAACGATTGATGATCCATCTGGCTTTTTTCGATGACCTCTCCTACCCGGAGATTTCCGAGATCGCCAGTGTCCCGGTCGGGACAGTCAAAACCCGCGTTTTCCATGCCAAACAGGCACTTAAGCGCTGCCTCGGATCGCTGATGAGCGGAGAGTGAACCAGTTCACTGACAAACTCGACAAACTGTACCGAGCAAACATAAAACCGGACGGCAATCATGAAGATCGAACCGGAACATCCCGAGGAACTGCTGCCCTGGTACGCGAATGACACGCTGACCGGGGAGGAAATGCAGAAGGTCGAAGACCATCTGCGGAATTGCGGCCAGTGCCGCCAGGAACTGGCGTGGCTTCAGCAATTGCGCCAGCAGGTCAAAGGCCTGCAACCGCTGGAATCGCCTGGCGAGCTGGTGCGCGCGAAGCTGCTGCGTGAAGTGCGATCCCAACCACGCCGGCAGCGTGTGCAGTGGTGGCAGGCGGCACTGGCGGCTTCACTCGCGGTTATCGTCATTCAGGGCGCGGTCATTTTCCGTCTTTCCGGCCCGGGGAACATGCAGGTCGCGGCCGCCCCGATTGGCAGTCTGCCCGGTCAGGAGGCGCTGGTACGCATCCGCTTCAAGCCGACGGCGACCGAAACCCAGATCCGTCAGGCGCTGCGTGTGATCAACGGCGCCGTCGTGGACGGACCCGGCGACAGTGGTGTCTACTATGTGCGCCTGGAAGGGCTGGACACGACCCAGCCGTTCGAAATCCAGGACGCCGTGCAACGCCTGAAAACGGCCAGCCCGGTGGTGCTGGACGTGGGTACAGAACTGCTCTCCTGAGGACTGCAGAACATGCCGCAACAACCGTCGGTGCAACGCTGGACATGGGTAGCACTGGCCACCGCGCTCTGGTTCGCGCCGACGCTGTCGGCCCAAGCGAGAAATTTCAGCGCCCACCTGATCGCCGCGCCCGCCAGCTACCAGGGCATCTGCCCGGGGACCATCAAGTTCAGCGGCGAAATCCGGGCCACGCAACCGGGCAAGGTGCAGTTCAAGTACATTCGCAGCGATGGCGCGCCTTCACCGGTCCAGACACTATTGTTCGGCAGTGCGGGCAGCAAACTGCTCAGTACCACCTGGACGCTGGGCAGCCCGTCGCTCCCCCGCTACACCGGCTGGATCGCCATCCAGTTCGTGCATCCGCAGACGGATCGTTCGAACCCAGCTAGCTTCAGCATCCTCTGCACGAACAAGCCCCGCTGACCCGGCGGCTGGCTAACACGGACAGGAACCTTGTAAACAACGATGCAAGCCAGCCGCCGACTTTCCATTTCCATACCTGCACTGCTGGTAGCCGGGCTGCTGCCCTTGCCCGCCCTGTCGCTGGACCCTGTTGGCGGCGTCAGGATCCAGACACCGGTATTCATCCTGTTGCCGAGCATTTCGTCCGTCTCGCCGAGTTGCGCCAGGAAAGGCGCCACGCTGACGATCATGGGCAACAATTTCGGCGCCCAGAGCGGACGCGCCGTGGCGCTCAGCGGTCCTTCGCACGTAGACCTGGTGGTTTCCTCCTGGTCGAACAGCTCGATCGCCGCCACCGTGCCCAATACCAGTCAGGTGCTGGCCGGCAAACAGTATTCCGTCGGCATCGAAAAAAGCGGCCACGCCGGCTGGCTCAGCAACACCAACGTGTCCGTCACCATCTGCAGCGAACTGTCGCTACTGTTGCCCGGCGGCAGACTGATCTCTCCGGTCATCAAGCCTGGTATCGCCATATCACCGGGGATCGGTGCCGAGGCAGGGACTGAAGGCGGAAGCGACGGCGGCGCGGTTGACCCTGGGACGGCAGTACCCGCGCCCGGCGGACCGGCACTGCTCGGCTCGCAGTTGCCGCCACCACCGGCCGACCTTCCGCCTCCGCCGCCGCGTCACGACAAGCGCAGCGAGCCCGGCGAGATCGTCGTGGTCAGCTCCAACATGGCCGAGGCCATGGCCCTGCAACAACAGGCACAGGCCCTTGGACTCAGCGTCAAGCGCCGCACGCCACTCAAGGAGCTGGGCCTGGTGGTGACAGTCTTGCGCGTGCCGAAGGAAGTCAGCATCGGCAATGCCATCGAATCGTTGCGCCAGGCGCAACCCAACATCTGGGTCGACGCCAATCACCGCCTCGGCCTGCACGGCGCCGACGTCCGTTTTGGTCACCGGCTCATCGGCATTGCCAAACCGGTTACCGGCTGTGGAAACGGTATCCGTATCGGACTGATCGACACCGCAGTTGATACCAAACACCCGGCGCTGGCCGGGCAAGCCATTGTGACCCAATCTTTCCTCACCACCGGGGTAACCCCGGCCTCGGCCGATCATGGCACGGCCACGGCCGCCCTGCTGGTCGGCAAGCCGCAGCCGAACGGTTTCAGCGGTCTGGTACCCGGGGCAAAGTTGTACGCCGCCACTGTCTTCCGTCATCAGGACGATCGCGGTGCCGATGCCACCGCCGAGTCGGTCGTGAAGGCGCTCAACTGGCTGGCGGGCCAGAATGTGCAAATCATCAATCTCAACTTCGGTGGACAGCGCAATCTGCTTCTCGAAGCGGCCATCGATCGCCTCATCAAGCGCGGCATCGTGGTCGTGGTGGCGGTCGGCAACAACGGCACCGACCAGCCAACATTTCCGGCGGCCCAGAACGGTGTGATCGCCGTTACCGCCGTCGATGAAAACGGAAAAATCTACAGCAAGGCCAACCGCGGCAAGCACGTGAGCTTCGCCGCACCGGGCGTTGACGTCTGGTCGGCGGCGGCCGGCAAGGACGGCAAGACCTATACCGGCACCTCATATGCCGCGCCGTTCGTAACCGCCGTCCTCGCCATGTCCAGAAAAGCATAGCCCGCCCCTCCCTGGCCAACGCTCATCAAGCAACTACAAACCTCGGCCAGGGATCTCGGCGACAGCGGCCATGATCCGGTATACGGCTGGGGCCTGATCCAGACGCCGGCCGGCTGTCGGGGTCGATAAACACCGCCATCCGCGCGTGGCGCCGCTAGCAACGAAGCAAGCTGCGGAAACAGCTCTGCGCGCCGGTCACCTCCCGGAGGCAGCCGCTCTCTACGAATCGCTGTGCGCACGAAACCCCAAGGACGCCGACGCCTGGGCCACGCTCGGTGACCTGCGCGCCGCACTGGGTCAGTTCGACCAGTCCGCAAAAGACTTGCAACGCGCTGTCGCATTACGTCCGCAGGAGGCGGGCTGGTGGGGAAATCTCGGCGCCTCCCAGCTCGATCTCGGAAAACCGGATGAAGCGATCAGGAGTTTTCATGAGTCGCTGCGACTGAACGCCAATCAACCCGGTGTTCATTACAACCTTGGCGCGGCCCTCGCCCGTCTTGGCCGGCTCGATGATGCGGTGCGTGCCTACCAGGCGGCCATTAACCTGAACCCCGGCTTCGCCGAAGCGTGGCTGAACCTCGGCAGCCTGCACAGCCGGCGACGTGAATACCACGATGCCATGCAAGCCGCGCGCGAGGCCTTGCGTCTGCGTCCCGGCTATCCCGAAGCCCACAACAATCTCGGCCAGGCGCTGGCCGCTCTCGATCGGCATGAGGAGGCCATCGTCAGCTACCGCGAGGCGCTGAAATTTAATCCCGACTACCCGGAAGCGCACGGCAATCTCGCCGCCAGCCTGACGACCACTGGTCTAATATCGGAAGCCGCCGCGCACGCCCGGGAGGCGCTGCGGCGGAGTCCCCACTTCGGCGAGGCCGCCAACAATCTCGGTAACGCCCTCATCCGGCTGGGCGAGATCTCCGCGGCGATCCAGGTGTTGTCCGACGTGCAGGCCGACAGCCCGGCATACGCCTCCGCCCGGGATAATCTGCTGCTTGCCCTGAACTACGACCCTGCACGAACCCCCGAGAATATTGCCGACGCCCATCGTGAGTGGGGCCGGCAATTTCCGGTACCGACATCCCCGACGCCGCGACCACGCCAGGAACGGCTGCGCATCGGTTATCTCTCGCCCGATTTCTCCTTGCACTCGGTGGCCTTCTTCATCGAGCCGGTGCTGCGCCATCACAATCGCGAGCAGTTTGAGATCACCGCCTACGCCGATGTCAGCCGTGCCGATGCCGTCACGCAGCGCCTGCGCGGCCATGTCGAACACTGGTGCGAGGTGCATACGCTCAACGACCCGGCCCTGTGCCGACGGATACGGGACGATGGCATTGATATTCTTGTCGACCTGGCAGGACACCTGCGCCACAACCGCCTGCGCGTCTTTGCCGAACGGGCAGCGCCGATACAGGCGACCTACCTCGGCTATCCCAATACCACCGGTCTGGAAGCGATGGATTTCTGCATCACCGACGATATCCTCGACCCGCCGGGCAGTGAGGTCCTATACACGGAGAAACTTCTCAGGTTGCCGACCGGGTTCGCCTGCTACCAGCCGCCCGACGGCGCCCCGCCGGTCGCGCCGCCACCGGCAATTGCCAACGGCTACATCACCTTCGGCAGTTTCCACACGCTCGCCAAAATCAACGCCGCCGTGGTCGAACGATGGTCCAGCTTGCTGCAACGACTCCCCGACGCCCGCCTTCGTCTGCAAACCTTCGGACTGTCCGATCCGTCGGTGCGCGAGAAAATTCACAACGCCTTCGCGGCCCACGGCATCGCAACCGGTCGAATCGACATGCATCCCGAATCATCGCTGCTGGACTACCTGCGCGCCCACGGGCAGGTCGATATCGGCCTCGATACCCTGCCCTGGTCCGGCCACACCACCACCTGTCACGCCCTGTGGATGGGTGTGCCGACCATCACCCTCGCCGGCAATCGCCATGCCGGCCGGCTGGGGGCCAGCGCCCTCAAGGCCTCGGCTCTTCCGGAATTTGTTGCCTTGAATCAAACAGATTGGCAGGAGAGAATCCTGCTGCTTGCCAAGGATACGGCCCGTCTCAAGTCCTTACGATTGGGGCTGCGCCATCAGATGTTAGCTTCGACGCTTTGCGACGGCGCAGGATTTGTCACGGCATTGGAATCGGCATACCGTAGTCTTGTGCGTACGGGCACCCAGGCTCAGCCGCCTGCACATTCCAGGCAGTGAAGCCCTCTCGGCTGGTCGCCGTGAGGGGATGAATAACATGAACCCGTGCGGCGCATCCAACGACGCAGTATTCGGCCAACTGGCCAAAAGACCAACCATCCTAATGGAGGACAGCACCATGAAATGGACCAACCCCGTCAAACCCGCGCTGGGGATAAGCGCGGTCTTCATCGCGGCACTGGCATCAACGCCCGTCCACGCTGTCGATTACAACGCCGCATTGACTGCCAATCCAACAAATTATGTTGGCAAGTGCCCCACTGTCATCACCTTTAAAGGCACCATCTCGGCCAGAAAAGCGGGCCGAGTCCAGTACAAATTCATCCGCTCCGATAACGCCTTTGCACCTGTCCAAACACTGGAGTTCGCCAGCCCCGGCACCAAGCCAGTCAGTACAACCTGGACGCTGGGAGGACCCGGCTTTCCCGTGCAGGACCGCTGGCAGGCCATTCAGATCGTCTACCCCACCAACCTTCAGTCCAACAAGGCGCACTTCCTGGTCAAATGCGCCACACCTCCGGAACCGAAGCCCGAGATAACCGGTTACAAAATGCCTGGACCCCAAGGTGCGTGTGTTCCAAAAGGCAGCCGCTTCACTATCCTGGGCCGTCACTTCGGCCCGCAGGCCGGCAAGGGGGTGGCACTCGGTGGACACGGCATCCATGTCGATCTGCCAGTGAGTTCCTGGTCTGATTCACAAATTGTGGCCACGTTGCCCGATGACCCCCGCATCCAGGAAAGACAGTGGTACTACACGGGCGTCGAGAAGGACAGTCATAACCAGTGGCTGAGTAACATCAGCAAAAACATCACTGTCTGCCCGTCAAGGAAGCCTGACCTCGTGATCCGGCAGTTCGGACTCAAGAAGTGGGGCACCTGCGCGCCCAACAGCGCCGTCATGACCTTCCAGGTTACCGTCGCCAACATCGGCACGGCGCCTTCGCCGGCGATCGCCGACACCGCGCTTGTGCAGGTCATGGATGGTCACCGCAACTGGGGGAACGGCGCGATGCTGGGCGCCATCCCGCCGGGCGGCAGCCAGACTGTTGAGATTCCGGTGTATTATCTTCAGGCCGATCCGAAGCATATGACGTCTGGTGCACCGCACCCATTCCGGGCGGTCGCTGACCCAGGCAATCGTGTAACCGAATCGAACGAAGGGAATAACCAATCGGCCGTCATCAACGCCGGCGCTCCGAAGGGCTGCAAGTAAGGGATGTTGGCCACACCCACCGCCGGGCGACCGGCGGTGGGTCTCTTCGGCCAAGCACCGCGAAGAATGAATACAGACGCAGCACGAATATCGATAATCACCGCTGGTAAACCCACTCTTCACTTCACTGCCCTATGCACAAAACTTGGATGACCGTTCCTGCTGCCCTGCTGGCTGTAATTTCTACCCTGGTCAGCGCTCAGGCAGCCCCGCCCAATCCAGGACAGGCCACCCCCCTGCCCGATCTGACGAGTGCCCCGTTCATCGTCATCGCCGGAAAAAACGTCTCCTGGGGCAACAGCATCAGCGTGGACGCCAAACAGGCCAGGCCCGCTGTTGGCGGTGTCTGCGAATTTCCCGTCCAGCACAATGTGCGCAACCTCGGCAAGAGCGCCTCGGGTCCGTTCCAGACCCGCTTTGACAGCAACACGGTGCCGGGCGGTTTCACGCGCCAATGGCCGTCGATCGCGCCCGGGCAGGCCAGCACCCAGACCGATATCCTGCGACTGCGTTCCGGCAGCAATACCCTTATCCTTCACATCGACCCGGCCAATCAGGTTCGGGAATCCAACGAAGGCAACAATCAGTACCGCGCGACCATCCAGGTCAACGGGAAATGTGACCCGGGCAAAGGCACACTCCGTTGACAGTAAGCGCAGTTGAGGACACGAAACCATGAAGGTTCGTCACCTTTATGCATTCCTGTTGCTGGCCATGTCCGCCACTCATGCGTTGCACGCCGCCGATCCGGCCCCACCTGCTCGCGCAACCGACAAGGCAGACGAAAAACCCGCGGACAGCAAACCGGCCGCCAAACTGCCGGATCTTGCCGTCACGAAATTTGCGATGAACACGGACAAGGTCGATCGCCAAAAGACCATCCTGCTTATCCGCATTGAAAACATCGGCACGGCACCGTCAGCCCGCACCGGCGTGATCATCGATTGCCGCCTGCCGGACAAGGAAAACCGCCATTGCCCCGGGTCCACCCCGCCGCCCCGTTTCCACCTGCCGCCGCTGGCGGTCGGGCACGGAAGCGACTTCAAGTTACCGCTCCGGCGTTTCCTGCCCCCGGCTGGCAACAAGGACCGTCACGAGCTTCGCGCGCGGGTAGACACCGGCACGCGCGTTCCGGACGGCAATCGTTTCAACAACTTCAAGAAGCTTGAGATTGTCTACTGACCTATCCACAATATTTTCCGGGAGGAAACATTTCGTGAAAACCATTCATGCCATTTCTGCCGCGCTGATCATGCTCGTCTTAACCGTGAATACCCACGCTTCCTGCTTGAGCAACCCGGACGCCATGAAGGAGCTCTGTGAAAGCGGTGGCGGGACCCTTGAGGTCACCCGGGACGCGCATATTTGCCGCTGGGGCGATGCCCGTGACAAACACTTCGTGCGCCTCGACTGCAAAAAATGCCTGAAGGGCTGCAATGCCGACGGCGCCCTGAGCAAGGCCGGATTCGATAAACTGGGGATTCAGAGCCCCTCCGGGCGCGCCCAGGCGCAGGCCCAGCAGATCAAGCTCTACAGCCAGCTCCAGCGGCGCCAGATCATCAAGGCATCACAGTAAAGCCTGGCGCCAGCACCCACCCCCGCGGCCTGCCTGCGGACGGGGGATGGCTCTCCTGTCCACCCCGATCTTTCCCGGTTCCCGGGGCTGTCAACCACCGTTGGGTCGACGCGTTATTTCCTCTCAAGCGGCTGTATCGGAATGCAGCCTCTTCACGCAACCGACCAAGAGGAGATTCATATCATGTTGACCAGAAAGCTGATTACCCTGACCGGAGTGGCACTCATGTCCGCCATGCCCCTGCTCGGCCAGACGGCCGAGGCCGGACAAGCCGGCCCGCGCGCCGGGCATCACCACCACCGTCACGGTGCCGTTAACCAACGCCAGCACAATCAGGCGGATCGCACCAGGCAAGGCGTACGCTCCGGTGAACTGACCAAGAACGAGGCCCGTGGCCTGGTCAAGGAGCAGCGCGAGATCCGCAAGACCGAGCGTGAGTACAAATCCGATGGCGTGCTGACCCGCGATGAACGTCGCGACCTGCACAAGGATCTCAACCAGACCAGCCGCCACATCTACAAGGAAAAGCACGACGCCGAGAAACGCTGATCGCTTTCGCTTTCAGGGTCCTCCCACCCTCTCACCCCCGGGCTCACGCATTCCCCTGCGGCGCCCGGGGGATTTTTTTGATCGAAACCGGCTTCCCGCTGTTGCTGGTCCCTGTCCGGCGGGTTGCGTTATAGTGACCGCGCATGGGCGCATCCCTGACTGATTCGTTCGGACGTCCGATCGATTACTTGCGGTTGTCGGTCACGGACCGCTGCGATCTTCGTTGCCAGTATTGTCTGCCGGCCGGATACCGTGAGTTCGAGGAACCGGATCACTGGCTCACCTTCGACGAGATCGAACATGTTGTTCGCGCCTTCACCGAAATGGGCGTCCGGCGAGTGCGTCTCACCGGTGGCGAGCCGCTGACGCGCCGGGGGTTGCCCGTGCTGGCCGGGCGCCTGGCCGCCCTGCCCGATCTTGAGGATCTCTCGCTGTCCACCAATGCCACCCAGTTGACCCGCGATGCGGCCGCCCTGCGCCAGGCCGGTGTCTCGCGGCTGAACGTGAGCCTCGACAGCCTGCGTGCCGGCCGTTATGCGGAGATCACCGGCGGCGGGAAGCTCGACCGGGTTCTCGCCGGGCTGGAAGCCGCCCGGACAGCGGGCTTTGCACCCATCAAGATCAACATGGTGGTGATGGGCGGCGTGAATGAAGACGAGATCGGCGACATGGTCCGTTTCTGCATCGACCGGGGGTTCACCCTGCGTCTCATTGAAACCATGCCGATCGGCGACACCGGGCGCGCCGCCAGCCGTCAGTACGTCGATCTGCAATCCGTACGCCGCCGGCTGGAAAAAGAATTCGAACTGCTGCCCGCCACCATGGCCGGGGGGCGCTCCCGGCATCCTTCCTCCCGCGACACTGGTACGTCCGTGTACGGCGGCGGTCCCGCGCGCTACGTCCGGGTCGCCGGCACCGACCTGCGCATCGGCTTCATCACCCCGATCTCACAGCACTTCTGCGAGACCTGCAACCGGGTGCGGCTCACCGCGGATGGCACGCTCTACCTGTGTCTCGGGCAGAACGACAAGGTGGAGTTCGGTCCAATGCTGCGGGCGGGGGCTGGTCTCGATGAGCTGAAAACCGCGATTCGCGATGCCGTGGCACGCAAACCAGAGAGACACGAATTCAGGGAGGCTCCCGCCCGGGTCGTGCGCTTCATGTCGCAGACCGGCGGGTAAAACGGAATAACCTAGCGGAGGTTTTTGCCAGAGCGACGGATTTCGTCGATCAGTTTGTCTTCCAGTTCAATGCGGCCGGCGAGAATCTCCCCGAGCTTCGACAGATCGTCCTGGAAACCCATGGCGATCTCGAAATACTGGCCATCGTACTTGTCGTTGAAATCCAGAGCCGCCTGGGTGCTGTCGGAAATTTTTGGATACACCTGGGCGGACAGATCGGCGACGTTGATGCGCCGCTCGGTGCCGTTGGCAATGCGTTCATACAGGCTGAAGTGTCCGGCCGCGAGGTAATCCACCAGCACCTGACAGAATTCCTGCAAGAGTTCCTTGGCCGGAATCTTGCCGCGGTGGTGCTCGAAGGGTTCCAGACCCGCAACCCGGCAGAAAAGCGTCAACATCTCCGCGCGCTCCGCCATCAACTTCTCGATGGTGAAGTGCGTGCCCGCGCGCCGCTCGTCTCGTGTCACCGTGGTCTTGGCCGCATCACTTCGAGTCTGGGTCTTGGGCATGGTGTGGGTCCGTGTAAGGCAGTTCTTGCGTCCTGATCGGGTCACTATACCCCAGCCCCCGCGGACTGTTAACCACGGCGATCAAGGGGGGCTTGACAGACCGCCTAGCCCGGGAAACCCGGCAGCCGCCCCTTCAGCCCCTGCAACAACCGGCCGGCGCCGCCCTTGCCGAAGCGCTTCATCAGAGTTTGAACCTGGTCAAACTGTTTCAGGAGCTGATTCACTTCCTGCACCTGTGTGCCGGATCCGGTGGCGATGCGTCGTTTGCGCGAGCCACGCAGGATCGAGGGGTCGCGACGCTCCCCCGGGGTCATGGAATTGATGATCGCCACCAGCCGGCGCACGCGCCGGTCATCCAGCTGGGAGCGCGCGGCCTCGGGCACCTGGCCCATACCCGGCAATTTGTCCATCAGGCCGGCGACCCCGCCCATCTTCTCCATCTGTTGTAACTGATCGCGGAAATCCCCGAGGTCGAAACCCCTGCCCTTGGTAATCTTTTTCGCGATCGCTTCGGCCTTGTCGCGATCGACCGTACGCGTCGCCTCCTCGACCAGCGACAGCACATCACCCATGCCGAGGATGCGCGAGGCCATGCGCTGCGGATGGAAGGCCTCCAGTGCGTCGAGCTTCTCGCCGACACCGAGGAATTTGATCGGCCGGCCGGTGATGGCGCGCATCGACAGGGCGGCGCCGCCGCGCGCGTCGCCGTCGGTCTTGGTCAGGATGACGCCGGTCAGCGGCAACGCCTCGTGGAAGGCTTTTGCGGTATTGACCGCATCCTGACCGGTGGTCGAGTCGACCACGAACAGCGTCTCGACCGGCTGGATGGCGGCATGCACGGCGCGAATCTCCGCCATCATCTCCGCATCGACGTGCAGGCGTCCGGCCGTATCCACGATTACCACATCGATCGCCCGGCGCTTCGCTTCGTCAACCGCGGCGCGGGCGATATCCACCGGGTTCTGTTCCGGCGTGCTCGGGAAGAACACGGCGCCGGCCTGACCGGCCACCGTTTCGAGCTGCTGGATGGCGGCCGGCCGATAGATGTCGCCGCTTGCGACCAGCACTGATTTCTTTTCGCGCTCACGCAGGTAACGCGCCAGCTTGCCAACCGTGGTGGTCTTGCCGGCGCCCTGCAGTCCGGCCACCAGCATCACGACCGGCGGGCGTGCCGCCAGGTTGAGCCCCGCGGCCTCCTCGCCCATCAGGCGGACGAGTTCCTCGTTGACCACCTTGACGAGCATCTGCCCCGGGGTCAGGCTTTGCAGCACCTCCTGACCTTCGGCGCGTACGCGCACATGCTCGATGAAATCCTTGACCACCGGCAGCGCGACGTCGGCTTCGAGCAGCGCCATGCGCAGTTCGCGCATGCCCTCGCGCGTGTTTTCCCCGGTCAGGCGTGCCTGACCGCTCAGGCGCCGGGCGAGGCCGGCCAGACGCTGGGTTATGCCGTCGAACATGGGTACATCAAATCTCGAAAGTCTCGCCTTCGCGCAGGCGACGCGGGGCGTGCACGGAACCGTGCGCGGTAATCTCGGCCATGATTTCTTCTTCCATCCCCGGCATCAGGTGGGTGATGGGCACGGACGGTCCGGGGTTCAGCTTGCGAAGTTCGTGGGTCAGCATGCGCGGGGTGAAATGATGCGCCAGCCGGCAGATGTGCTCGTCCTTGTCGAGAAAACTG
>Ga0154822_1137_pt3 | contig 12951 bp, 12 predicted proteins | sample Rifle2008BG16ft_FD_116126 | JGI IMG/M metagenome (GOLD analysis project Ga0154822, IMG submission 116126) | Candidatus Muproteobacteria bacterium RBG_16_62_13
ATCAGGTGTTGCGCATATTTTTCTCGCTCCGCAGGCGCGGTAACCCGCGACGCATCCGTTATTGCGGCGGCATGAATGTACTTGAACATGCCGCGCCCGCACACGGAGGTAAGCACGCACGTTCCGTGCCGCGATGCCGCCGCAATAACAAAAACCCTTATGATTTTCGCTATTGACCCGGCACGCCGTGCCAGCAGATAAGACCGGTGAGTGCGGCGCACTTGACCAGGGTTCAGGTGCAAACGTGCCGGGTCAATAGCCGGTGCGGATCCCGCTGATCATCCCGTCTTCCAGCCATTGTTTGAGCAGACCGGCGGCGTGCAGGGCAACGTTCCGAGCGTCGAGCCATTCGGTCAAACCCTCGCAGATCGCGGCGAAGTTGCAACCGGTCCTTCCCTGGACCGCAACCCTCGCCTTGGTCCTATCGGCGAAGTTCCGGCCATCCCGCAGGGCATCCAGCATCCAGGCCTGATCGACCGAGAGCGAGCGAAAATACAGTTGAAGTTCCTGCCGCCAGATCACCCAGCCGACCGGGTAAGGCGACTGTTCCGCCGCCGGCAACGGTTCCTTCCGGTCGGCCGCGTTCCACAGGGCCGGCGCGTTCCAGCGGATATCGATGCGCTGCACGGACGGGTGCAGGGCGAAGCCCAGTTCCGGCCAGGCATCCGGCGAGATCGCGGCCATCTCCGCCACGGTGGCGAGCGGGGCATCCTCGGCATCGAAGGCATGGGTCATGGCCCACTCGAAGGTGGCGATGTCGGCCAGCACCGGTTCGTTCTTCCAGGGCTCGTGACCGGACAGGAAACCGGGCAAGTGCCGGCCGAAGTGGCGAAGGGAGAAATGGTCGGAGGTATGCGCGTCGATGTAGGCGCGCGCGAGATCATCAAATTTTTCCTCGCCAAGATATGTCTTGAGCGCGACAAAATCGGTTTCCAGCGCCTCGATCAGACGCAGGCGATAGCCGTCGTAATAGACCGCCAGCCGGACATCGACATCCACCCGGCCGTCGTCAACGATGTCATGGCGGAAGGTGTCGTCACCGGCCACCACGAACTGGTGGAAACGGTCCTGCAAATCCGGGAGGGTCGAACGGCTCATGCGGTCGCGGGCTGGCGGCGGGCGCCGGCGACGTCCCGGGCGATGGCGCGCGCCCGGTCGAGCTCCGCCAGCAATTCCGGAAGCTCTGGAATATTGTCGTCGCGCTCAATCATGGACGAGACCGGGCCGAGACGGCGGATGGCCTCGGAATAGAGATACCAGACCGGATCGGGGACCGGCTCGTCGTGGGTATCGACGATATGGGTGCCGTGGTTGCGGTGACCGGCGAGGTGGATCTGCTGCACGCGCCGGGCCGGTACGCCATCGAGATACTCGATAGGATCAAATCCGTGGTTGATGCTGCTGACGTAGATGTTGTTGACGTCGAGCAGGATCAGGCAGTCGGCGCGTTCCGTAACTTCGGCCAGGAATTCCCATTCCGTCATGGTCGATGCCTGGAAGCTGATGTAACTGGACACGTTTTCCAGCAGTAGCCGGCGACCGAGGAAATCCTGCACCTGACGCACGCGATCGACGACGTGGTTTACCGTTTCCTCGGTATAGGGCAGGGGCAGCAGGTCGTGCAGGTTGCGGCCGTGCACGCCGGTGAAACACAGGTGATCGGAGATCCACGCCGGTTGCACGCGTGCCGCGAGATTCTTGAGCGCGCGCAGGTATTCGGGGTTGAGCGGGTCGGTGGAGCCGATCGACATCGACACGCCGTGCATCACCATCGGGTAAAGCGCGCGGATGCGGTCGAGAAAGTGCAACGGCTTGCCGCCGGGCACCAGGTAATTTTCGGAAATGATCTCGAACCAGTCGATTGCCGGCCGGGTCGAGAGGATCGACTCGTAGTGCTTGGTGCGAAGGCCAAGACCGAAACCGAGCGAGGGTTGGGTGAGTGTCATGCGAGCGGGGTTATGGCGCTGTTATTGTTTCCGAGCACCCTGACAGGGCCGAAACAGCACGGGCGCCTTGCGGCGCCCGTGCAGGACAGAAAGTGCTTACTCGGCCTTCTTCTCTTCGACCTTGCCGCCCTTCTTCACGCAATCCTTGGCGGACATGGCGACCCAGCCCTTGCCCTTGCAGGCGTTGTGGCCCTTGCAGGCGCTGTCGGCGGTGGCGCAATCGCTCTTGCCCTTGCAGCCGTTGACGCCCAGGCAATGGACCATGCCTTCGTGCTTGGCGGCCAGGGTTGGGGTGGCGAGGGTGGCGGCGAACAGGCCGGCGGCGGCGGTGGCGAGGGCAATGCCCGAAAGCTTCTTGGCAGTGTTCATTACGGATAATCTCCAATAGGTTATGGTTGGAAAGCCGTTGCCGGGGGTCCGGGCAACGGGAATTAGGACCGTGTCCCCTTCGGTGAGTTCCGTCAAATTCGCGTCTCGGCCATCGTATCCGACGCCCTCCCAGTCGACTGTTTCGGAAGGGAAAATCAGGATTAATCGTAGATTATGACGATTATTTCCAGGTCGTCCGGGCCGTGCAGGGCGCAAAAAAGCCCGGAAACCTGTTGAGGGTGTCCGGGCCGGTGTTACCGGGTTATGTTTAATGGGCGGGGAAGGGGGACGCCGGGTTGATAGTGAAATACTGGCGACGGACCTCCCTTCTCTGGGTCGCGAACCGCTTCTGGGTGAAGACATCGTTGCGGAACTTGATTTTGACGATGTAGGCGCCGGGATCGCCGCGGAAGTTCGGGTCCCGTACCCGGAACGTATTCATCCCGGTGTTGAAGTGCTTGTTCCCGGCCCAACCGACCAGACGGCCTTCGTGGAAAACGCCGACGTCGAACCCGTCCTGGGTGCCGCCGTCATATTTGACCGTGACGACGAAATCGATCGGCTGGTTGGGCTGAAACCAGACCGGCATGGCCTCGAGATTGACGATATGCGTGCGGGCCTTGATTTCCGCTACCGTCAGCGCCGAGGCTTTGGTGGACAGGAATCCGACCATGACCAGCATCCCGGCCAGGCCGAACCACAACGACTTGCCAATGTTTTTCATGTTTCACTCCAGTGTGATGTGTATTCCAGGTTGAGTTGCAGCCGACCGGCGGAACCGTCCGCTGTTTCCGGCGCCCCGCCTCCCTTGCGTGACTTGGTCGGCTTTCCATGACCACGGACAGCAGTTCATTCTACTTCCGGCCGTTGGTCATCCGCTCTGTCGGCAGCTCAAACCGGAGAGTTCATTCAACCGGAGTTGTAACTTTTCTGTAACAACTTTCGATCAATCAACTTCGAGGCATCAATAAAAAACCCATCAGGATCAGGGACCTGATGGATTCAATGCAAAGCTCAGGACAGCGGCGATGAAATAAACGACCGGCCGACGGACGGTCGCGGACAGGCAGGAAAAGACAGTCAATGCACCAGTTTCCGGTATTTGATGCGGTGCGGCTGGTCGGCGTCCTGGCCGAGGCGGCGTTTTTTGTCGACCTCGTAATCGGCGAAATTGCCCTCGAACCACACCGCCTTGGAGTCGCCCTCGAAGGCCAGGATGTGGGTGGCGATGCGATCCAGGAACCAGCGATCATGGGAAATGATGACGGCGCAGCCGGCGAAATCGAGCAGTGCCTCTTCCAGCGCGCGCAGGGTTTCGACGTCAAGGTCGTTGGTCGGTTCGTCGAGCATCAGCAGGTTGCCGCCGCTCTTCAGGATTTTGGCCAGGTGCAGACGGTTGCGTTCGCCACCGGATAAATCCTTGACCAGTTTCTGCTGGTCGGTGCCCTTGAAATTGAAACGGCCGCAGTAGGCGCGCGAAGGCACCTCGGTCTTGCCGACCATCATGATTTCCTGGCCGTCGGAGATCTCCTGCCAGACGGTGTGACTGCCGTTGAGCGTATCGCGCGACTGGTCGACGTAGGCGATCTGGACCGTGGGGCCGACGCGCAGCTCGCCACTATCCGGTTTTTCCTGACCGACGATCATCCTGAACAGCGTGGTCTTGCCGGCGCCGTTCGGGCCAATAATGCCGACGATGCCGCCGCGCGGCAGGTTGAAGCTCAATCCCTCGATCAGCAGGCGATCGCCGAATGATTTGGTGAGCCCCTTCGCCTCCACCACCAGGTCGCCGAGGCGCTGGCCGGCGGGGATGAAGATTTCCTTGGTTTCGTTGCGCTTCTGGAATTCCTGCGAGGCCATTTCCTCGTAGCGCTGCAGGCGCGCCTTGCTCTTGGCGTGCCGGCCCTTGGGGTTCTGGCGCACCCATTCCAGTTCCTCCTTCATGGCCCTCATGCGGGCGGTCTCGGTTTTTTCTTCCTGTTCGAGACGCTTTTCCTTCTGCTCCAGCCACGACGAGTAATTGCCCTTCCACGGGATGCCATGGCCGCGGTCGAGCTCGAGGATCCAGCCGGCGACGTTATCGAGGAAGTAGCGGTCGTGGGTCACGGCCACGACCGTGCCCGGGTAGTCGAGCAGGAAGCGTTCGAGCCACGCCACCGATTCGGCATCGAGGTGGTTGGTCGGTTCATCGAGCAGCAGCATGTCGGGTTGCGACAGCAGCAGTTTGCACAACGCCACGCGCCGGCGTTCGCCGCCGGACAGCTTGGCGACGTCGGCATCCCACGGCGGCAGGCGCAGGGCGTCGGCGGCGATTTCCAGTTTGCGTTCCAGTTCCCAGGCGCCGGCGGCGTCGATCTTTTCCTGGAGCCTGGCCTGTTTCTCCAGCAGCTTGTTCATCTCGTCGTCCGACATCGGTTCGCCGAATTTCTCCGAGATGGCGTTGAAGTCGTCGAGCAGTTTCTTGGTCTCGGCCACCGCCTCCTCGACGTTGCCGCGCACGTCCTTGGCCGGGTCGAGCACCGGTTCCTGCGGCAGGAAGCCGACGTGGATACCGGGCTGCGGGCGGGCCTCGCCCTCGTGGTTGGGATCGACGCCGGCCATGATGCGCAGCAGGGTCGATTTGCCGGAACCGTTCAGGCCGAGCACGCCGATCTTGGCGCCGGGAAAGAAGGACAGGGAGATGTCGCGCAGGATCTCGCGCTTGGGCGGCACGATCTTGCTCACCCGGTTCATGGTGTAGATGTATTGGCCGGACATGGTGACGTCGCTGTGAACGGAAAAGTGTTGGGAGAAGGCGCGTCATGTTACCGCAAGCGCGCCGGAAATTCTGCTGGTGTACAGGAAGCAGCGGATCCTGGAGTTACCTGCCGAAGATCGTATCCGCAGAAAAACGCGGATTTGGATAGATTTGCCTTTATCCCGACTTATCCGCGTTCATCTGCGGAAGGCGGTGTCCGTTTCTGTTTACTTGGGTGGTTATCAGCCGCGCGTGGAGGTCGCCCAGTTGGGCGCCGATACAATCTCGGAGGACAGGGTGGTGTGCTGGTCGGCCTCGGCCTGGGCCTCGGCGCTTTCGAAGTATTCACCCTGCACGTAGTCGAAGCCGAACGACCACAGGCCGGCCAGGCTTTCGGCGCTCTCGACGCACTTGGCGATGGTCTTGAGGCTGCGTGCCTGGGCGGCGGTGACGACGGCCTTGAGCACATCGCGGGAGGACGGGTCGGCTGACAGTTTCTTGAGGAACGAGGCGTCGATCTTGGCGAATCCGATCGGCAGGTTGTTCAGGTGGCCATCATCGGTCAGATGATGGCCGTAGTTATCGATCGAGAAGCCCGTGCCCAGCTTGCCGGCGGCGCGGATGAAGATGGCGGCGGCCTGCGGCTGGGTCAGGAATTGCGATTCGTTGGCCTCGAAGACCACATGCGCCGGCTTGACCGAGGCCTCGCGCAGCCAGCGGATCACCGACGGCAGCAGGTCGGCGTCCTTGAAGGCGGTGGTGGAGAGATTGATAAAGAAGGTCGCCGGGCGACGATCGTGGTGCAGGCTGCCAAGCGCCTCGACCGCGTTGCGGATGACCCAGCGGTCGATGACGGCGCACAGGCCGGTCTTCTCGGCGGCGGGCATGAATTTTCCGGCCGGGACCAGCTCGCCATTTTCATCCACCAGGCGCACCAGCACCTCGTAGTATTCATCGCCTTCGCCCGACATGCTGATCATGGGCTGGTAGATGAGGGTGAAGGATTCGCGTTCCACGGCCTGTTGCAGGCGGGTGAGCCAGGGGTCGCCGCCGGCTTTGACCTCGGCCACTTTGGCGGCCGGTGCCGCGGGCCTGACGGCGGGGGCGGATGCCGGCGGTTTTTCGGCGACCGGGGGCGGCACGGCCGCCGGCATGGGGCTCGCCGGCGCGTGCATGGCCAGAGCCGCCTGGTAGGCACAGGCCAGCACCGCCTGGGCGGATTCCACGTCGCGCTCGACGGCGGTCACGCTCAGGTGGCAGTCGCAGTGAAAGGATTTTCCGGCCTCGGTAAACGCGGTCTTGCGCAGGGCATCGAGCATGTGCTCGGCGATGCGCCGCGATTCGGATTCGCCCTTGTGCAGGAGCGCGGCAAATTCATCGCCGCCGAACCGCGCCAGGGCGGTGTCTTCGCCGAGATGGTCGCGCATCAGCCGGGCGACCTTGATGAGCATGCGGTCACCGGCGGCGTAATTGACCGACTGGTTGATGTGCTTGAGTTGCTGCATGTCCATGTACAGCACGGTCGCCATGCCCTTGCCCTGCTTGGTCTGCTCGACGACCTTGTTGAGGGTTTGCAGGAAATAGTGGCGGTTGTAGAGGCCGGTCAGCGGATCATGCTGGTTCATGTACTGCAACTTGGTCTCGACCGCCTTGCGCTTGCCGACGTCGCTGACCATCAGCTGCAGGCACGGCTCGCCGTTGAGGGTGATCGGTGACAGTGTCAGCTCCACGGGGAAGCGCGAGCCATCCTGCCGGACGGCGTTGAACCCGACCGCGGCGGCATTGTCGGTGGGCGGCTTGCGCAGAAAATCCTTGAAGCGCTTCTGGTCGGCCTTGTCGATCAGGTTCATGACCGGGATACCGGCCAGGGCATCCTGGCTTTCGTAGCCGAACAGATCCAGGTAGGTTTTATTGGCATCGAGGTGCATGCCGTCCTGCAGGTAGCAGAGCGCCTCGCGCGAGCCATCGATGACGGCCTTGCTCTTTTGTTCAGTCTCCGTAACGCGGGCCGTGGCCTCGTTCAGACGGCGGCGGTCCTCGGCGGCGCGCAGTTCGCGCTCAATGACCGGCGCCAGCTTGATTGCCTGATCCTTCATGACCACGTCCTGCGCGTAGCTGCGCATGGCCGCGAGCAGGTCGTTGTCCGGGATGGCGCGGGTGAGGATGATGAAGGGCGGTTCGCGCCCGGCCTTCTTGAGCAGGTCGTGGGCCATCTGCGCGCTGAAATGCGGCAGGCTGAATTCGCTGATCACCACGTCCCACTGCCCCTTGTCGATGGCCGCCTGCATGCCGGCCAGGTCCTGGACGCGCTGGGTCTTGAGCATGTAGCCGCACTTGCGGATCGCCGTGACCGCCAGCTCGGTGTCATCCGGAGACTGGTCGACGATCAATAGTCTCAGGATTTTCTTTTCCACGGTGCCCAGGTGCAGGTTTGACGGTTATGGTCGTATGCAGGATTGATGCCGGCGATCCCCATACAGCGGACGGCGGTTATCCGGGTATTCTCGTGAAAACTCGCGCCTTCCCGAAGTATATATGGTGATCCGGGGGCGCAGCGGGGAATTTCCGACAATCGCTGACCATTTTAGGTCAGGTTTTTGGCCCGGGCCAGACGCCCGGCGCCCCGTTCGGCGGAAAAACCCGGTGTAAACCGGCACCCGCCCGGCCTCAGGCCGGCGGGACTTGCGTCCCGGGGGCGTGCCGCGGGAAGGCGATCAGATGGTCGGCCTGCACGCGGATGCCGAGGCGGCTGCCGAGGGCATGGTCGGCGTGCGAGGGGAAAAGCGAGAGCACGCGCCCGCCGGTCGGCAGGCGCAGGGTGTAGAGAATCTCCGCCCCCTTGAAGGCCTTGTGGATGATCTCGCCGCGCAGCGGACCCTCCGGGTCGGGGATGATGTCGTCCGGGCGCAGCAACACGTCCACGGGCGTGCCGATCGACCAGCCGTAGGGACGATGACCTTTATAGATACCGAGTTCGGTTTCGACGGTGTCGGGCGTCAGCAGCGTGCCTTTCAGGAACACGCCCTGGCCGATGAAGTCGGCGACGAAGCGGCAGCACGGCTGGTGGTAGAGATTGTAGGGCGTATCCCACTGCACCAGCCGGCCATCGTGCATGATGCCGACCTGGTCGCCCATGGCGAAGGCCTCGTGCTGGTCGTGGGTGACGAGCACGGCGCTGGTGCCCTGGCGCTTGAGAATCTCGCGCAGTTCGCCCGACAGGCGCTCGCGCAGCTCCACGTCGAGACTGGAGAAGGGTTCGTCGAACAGCACCAGATCGGGTTTGGCCGCGAGCGCGCGCGCCAGCGCCACGCGCTGCTGCTGTCCGCCGGACAGTTCGTGCGGATAGCGTTCCGCCATTTCCGGCAGTCCGACCAGGGCCAGCATCTCCGTCACGACCCGCCGGCGCTCGGCGCGCGACAGCTGGCGCAGGCCGAAGCCGACGTTGCCGGCGACGGTCAGATGGGGAAACAGCGCGTAGTCCTGAAAGACGACGCCAAGACGACGCTTCTCGGGCGGCAGGGTGAAGCCGACGGCCGACACGAGCCGGTCGCCGATGTGGATTTCACCACCCTCGAGCGGATGGAAGCCGGCGATGGCGCGCAGCACCGTGGTCTTGCCGCAACCGGACGGGCCGAGCAGGCCGACGATGCTGCCGCGCGGCACGCGCAGCGACAGTCCGCGCACGGCGAGGCGATCGTCGTAACGACAGGTGATGTCGGTCAGGTTGAGGATGTCGTCGGTCATGACTCAAGACAGATCAGACAGGATTTACAGGATGGAAAGACAGGATGAACAGGATATACCCGTTCAATCGTCTTATCCTGTAAATCCTGAAGAATCCTGTTAATCCTGTCCAGTGTTTGCCAGCAAAAATTCCAGCAGCGCCTTTTGCGCGTGCAGGCGGTTCTCGGCCTCGTCCCAGACCACGCTCTGCGGGCCGTCCAGCACCTCGCTGCTGACCTCGTGGTCGCGGTAGGCGGGCAGGCAATGCATGAACAGCGCATCTTTCTGCGCGCGCTTCATGAGCGCGGCATCGACGGTGTAGCCGGCGAAGTCGCGCGTGCGTTTCGCCTTTTCCTCTTCCTGGCCCATGCTCGCCCAGGTGTCGGTGACGATCAGGTCGGCCTGGTCCGCCGCGGCGGACGGATCGTGGCCGAGGCTGACGTGTTTGCCGGCCGCGCGCACGATGGCGGCATCGGGTTCGTAACCCTTCGGGGTGGCGACGCGCAGATGGAAGCCGAGCAGTTGCGCCGCCTCGATCCAGGAATGGCAGACGTTGTTGCCGTCGCCGATCCAGGCGGTGGTCTTGCCGGCCACCGGCCCGCGGTGCTCGATCCAGGTCTGGATGTCGGCCAGCAGCTGGCAGGGGTGATCGCGGTCGGACAGGGCGTTGATCACCGGCACGCGCGAATGCGCGGCGAAGCGCTCGATCATGGCGTGGCTGTTGGCGCGGATGACAATCACATCCACCATGCGCGAGATCACGCGCGCCGTGTCCTCGACCGGCTCACCGCGGTCGAGCTGCATGTCGCGCGGCGACAGGAACATGGCGGTGCCGCCGAGCTGGGCCATGCCGGCCTCGAACGACACGCGCGTGCGCGTCGAGGATTTCTCGAAGATCATGGCCAGCGTCTTGCCGGCCAGCGGCGCGTGGTACTCGCCGCGAGTGTGCGCGGCCTTGAGTTCACGCGCGCGTTCCAGCAGCCGGGCGAGTTCGTCCGGTTTCAGATCGGCAAGCGTGAGAAACGAGCGCGTCATGCCGGCTGGCCGAGGAAGGCGAGCACCGTGGCGCGCAGGCGCGTGACGATTTCATCGGCCTCGGCGTCGGTGAGGATCAGCGGCGGCAACAGGCGGATGACGTTGTCGGCGGTGACGTTGACGAGCAGGCCGCGGTCGAGTGCGAGCGTGAGGACATCCTTGCACGGGCGGTCGAGTTCCACTGCCAGCATCAGCCCGCGGCCGCGAATCTCGCGCACGCCGGCGACGCCGTCGAAGGCGCGGCGCAGCCCGTCCAGCAGGCGCTCGCCGAGCTCGGCGGCGCGGCGATCGAATTTTCCGCGTTCGAGTTCGGCGATCACGGCCAGCGCGGCGCGACACACGAGCGGATTGCCGCCGAAGGTGGAGCCGTGCGTGCCGGGCGTGAATACCCTGGCCGCCTCGCCGCGCGCCAGGCAGGCGCCGATCGGCACGCCGTTACCCAGCCCCTTGGCGAGCGTCATGACGTCCGGTTTGACGCCTTCGTGCTCGCAGGCGAACCAGCGGCCGGTGCGGCACATGCCGGTCTGGATTTCATCCAGCATCAGCAGCCACTGGTGCCGGTCGCAGAGTTCGCGCAGGCCGCGCAGGTAGCCGTCGGCGGGAATCTGCACGCCGCCTTCGCCGGGAATGGGTTCGACCAGTACCGCGACCACGTTGGCGTGGCTGTCGGCGATGCGTTGCACCGCCTCGAGGTCGTTGTACGGCACGCGGTAGAAGCCCTGTACCAGCGGTTCGAAACCCGCCTGGATCTTGCGGTTGCCGGTGGCCGACAGCGTCGCGAGCGTGCGGCCGTGAAAGCTGCCCTTGGTGACGATGATCGCTGGCAGTTCGATGCCCTGGCGGTGCCCGTACAGGCGCGCGAGCTTGATCGCGGCCTCGTTGGCCTCGGCGCCGGAATTACAGAAGAAGGCATTGTCCATGCCGGCTTTTTTGCAAATGCGCCCGGCCAGTTCGGCCTGTTCGGGAATTTCGTACCAGTTGGAGACGTGCAGCAGCTTGCCGGCCTGTTCGCACAGCGCCTGGGTGATGGCCGGATGGGCATGGCCGAGGCCGCACACCGCCACGCCGGCGAGCGCGTCGAGGTATTGGTTGCCCTTGGAATCCCACAGCCACGCACCGGCGCCGTGGCTGAAGGCCACGGGCAGGGGGCTGAACATTCCCATCTGATAGTTGTTTGGCATCGTCAGTTCTTCGGGTGCCCGACAGGCTGCTGAAAAGACTTTTCTCAGCAGCCTGTCGGGCGCCACAGGATGTGTCGCATCGAAAATCAAACACGCCAGTGTTTGATTTTCGGAGCTAGGCGCGGATGTGCCGCGCCGACGCGAGCTGAAAAAGTCCAGGGAAGGACTTTTTCAGCTCCTTATAAAACAGAAAAGCGCCCGACCCGGGCGCTACATGATCTATAAAGACATTCTAGCTTTTTCAGCCTTGGAGGCAAGCCTGCCGGGGTTGGCCGGAAAAACGAAGCCCGGCTTGGGGCCGGGCTTCGCGGGTACTGCCAAGATAAAGGGGTATTTAGAAGATCTTGGGCAGACCGTGCGCCGAGGTGCTGGTGATCATGAAGAACAGCATCGGGATCGACAGCATGGTATTGGTGCGCGAGGCCAGGAAGGCGAGGCGACCGGCCTTGGCTTTCTGCTCGTCGGTGGCTTCGACCAGGCCAAGCACCTTCTTCTGGTTCGGCCAGATGATGCCCCAGACGTTCAGGAACATGATGGTGCCGAGCCAGGCGCCGAGACCGATCGGGGCGGCCGTGCCCTTGAGCAGGAAGGCATTGACCAGGCCGATGCCGGAACGCTCCAGGTAGTAGGCGCCCGTCAGCCAGGTGACCAGCGCGGCGAAACGGAACCAGCGCAGGGCGAGCGGGGCGATGTGCTTGGTGACGGCGGCCGCATTGCCGTCGGCCTTTATCTTGGGCATGGCCACGGCCTGAACGAAATTGAAGTAATAAAGCAGGCCGATCCAGGTGATACCGGCCAGAACGTGGAGCCAGCGGTCGATGATGAGTTCCATGGTGGAGCGTCTCCGGAAAAGTATTTAAGAAGCGGGTCAGGGCTGAGCGGACGGGCGGGATTAGCCCAGCGCGGCCTTCATCAGGAAATTGGTGGTAAAGAAATACAGCACCACCGTCAGGACCAGACCGGAAATAATGGTGCCCACAATCGAATCGAGCGGATTTTTCATGTTCGGGGTTCCTCGCTGAGAAAGTATCTGGTGAAAACTATTGTTGACTGCTTTGGTCGGGCGCTAGGGTAAGGCAGTTACGGACGGGTTTCAAGGGAGCCGGCCGGCTTGCGACCCGCCCGGAAACGGGAGATAACAGGCGCCTGCCGGGTGCGTGCCCGGCGTCCTCCGGAGCCTGCCATGTCGAATGTCCCGCTGCCCCAGCGAATAATCCGCACCGTGCTGCGGCCGGTGTCGAGCCTGGTCAGTCGCCACCAGAATCGTGTGGTCATCGCGCTGGCGGTGCTGATCTCGGCGGTGGCGGCGTACGCCATCCTCACCGGCAACACGCGCGGCATGAAGGACCGCGCCTACGACGCCATCATGAAGGCACGCGTGCTCGCGCCCAAGGCCGATCCCGGCATCGTCATCATCGACATCAACGAGGCCTCGCTCGCCGTGATGGCAAAAGAATACGGCCGCTGGCCGTGGCCGCGCACGGTGATCGGCGAACTGGTCGAGGGCATCGCCCGCCAGAAACCGAAGGCGATCGTGTTCGATGTCATGTTCAGCGACCCGGACGTGTACAACAAGGACGCCGACAAGTATTTCCGCGACGTCGTGCGCCGCACCCCGAATACCTATTTCCCGCTCATCCGCCTCAACGAGGAAAACGACAGCCAGAGCCAGTTGAAGCTGTCGTCGCTGCCGGGCACGGACCGCACCGACGACGCCGAGGCCGAGGCCACGCTGGCCGCGGTCGTGCCGTTCGTGCTCGACCAGCTCGACGGCCGGCGCATCGGCACCACCAATCTGTTTACCGACGACGACGGCATCGTGCGCCGTTACGGCGTGTGGCTCGATGCCCACGGCTGGCAGATCGGCTCGCTGCCGGCCAACGTCGTGCGCGGCACCGGCGGCACGGTTCCGGAACAGGAAGACGTGCTGCTCAACTGGCGCGGCAAGCCGCCGTCCTAC
>Ga0154822_1099_pt2 | contig 12074 bp, 9 predicted proteins | sample Rifle2008BG16ft_FD_116126 | JGI IMG/M metagenome (GOLD analysis project Ga0154822, IMG submission 116126) | Candidatus Muproteobacteria bacterium RBG_16_62_13
ACGCCGGGGAGGTCTGCGCGCAGGCGCTGTATCAGGGCCAAGCCCTAACAGCTCATTTGCCCGAGGTTCGAGGAAAAATGGAACAGGCTGCACAGGAAGAAAACGATCACCTCGCCTGGACCGCGGAACGGTTGCGCGAACTCAACTCACACACCAGCGTGCTGAATCCTTTCTGGTATGCCGGGAGTTTCGCCATTGGTGCGCTAGCTGGCGTGGCTGGCGACAAATGGAGCCTCGGCTTCGTGGCCGAAACGGAGAAACAGGTGGTGGCGCACCTGGACAGCCATCTGGCGCGGCTTTCGCCCAATGACCAGAAGAGTCGTGCGATCCTGGAGCAAATGAAAACTGACGAGGGCCGTCATGCCACCGTCGCAATTGAGCATGGCGCCGCCACCCTGCCCGAACCGGTGCGGCAACTCATGCGCCTGACATCAAAAATAATGACGAAAACCGCCTTCTGGATCTGAACCCTGTCGGGCTCAGCGAGTATCGCCCGTTCCACCGGCCTTGGGCCACTGGATCGTCGCCATCAACCACGGCACGGTAACAAACAGCGCATAAACCGAGATCAGCGGGTCAATGAGGTAGTCCCAGAGGTTGTTGGACTCCAGCAACCCGGACATGTAAGTGACACAGGCCGCCACCACGCACAACACCACCAGCCCAAGCCCCGCGTACCAGGCGATCAGGGTCAGCAGCAGCAACGCGGTTATCATCAGGGTTGACCCGAACCCGAGCGAATAGGAATCGAAATACGTCAGGCCCAGCGCGAACGGATACAACAACAACGCCGCCACGGCCACGGCGGCGAGCAAGGCATGTCGTTCATGCGGCGGGAACAATGGGCGTCCGGTCACAAAAGCGAACAACGACGCCACGAGCAGCAACAAAGTCGTGACGCTGAGGTCGCCGATGGCGCCCCGCAGGTAGCCGACAACCGGCACGCTGTCGTAGGGCGCACAAACGGCGGCGGCAACCACGACCAACACAGCGGCCTTCCATGCGCGCGGCCAACTCCGCTGGTGGAAGGGCCGCATCAACAGGGCGGCCACCAGCAAGGCATGGCCAAGCAAACTCAGAACCGAGGTCAGCAACATCAGCGCTTCTTCTCGAGCCATGCCTGATTGAAGGTCACGTGACGAATGTGCGTGCGTCGCCAGGTGTAGAACAAGTGGTAGTTTCCGTCGCTCGTGCGCGTCAACCAGGGATAGGAATATTCCTGAGCCCCCTGCCCTGCGTCCACCTTCTTGCGCTCCACCTCGTGGATCACCCTCCAGGTCCGGCCCTGGTCGCGGGAGTAGCCCAGCGAGAGGTCGCCCCGCGAATCCTCGGCATTATTGAACACGAGCAGCAGATCGCCGTTGTCCAGCCTCAGGCTGTCCACCGCCGCATTCGGATTGGGCAAACCGATCTTCCACGGCTCGCCCCAATGCCGTCCGGCGTCTTCGGTCCTCAGCATGAGCATCCGGAACGGAGGCTTGCCGGTATAGCGCATGAAACCAACGGCCGTCCGCGCGGACATCGGCACGATCTCCGGCTGTATCGAGTAACGCCCCCAGGACAATCTGGATATATCCAGAACGTTGCCCTCGGCATCCAGCTTCAGGATCTCGCCGAATTTCCCCAAAAGCTCATGGTAGACGGGGAGCCCGATCGACTGGTCGCTGTAGAGGAACGGCGAGCCCTTGACCAAGGTGCTGATATTGAGAAAGGGTGACGACACCAGACGGCGCGCCGGGCTCCAGTGACGGCCTTCGTCATCCGACATCATGAAGTTGATGGAGCTGCCCGACCAGCCGCCAAGTGAAACGCTGACAAAGAACAACCACAAACGATTGCGGGCGTCTCGCAACACCACTGGATTGCCAAGTTTTCGAATGTAGCGGTGCAACTGGCCTTGCAACTGCTCGCGGGTAAGGACGACGGTCTCCGGCCCCCACTGCCTTGTCTGCGATGAAAATGTGGATGAATACAGGGCCACGTCACGCGCCCCTTCGCGGCTGCCGCCATACCAGAAGGCGATGAGCTTGCCGCTCTTCGTTTCCACCGCCGCCGCGCTGTGCACCGACTGGGTCCGGCCGTGAGAAGCGTCGCGCACCTCGTAGCGCGGCTCGCCGGTGATTAGGGCCGTTCGTCGACCGACGAAATATTGAAGTCGGAGGGACGGGGAACGAACAGTCGCTTGCCATACATCGCGGCGAACACGATCAGGATCGCTACAACCGCGCCGGTGCGGCGCTTCACGTTAAGGGAGCTCTGATTGAGTGTCATTTCGAGCGAAGCGAGAAATCCTGATTGTGAAAACTTCAAGGCGATTCAACCACATCAGATTTCTCCCGGCGGTCGAAATGACAATAAGCCACTTGAGCAGAGCATCCTAAGCAGTCGTACACCGGCACACGACGGGACAGAATGGCTGGAAGCGGGCATCTATGGCATGAGCTCAGGATCGCCGTCACACTTCGTGATCAGCGCCCGGCCACGGTGGGACGACCAGCGACGGGTGAAACACCGGCATCTGAGCCCGGCGGGTTGTGGTGCAGCAGATAGCGCGCCGTCTCGTACAGCGCTGACTGCCGTCGCTTGAGTTCACGGACCCTGTCAGGATAGCGCTCATGCACATCCTGCGCGGGATTGCTGGAACGGTATCGGTAAAGCCGCGGTTTCCCGCCCGGACCGTCCCGATACAGAAACTCATTGTCCAGCAGACCGTCGGGGATCAGCGCAAACTGCTCGCGCACGGGCCGCGCCGCGAACAGGTCTCGCCCCATTGTCTGATTCCGGTAAGGGACGCCCATCAGGCTGAGCGAGGTCGGCAACAGGTCCACCAGACTCGCGACCGTATCGATCCTTCGCCCCTGACGGTTCAGGCCGGGGACGTAGACCAGGAACGGGACATGAACTCCGGTCAGGCCGATGCGTTCGTAGGGAATGTCCTTCACGGAAGGGTTGCCGTGATCACCGTACAGCACAAACACGGTGTTTTCAAAATACGGCGATCGCCGTGCTTGGGCAAAAAAATGACCCAGCGCGTGATCGAAATACCGTATTCCGTTGTACGCCGCCAGGCTCTCGAAACTGTTGTCACGCAGGGACCTGTCGTCCACCGTCACCCGCTCAAAACCACGCCGGTTATTTTCCGGAATGGTATACGGGCGGTGATTCCCCGAGGTCTGGATAAAGGCAAAGAACGGTTTCTTTGAATCGGCAAACTGGCGATGCGCCGCTTCAAAAAGATCCAGATCGGTCACGCCCCAGGCGTCGGCTCGCTCGGCGGCGTAATGACCTTCTTCGAACACGCGGAGACGGTGAATGTTATGGGCGAGGATGCCGCGAACATTTCCCCACGTGGCGCTGCCGCCCAGAAAATAATACCGTTCGTGACCCTGCAACGCGTTGATCAACGTATGCTGGTTGACGATCATCGGATTGCGCGAGGCCGTGCGCACGCCGTTGTAATCCGGGATACCGGTGAGCATGGTAAACACCGAGCGGGCGGTCGGCACCGCCGGAACAAAAAAATTGGTGAACAACGTTCCTTCGCGTGCCAGGGCGTCAAAGTTCGGGGTCGGATTCAGGCGGTTCCCGAACGCCCCGGTCCTGTACGCGGCAAACGATTCAAGGTGGATCACCACCAGATTCAACGGCCGCCGCTGTGCACCGGCCTTGGCGGGCACATTGCGCCCGAAGTCCAGAGCGCGGGCATCGGGTTTCGTCACACCCAGGAGCGACGCGACCTCGGGGTAGTGCTCACGCACGATCTTTTCATCGTAGCGTTCGCCCTTGCCATCCAGCGTGTCCCAGAGAAACAGGACCGGATTCAACGCCAGCGCCGCCACGGCCTCGTGGTTGGTGAAGTACGCGTCACTCCAACGCAACGGATACCACGACCATTTGCCGTAGAGGCCGAGCGCGAAGACCGCGACAAAACCAGACACAACCATGGCACGCCTTGCCTTGCTTGAGATCGGGCTCGCTGCCGCGTCCACGCGGTTCCAGGCCAGACGGCGCAGCACCCAGGCATAAGCCGTCGAACCTAATATCAGCCCGACGACCCCCCACAGCATCGGGTATGTCTCCCACGCCATCTGCGCCGCCACGGACAACGGGCTCAGATGATCGAGCAGGGTCACGTTCAGCCGCTGATGCAGGTAGGCGTAGTGGCCGAAATCGACAAAATATAAAAACAGGACGGCGGCCTGTGCCAACACAAAATACCCCAGCCATGCGAGACGCGCGCGCCGGTAACGCACGGGGTTCAGCCACGGGATCCAGCCCAACGCCAGCAGCGGCAGGCACAGCCACAGTGTCAGGCGAAGATCAAACTTGAGACCAAGATAGAGCGCTTGCAGGATTTCGGTCGCGGGCGCCTCGGCCGAGACGGATCGGAACACGAACCAAAACACGCCGCGCAGCATCGCCAACACGGTGAAACCGGCGATTGCCGTGATCAGGAGCAGGCGAAGCAGCGGGGGCAGAAAACCGATAACGCGGGACATGGCTGGCAAGATGGTGATGTGATTAACCGGATACAACCGATGCACGATCACGCATTCTTCCCGATTCGGCACGTGCAGGCAAATCCGGTTGGGCAATACGGCCGAATGGTGGATAAACCCTATGTTATAGTCCCCGCCACTTGAGGCTTCGATACCAATCCTCGCATGCACGCTCTCGATATCGCCGTTGTGCTGGTCTACGCCGTCGGCATCACCATTTTCGGTTCATGGTTCTACCGGCGTACACGTTCGGCCTCGGCGTTCATGACCGCCGGCCAGCGCCTGCCGGTGTGGGTGGTGGGCATGTCGATCTTCGCGACCTACCTGTCCTCGATCACCTTTCTCGCGCTGCCCGGCAAGGCCTACGCCGCTGACTGGAGCCCGTGGGCGTTCTCGCTCTCCATCCCGCTTGCCGCCTGGGTGGCGGTGCGCTGGTTCGTGCCACTGTACCGGGCCACGACCGATGCCTCGGCCTACACCTATCTGGAGCGCCGCTTCGGCCTGTGGGCGCGGCTTTATGGCGCCAGCTTCTATCTGCTCACCCAGATCGCGCGCACCGCCACCATCCTGTTTCTGGTGGCCCTGCCGCTGGAACCGCTCACCGGCTGGCCAACGGCATGGGTCATCGTCGTGACCGGCGCGCTCGTCACGCTCTACACGTCCGTGGGCGGCGTGGAAGGCGCCATCTGGACCGACGTGGTGCAGGGCATCATCCTCACCGTCGGCAGCGTGGTGTGCGTCGTGATCCTGCTGGCCGGTTTGCCGCAGGGCGCGGCGCAGTTGTTTGAGATCGCCGGTCAGCATGACAAGTTCTCGCTCGGCTCGTTCGCATTCGATCCATTGTCCGCCGGCTTCTGGACCATTTTCATTTACGGCCTGTTCATCAACTTGCAGAACTTCGGCATCGATCAGTCCTACGTGCAGCGTTACCAGACCGCGCAATCGCTGCCGGCAGCCCGCCGCTCACTGTGGTTGGGCGGGCTGATCTATATTCCCGTGAGCGCGTTGTTCCTGCTGATCGGCACGGCGCTCTTCGCCTTCTACCGCGCGCAACCCGAGCTGCTGCCCGAGGCGCTGCGCGGGATCGATGCGGCCGATCGCGTGTTTCCGCACTTCATGGCCACGGCCCTGCCCGTCGGACTCACCGGACTGCTGATCGCCGCGCTGTTCTCGGCCGCGCAGAGCACCGTCACCACCTCGATCAATTCCTCGGCCACGGTACTGCTCAGCGATTTCTACGTGCGCCTGCTGAGGCCGGCGGCCAGCGACCGCGAACAGTTGCGTGTGCTCCGCGCCGCCAGCCTCGCGCTCGGCGTGATCGGCACCTCGGCCGCCCTGCTGATGATCTCGATCAAGAGCACGCTCGATGTCTGGTGGAACCTGGCCGGTATCTTCTCCGGCGGCATGCTCGGCCTGTTCCTGCTCGGCGCGCTGTCACGACGCGCGGGCTCGGTGCAGGCGGGTTTTGGCATGGGGCTGGGATTGCTGGTGCTGGTGTGGGCCGCGCTGTCCGCGAAGATGGGCTGGCCGTTCACCAACCCGCTGCACGCGTTCTTCACCACGGTGCTCGGCACGCTGACAATCTTCGGCGTCGGCGTCGTCCTCTCCCGCCACCGCGCACGCCTGACCCGTCGCGAGGGTCCGCCCCTCACGATTCACGACAACCGCGACTGAATCAATCAGACTGCCTGCAAGTTACCCCATCAACTCACTTCAACAATCTCGAAATCATGGGTGATCTCGGCCGTCTTGCCGAGCATGATGGAGGCGGAACAATATTTAGTCGCCGATAGCTCGATCGCCTGTTGTACCCGTTTAGGGTCGAGCTTGCGCCCCGTCACCCGGAAGTGAACGTGTATCTTCGTGAACACCTTGGGCTCGGTATCGGCACGAGTGGCGTCGATCTCGGCCACGCAATCGGCTACATCCTGGCGTGACTTCTTGAGAATGTGGATCACATCGAAGGCCGTGCAGCCACCCATGCCGATTAGGACCAGCTCCATCGGCCGGGCGCCCAGATTCTGCCCGCCAAAATCCGGCGGACCGTCCATTTTGACCGTGTGTCCGCTGCCGGCCTTGCCCTCAAAACTGACGTTGCCAGTCCATTGAATGGTTGCGCGCATGGCTATCTACCTGACAATTGGGTGAGGAAAGCATACTTTGGTACAGTGTAAGAATATTTAGATAGGTAGTGACTTAGAACTATCTTCACATCGCTGCATGTCCAGCCACGTTTTCTAATCGTACACCGTCTCGGCCTGCCAGGTCGATAACACCTCGCCCATGACGCCAGATCATCCGGCAACACGCAAATGATGACCCACGACAATAACGACCTGATGCGACAAGCACTTGCGCTGCTGGAGACCGGCAATGCCAGCGCAGCTTTCCCAGCTCTGAAAAAACTCTGTGATGCAAGACCTTCTGATCCTCAGGCGTGGCATTTTCTGGGTATATGCAATAGTGCTTTGGGCAACACACTCGAAGCCGAAAAGTGCCTACGCACGGCTATAGCCAATCAGTCGCCTTCCGCCTACACATACTCCAATCTTGGCACCCTTCTGGCAAAACAGGACAGGTTTGACGAAGCCATGCCTCTCTTCGAGCGTGCCGCTGAGATTAACCCTGGCCTTGCCGATGCCTATGTTGGCATGGCCTACGTTCACTTGCAGCAGGGCAGGTTTCGTGAGGCTGAGACTGCTTGCGAGAAAGCAGATCGCATGGACCCGGAATTGGCCGAAACGCACTACACGCGAGGCCTGATATACGCCGCGCAAAAGGACTGGACAAACGCCATCAAGCATTATGACCGGTCACTGCAGCTCAGCCCTCAGAATTCAGATGTCCACAATAACCTGGGCATCGCGTACGCGAGCCTGGATGATCTGGACCATGCTATTGCCGGCTATCAATCCGCCATCAATATCGACCGGGGGAACTACAAAGCGCATGCCAATCTGGGCGTTGCCTATGCGCAAAGAAGAATGTTCCCTGAAGCGATCAGTGAGTATCGAACCGCATTGGCAATCAACATCGAATACCCCACTGCCCACTTCAATCTCGGGTTAGCTTATTCTGCGCAGCTTGAAACTGATCTTGCTATTAATAGCTATCGAGCCGCCACCCAACACAAGCCTGATTACGTTGATGCCTGGGTCAATCTAGGCGTGATTTACATCGAGCTGATGCAAATGGGTGAGTCGGAACTCTGCCTGAAACGCGCGCTTGAGATTGATCCTCGGAGTCAGGAGGCCATGTATAACCTGGCGATCAATCTACAATATCAGGGCAGGCTTGAAGAAGCGATATCTCAATACAAGGAATTATTCAAAATCGCACCGGACCACAGGATGGGCTGGGATAACTATCTTTACTTCCTGAATTTTCTACCAACAGCCGACTCAACCTTCATATCAGATGAACATAAACGCTGGGGACAACGGCCTAATCCTGGCGCTGCACAACGCGGGCTGGCACGAAAATCCGACATTAAAAACAAGCAACGACTTAAAATTGGCTACGTCTCTCCAGATTTCCGGTCTCACTCGGTTTCGTACTTTCTTGAACCGATCCTGGCAAACCATCGCCCCGAAAACGTGGAGGTCTACTGCTATGCCGAGCTGCAAAAAACAGATGCCGTTACTCACCGTCTAAGATCGCTTGGCCACCATTGGCGCACAACAACCGGCGCGTCTGATATCGAAGTGGCAAAACTGGTGTCTGATGATGGCATTGATATACTGATCGACCTGGCTGGCCACTCTTCCGGCAATCGTCTGGAAGTGTTTTCATATCGTCCTGCTCCGGCTCAGGTTACTTACCTGGGCTACCCAAGTACCACTGGACACCCAGAAGTCGATTACCTCCTTACCGATGCCTGGGTTGATCCGCAGGGCACAGAAAAATATTTCGTGGAACGACTCGTCAGGTTACCGGATAGCTTCAGCTGCTACCAGCCACCGTCTGACTCACCCGCCATCTCTCCACTTCCGTGCACAAACCATGGCCACATCACCTTTGCGTCCCTGAATAACCAGATCAAACTGAATGACGAAGTCCTTTCGCTCTGGGGCAAGATACTTGGCGCATTGCCCGAATCCAGGCTTGTCCTTCAAGCCAGAGAGTTCACCGATGAAAGTAACCGCTCACGTTTTCAGAGCCGCTTTGTTCACAAGGGCATCGATGCCGCCAAGGTTCGGCTGCTATCATCAATGACCTTTCAGGAGCATCTCGCGGTCTACCAGGATGTCGATATTGCCCTTGATACGTTCCCTTGGTGCGGGCATACCACGAGCTGTCATGCCTTGTGGATGGGCGTCCCGGTTGTCACATTATCCGGTGACCGTCATGCGACGCGCATGGCATCAAGTATTTTGCATAACATCGGTTTGCCTGACCTCATTGCCAGCACCCACGACGAGTATGCAGGAATTGCGCTACGACTGGCCCGCGATCAGCCAAGGCTGGCAGCACTTCGCACCACGATGCGAGAGCGGATGCTTTCCTCGCCCCTGTGTAACGGCGCGGCCTTCACACGCAATCTGGAAGATGCGTATCGGATGATGTGGACATCCATGTGCCAACAGCAGGCCGAACTCAAGCACCCCTAGGCACTCATCACCACAGCACCACTCACTCATGTCCGGCAAGAAAGCACTAACACGCTCCAAGAAAGCCAAAGCCCGCGCATTAATGGAGCGCGGGCAATTTGCCGAGGCAAAGCCGCTCTACCAGCGCATTCGTGAACTTGACCCCTCGGATCCCGAGGCATGGTATGCCCTCGGCTGGATAGATTTTCACGTTGGGGCGCATGACTCAGCCGAACATCACATCCGGCATCTGACAGAACTGCGCCCCGAGGATGTGCAGGCACACTTCATGCTTGGCAATATCTTACGGCAAGATGGAAGGATTGATGAATCGGTCAAATATTTCCAACTGGCGGTGCAATACGACCCAAGCCACTTCCAATCATGGGCCAATCTTGGGGATGCACTCGATACTCTCGGGAAACATCGCGAGGCAACCGATTGTTACCGTCACGGCCTGAAACACGCGCCGAATGAGGCAGCGCTGCACCTCGGCATGGGAAAGGTACTGCAACGTCAATCAAAACTCGACGAGGCGGCGGATTGCTATCGGACGGCCATAGCCATGGCGCCTGGCTTTACCCCTGCCTATCAAAATCTGGGGGTGCTTGAGGCCCAGCGCGGGCAATACGACAAAGCAATCCAGCAATATCGCCAGGCGCAGGCACTGGATCCGCGGGATGCAGAGGTGCTGAGCAACCTCGGCAACGCCCTCAAGGGGCAAGGTCGTCTCGAAGAGGCGATGGAATGTTACCGGATGGCCTTGCGGATAAACCCGCAACATCTCGTATCGCACAGCAACCTGCTTCTGAGTCTCAATTATCTGCCCGACATCGACAACACCACCCTCCTCCGTGAGCATCTGGGGTGGTCAAAATCGCGATCCGTTTCGTCATTGAACACCGTCGCCGAATCGCGCGACCCGGATCGGCGATTGCGTATCGGCTACCTGTCACCGGACTTTCGCACCCATTCGGTCGCCTTTTTCATCGAGGCAGCATTTCGAGAGCACGACCATGGGCAGTACGAACTGTATGCCTACTCTGATGCCCGCTCACCGGACATCATGACCGAGAAATTATCCGGTATGGTCGACCAGTGGCGCGACACACACAATCTCTCTGGCGAAAGATTCTGCAATCAAATCATTCACGACCGGATTGATATATTGATCGAACTCACCGGACATACATCGGGGAACCGCCTCAGCGCCATCGCCTGTAAACCCGCCCCCATCCAGGCAACCTATCTCGGTTACCCCTGCACCACCGGCCTGCAAGCCATTGACTATCTGATTACCGACTCCTGGGTCGATCCGCCGGGTGTGGAGCCCTATTACGTTGAGAAGCTGGTGCGGTTACCCCACGGTTTCAGTTGTTATAACCCGCCTTCAGCATGTCCACCGGTCAATGACTTGCCGGCCACTGAAGCCGGCAAGGTAACGTTCTCCTCCCTCCACGGTCTGGTCAAATTGAATGATCGCGTCATCCAGTTATGGGCACGGATGCTGGGAGCACTACCTGAATCCCGGCTAATCCTCCAGGCAAAGGCTTTCGCCGATGAGCAAACCCGGAAGCTTTTCCTGGAACGGTTCGAGAAACATGGGGTTGCCCGTCAACGCATGGAGTTGCTCCCCTTCCTTTCCCTCCAGGAACACCTGTCCGTGTATCACCGGGTGGACATGGCCCTAGATCCCTTTCCGTGGAGCGGGCACACCACCAGTTGCCACGCGCTGTGGATGGGCATACCGGTTGTCACGCTCCTCGGGCAAACCCATGCCGGACGCATGGTTGCGAGCGCTCTGCACCAGATCGGGCTCAGTGAATTGATTTCACAGTCAACCGATGAATACATCGAAAAGACCATTAGCCTGGCGAATGATTTACCGCGGCTGGCTGAACTGAGGCGAACAATGCGCGAACGGATGCTGGCATCGCCGCTGTGCGACGGCGCCGGATTCACGCGCGAGCTGGAGGCGGCCTATCGGGAGATGTGGGTCAGGTACTGCGAGCAGCAGAGACAAATGTAGGTCGGGCCTGGGCCCGACGTTTTTTATCGGCGGCCCGAGGGCCGCCCTACATGCTCGTGCTTCGACAAGCTCAGCACGAACGGGGGTTTAATCCGGGGTTGCTCAGCTGAATAGTTCCGCCAGCCGCACGCCCGGGTCAGGGGCTTTCATGAAGGCCTCACCAACCAAAAAGGCATGTACACCATGCTGGCGCATTTGTGCCACATCCGCCGGGCTGAGAATTCCGCTCTCGGTCACGACGATCTGACCGGAGCGGATTTTTGGCAACAGGTCGATTGTGGTTTCGAGCCGGATTTCGAAGGTGCGCAGGTTACGGTTGTTGATACCGATCAGGCGGTTATCCAGCTTCAGCGCGCGATCAAGCTCAGCGGCGTCGTGCACCTCAACCAGCACATCCATGCCAAGTTTGTGTGCCAATTGATTCAGCTCGTGCAACCAGGCGTCATCGAGCGCTGCCACGATCAGCAGGATGCAGTCGGCGCCGATGACGCGCGCCTCGTACACCTGGTAAGGGTCGATGATGAAATCCTTGCGTAACACCGGAAGCTCGCAGGCGGCGCGGGCCTGTTGCAAATAGGTCTCGGAACCCTGGAAGAAATCGGCATCTGTCAGCACGGACAGGCAGGTCGCGCCGTGGCTGGCATAACTGCGGGCGATGGCGGCCGGGTCGAAATCGGTTCGCAACAGGCCCTTGCTGGGAGAGGCCTTCTTGATCTCGGCGATCACGGCCGGCAGCCCCGCCTTCAGGCGGGCCTCGATGGCTTTCACGAACCCGCGCACGGCGGGCGCCTGCCCGACCCGGCTGTTCAACTCCCGGAGCGGCAATGCCTCCGACCGCTCGGCGATTTCCTCGGTCTTTCGAGCGAGGATTTTCGTCAGGATATCGGGAGGCGCGGGATTCACTGTGAATCCGTGGCGCGTCGGCCCTCATCCCCGACCCTTCTCCCGCGGGGAGAA
>Ga0154822_1145_pt9 | contig 12026 bp, 12 predicted proteins | sample Rifle2008BG16ft_FD_116126 | JGI IMG/M metagenome (GOLD analysis project Ga0154822, IMG submission 116126) | Candidatus Muproteobacteria bacterium RBG_16_62_13
GCGCCGGTGCTGGCGGCGTGGAAGGGGCAGGAGGCCAACGCCGCCGCCGCGCAGAAGGCGCTGCTCCGGCGCTGCGAGCTGAACGGGCTGGCGCGCGACGGGAAGTATCAGCGCGCCATGGAAAAGGCGGTCTGAACCGGCAACGCTTCTGTACCGGCGCCGCGCGGGTTCTTGCGTCCCCCGTGCGCTTGTCTGATTATTGCCGGGATGCGCCTGACCCTCGACTCCCTGATCGTGCTCGATGCCATCGACCGGCACGGTAGTTTCGCCGCCGCCGCCGAGGTCCTGCATCGCACGCCGTCGGCGGTGACCTATGCGGTGCAGAAACTGGAAGAGGATCTCGGCATCCAGATTTTCGACCGCAGCGGCCATCGCGCGAAACTGACCGAGGCCGGGGGCGAATTGCTGCGCGAAGGCCGGCGCCTGCTGCGCGCGGCCGATGAGCTGGAGAATCGCGCCAAACGGGTCGCGACCGGCTACGAGGTCGAACTGCGTGTCGCCGTCGACGATCTTATCGGTGTCGAACGGCTGCTGCCGCTGGTCGAGGAGTTCTATCGCACCGAAGCCTGCGGCACGCGCGTGCGCCTCTCGACCGAAGTGTACGGCGGCACCTGGGATGCGCTCGCCAGCCAGCGTTGCGATCTCGCCATCGGCGTGCCGGCGGAAGGCCCGGGCGGCGGCGGTTATACGACTCAGCCGCTCGGCGAGGTGGAGTGGCGGTTCGTGGTTGCCCCGGCGCACCCGCTGGCATCGGCGCAGGAGCCGATACCGTCGGCGGAACTGCTGCGGCATCGCGCGGTTTCGGTCGCGGACAGTTCCCGGCACCTGGCGCCACGCACCTCCGGTTTGCTCACCGGGCAGGACGTGCTGACGGTACCCAGCATGCGTGCAAAGCTGGTGGCCCAGCTGAGCGGGCTCGGCGTGGGTTATCTGCCGAAGGCGATGGCCGAGGACATGGCCGGGACCGGCCGGCTGGTGATCAAGGTCGTGGAGGAATCGCGTCCGCCGCAGCAGGTATTCACGGCCTGGCGCACGGCCGATCGCGGCAAGGCGCTGCACTGGTTCGTGCAGCGCCTGAACGATGACCAGGCGCGCGCCCGCCTGATGGCCGGCATTTAGGGAAGCTCTGAACAAGTCGTTTTTGTCATTTCGACCGAAGGGAGAAATCTCTAAGCCCTGTAGGGTGGGCACGCCGTTGGTGCCCACGCGGAGAAGCGCGGGAGCCAGATGTACTTCGCCGATGGGAGACGGAACAGGCGGGACGCCAGGGACACGTGTCCGAGCGCCGCGCGCCGAAACGGAAGCCCTACTCGCTCCGGTCGTTCGTTCTCTTATATGGTTAGGCGCGTTTGCGGATTCGTTCGAAATGACAACTTATTCAGAGGTTTTAGAACGCCTAACAAAATGACATCCGCCCCCGCACAATGCCAGGTCAGGACCCCTTCTCCCTCCGGGAGAAGGTCAGGATGAGGGGAAATTCACGCGGCCAATTGTTTCCCCCCTCACCCCAGCCCTCGATTTCCGGATGAAGTCGAGGGCCGCGGTGCAGGGATGCACCGTTGGCGGCTTCTCCCGGAGGGAGAGGGGGCGATGTCCCGATTTATTTTGAAAGGGGCCCTTAGCGACTAGGAGAACAGTGCTTTCGAGAGGAACGGATACCAGGCGATGACCAGCGCCACCACCAGCACGAGATTGAACGCGAGGCTGAGCCGGTAGCGCGGGCGCTCCGCCGGCCGATGCGTGCCCTTGAGGAACACGGCGCACATCAGGGCGTCGAGCAGCAGCACCATGAAGAACAGCGGCACCATCGCCGGCATGACGATGGTCGAGAACACCGACCAGCCGCTGGCGCCGGCCTTGGCGCCGGCCACGGGGGCGAACACGATCAGGAACAGGGTGAACAGGAACAATGCCCAGCGCAGGGCGCCGAGATCCAGCAGGCGCGCGGCGGGCGAGGCGGATTTCCCCCGGCGGGCGGATGTTGGTTTTCGGGCCGAGCGGGCCGGGCGTCTGGTCATGGCGGAGTTCAGTGCGTGTGCCGGGCCAGTTGGGCGACGTCGGCGACTTCCAGGTCGAGGCCGATGTCGTTACCGGGGTTGAGCAAGATGCCAAAACCGACGCCGAGGTTTTCGAAGATCCACGGCAGGTCGGTGAGGATGCCGCCGCCGTAGCCGGGATGATCGCGCACGAAATCGCGCGCCCGGTCCGGGCTGGTGAACAGCACCAGTTGTTTGCCGCCATCCTCGGCATCGATGGTCAGCGGCTGGGCGCGGGTGCTGCGCTGTATGTTCATGACGGTGTTGCCGTCATGAACGGGCATGAACAGCTGCGCCGACATCAGGGCCTCCATGAACCGGTCAATCTCCAGCCGGCCCTCCTGCGCGGAGAGCAGTTTTTCCTCGATGTCGTTGCGGGCGTCGCTCATGGGCGGCCTAGGGTCGGGTATTTCCCGGTGGATTGCAATTCCCCGCCGGGGTAGCGCACGGGCGTACAATAGGCGGATGTTTTGGATAACCGCGCATGACTGATGCCATTGTTTTCGACTCCGACCTGATCCGTCGCTACGACGTGGCCGGGCCGCGTTATACCTCTTATCCCACGGCGGTGCAGTTTACGGAGGATTACGGCGAGGCGGAGTACCGCCGGCAACTGGCGGACAGTAACCGTCTTGGCCGGCGGCTGTCGTTGTATTTCCATCTGCCATTCTGCGACACGGTTTGCTTCTACTGCGCCTGCAACAAGGTTATCACCAAAAACCGCGCCCGGGCGGCGCCCTATGTGCAGCACCTGATCCGCGAGATCGGGATGCAGGGCGAGCTGATCGAGGCGGGGCGCACGGTCGAACAGTTGCACTGGGGCGGCGGCACGCCGACCTTCCTGTCGCACGACGAGATGCGCGCGGTGATGGACGCCACGCGCCGGCATTTCACGCTGCGCGATGACGACGGCGGACAGTATTCGATCGAGGTCGATCCGCGCGAGATACGAACCGGCACCCTGGGCTTGTTGCGCGAGCTTGGTTTCAACCGCCTGTCGATGGGCGTGCAGGATTTCGATCCGGACGTGCAGAAGGCGGTCAATCGCCTGCAATCGCATCAACAGACGATCGCGGTGTTGCACGAGGCGCGCGCCCTCGGTTTCCGGTCCGTGAACATGGATTTGATCTACGGCTTGCCGTTGCAGACGCTGGACAGCTTCACGCGCACGCTCGAGACGGTGATCGCCGCGCGCCCGGACCGGTTGTCGGTGTTCAACTACGCGCACCTGCCGCAGATGTTCAAGACCCAGCGGCAGATCGACGAGTCGCAGTTGCCGCCCGCGCAGACCAAGCTCGACATCCTGCAACGCACCATCGAGCGGCTGACCGCCGCCGGTTATGTCTATATCGGCATGGATCATTTCGCGCGCCCGGACGACGAGCTGGCCGTGGCGCAACGCAACGGCACGCTGTACCGGAATTTCCAGGGGTACTCGACCCACGCCGACTGCGACCTGATCGGATTCGGCGTGACCTCGATCGGCGCCATCGAGGGACGTGACGCGGACGGCAGGCGTACCGCCGGTTACGCCCAGAACGTCAAGACCATCGACGAATATTACGCGCGCCTCGACGCCGGCCGGCTGCCCGTGTTTCGCGGCATCGCACTGTCGGACGACGACCGCCTGCGCCGCGACGTGATCGTTTCGCTGATCTGTCATTTCTCACTCGACACGGCGGGTATCGAGGCGCGGCACGGGGTCGTGTTCCGGGAGTACTTCGCCCATGAGCTGGCGGCGCTGTCGGCTCTTGAGCGTGACGGCCTGGTGAAGGTCGGCGCCGGTCGAATCGCGGTTCAGCCGCCCGGTCAGCTGCTCATCCGTAATATTTGTATGGTTTTTGACCGTTACCTGCGCGAGCAGGGGGGTCGGCGCTTTTCGAGGGTTATATAAAATTATTTTTTGCGTTGTATCCGCACCCCTTCCGGGGTTACATTGGCCGAATATCCAGATAAGGAGAGCCGGCAAAGACCGGTAATCCAGCGGCAACCGAGAGCGGAGCACATGCCCAAGAAATCCGGGATCAATGTCATCAGCCTTTCGTCCATCAAGGCTGCCTGCAAAGAATGCACGCTCGGCGAGCTGTGCCTTCCCCTGGGCCTTAACGAAACCGATGTCGGCGCACTCGACAGGGCGATCAAGCGCCGGCGCATCCTGAAGAAAGGCGAGCTGGTGTATCGCTTCGGCGATCCGTTGCGTTCGCTGTACGCCGTGAAAAGCGGCGCCGTGAAGACCACCGGCCTGATGGAGGATGGGCGCGCGCAGGTGACCGGTTTTTACCTGCCCGGCGAGTTGCTCGGTTTCGACGCCATCAATGCCGATGAGCACCCGTGCAGCGCCGAGGCGCTGGAGACGACCGAGGTGTGCGAAATCCCGTTTAACGACCTGGAAACGCTCGCGTCGCAGGTGCCGGGCTTGCAACACCAGTTGTTCAAGATCATGAGCCGCGAGATTGTGCATGAGGAACAACATCTGATGATGCTCGGGCGCATGACCGCCGAGGAGCGGCTGGCCTCGTGCCTGCTGTCGTTCTCGCGGCGCCAAGCGCGGCTCGGCCAGTCGGCCGACAAGATTCACCTGAGCATGTCACGCCAGGACATCGGCGATTACCTCGGGTTGGCGCTGGAAACGGTCAGCCGGCTGTTCTCCCGCTTCCAGGACGAAGGCATCATCAACGTTCAGGGCCGTAACATCGTGCTGCTGAACATGGAATGCATGAAGGGCATAGCGAACGGCAAGGGCAACGGCTCCCGCGCCCACGCCTGACCCAGGTCAACCCCGGCAAGGTCCGGCGGTTGACAAGCACGAACGTCTGCCCTAGCGTGACGGACCCCGAGCCCGGTCCCGACCCATGTCCGTCACCGTCCACGATATCGAAACCCTGTTTTCCCTGCCGTTCAACGACCTGATGCACCGGGCGCAGACCGTGCATCGCCGGCATTTCGACCCCAACACCGTGCAGTTGTCCACGCTGCTGTCGATCAAGACCGGCGGCTGCTCGGAGGACTGCGGGTATTGCTCGCAATCGGCCCGCCACCACACCGGCCTTGAGCGCGAGTCGCTGCTGCCGATCGATGAAGTGCTGGACGCCGCGCGCGCCGCCAGGGCAAAAGGCGCGACGCGTTTCTGCATGGGCGCCGCCTGGCGCGGGCCGAAGGACAAGGACCTGCAACCGGTGCTGGAGATGGTGCGCGCGGTCAAGGCGCTGGGGCTGGAGACCTGCGCCACCCTCGGCCAGTTGCGCGACGGCCAGGCCGAGCAGCTCAAGAACGCCGGACTCGATTACTACAACCACAACCTCGATACCTCGCGCGAGCATTACGGCCAGGTCGTCAGCACGCACAGCTACGACGATCGCCTCGCCACGCTCGGGCGCGTGCGCGACGCCGGCCTGAAAGTTTGTTGCGGCGGCATCCTCGGCATGGGTGAATCGCGCCACGACCGCGCGGCGTTCCTGGCCGAGCTCGCCTCGCTCGATCCGCCGCCGGACAGCGTGCCGCTCAACATGCTGGTGAAGATCGAAGGCACGCCATTGTCCATCAGCGACGTGCCCTTGCTGGAACCGCTGGAATTCGTGCGCACCATCGCGGTCGCGCGCCTCGTGATGCCGAGGTCGTATGTGCGGCTGTCGGCCGGGCGCCAGGCCATGCCCGATTATTTGCAGGCGCTGTGTTTCCTGGCCGGCGCCAATTCGATCTTCTACGGCGATCGTTTGCTGACCACCGCCAATCCGGCGGCCGACTCGGATCGCGCCCTGCTCGACAAGCTCGGTCTCAAGGCCGAGGCGATGGTGTGCGAGACCGGCGGTTGCGGCGGCAGCGCCGCTGTTGAAAAGACATCAGCCGTAAACGGCTGATCAGCGCACCGGCATTCCAATACGGTCGCGGCGCACGCGCCCGTCCTCGCCCACGCTCCACCAGATCCACAGCGGCCGCCCGATCAGGTAATGCTGCGGCACGAAGCCCCAATGACGGCTGTCATTGCTGGCCTCGCGATTGTCGCCGAGCACAACGTAATGACCCGGCGGCACGGCCATGGAGGCACTGACACCGGGATCCGGTGACCCGCGGATGATGCGGTAGCGGCGCCCGTCCACGGTTTCCTCGGATGTCCGGACGCCGTCGGGCGAATCACCGATATCACGCTGGGCGACGACCTGCTTGTTGATGGTGAGCACACCGCGATCGATGACCACGCGATCGCCGGGCAACCCGATCACGCGCTTGATATAGATGATCCCGGGATCGCCGTTGTAGCGGAACAGCACGATGTCGCCGCGCGCGGGCAGGACCGCCGGATCGGGTTCCCGGTTGCTCGTGAGGCCGATACCATAGGTGCCGTAGTTGCGGTACGGCCACTTCCAGGCCAGCAGGAAATCGCCGCGCAGCAGCGTGGGCTCCATCGACACCGCCGGGATACGGAACGGCTCGACCAGAAAGGCGCGCGGAGAAGATGACGGCCACCAGCCCGAGCGGCAGGCCGAGCAGGAACGGCCAGCGCGAATACCAGCCGCCGCTGAATTCCGTGTGCTGCTGACGGGCGAGGCGCCACGCATCACCGGCGCCCAGCAGGGTGACGGCCACGAAAACGACCGTGTAGGAAATGTCGATGACGAGCACGGGCGTGCCGGCCACGGCAAGACCGAGGTAGGCGGCGAGCAGCGCGAGAAAGATCGCGAGGTAGCCAAGGGCGCGCCATCCACGGCCCACGTAGAGCATGGCCAGCGTGGTGGAGACCAGCGCGAGCAGCAACGCCAGCCAGGGAGAGCGGGTGCGTAAAGGGTGGGCGGCCATGTGGCCTGCGCAGAAGGTCAGCCGGTGCCGGTGGAGCGCTGTACGCTGGCGAGCGGCTGGTCGGGCACCGGGCGGATTTCGAACTTCATGCGCGCAAGATCGCCGAGCACGTACGTCGGCGCATGGCTGACGCCGCCGACCGTGCCGGGGTCGACGCGCAGCGTGTCCGCGCCCTTGATGTTGCGGATGGTCTCGATCACGGCCTTGTGTTCATGGCCGTTGCACACCAGATCGTAGTTGCCGGTCAGGGCCATGGCCTTGGCGTAGTGCGGGTAGTGAACGATGAATATCCGTTTTCCGGCGAGCGTGAAACTGCCATCCTGCCCGTAGTAGTGCACGCGGCTGTCCGGTTTGGACGCGAGCTTGCAGAGGTGAAACAGGTCGCCGGTGTTGTTGCCGTGCACGAGGTGGATCGGCAGCCCGAGCGGCTGGATGGCGTGCAGGGTCGAGGGTGCCACCAGATCGCCGCAATGGATCACCGCCTCGGCGCCGAGCGCCCTGGCTTCAGTGACCGCGGCGGCCAGGCGCTCGCGGTGGTCGTGGCTGTCGGAGACGATGCAGATTTTCATGGGGGCGTGATTTTACCAAATTTTCAGATACAGAAGATACAATGAGAACACCTTGATTGACATGGAAAGAGCGGGAAATGATCGTGCGCGCGGTTGCCTATGGTTTGCTTATGATTCCTTCAGCTATCCGCCGCATGTTTCGAATGACAGCGCGTACTCATGTCTGCATGGACGTGGACGAGCAGACCCACAAGATCGTATTGACTGCCATTACACGCGAACACATCTTGAACCTGCGTGGAAAATACAAGGGCAAGGGTTTACTGAAAGCGCTGATTGCGGAGAAGCGATGCTCAAAGAATATCGAGCTGGGTGTCGATTCAATTCTGAAATAGGTGTTTTCGGTGATACGCCATCGCCTCGGGGTCTGGCGCGAAGCGATCGGGCATCCGAAGTGCATGCCCTTCCATATCAAGCAATACCTGTCGCTGAATGATGGGGGGATTTTCCATTTTGAGTCGAGAAGAAACGATGAGCCGCCACGACATATCGAATGTAATCAATCCACGATCAAAAGCGCGATCATATAGTGCGTTAAGGGCGATGCCGTTGCGTGGGTCTGCGCGCCGTTCCGGATTTATACTCCACGGGATGATATGGCTAGCAGTGAGAAGTTCAGGAACGGCAATGTCCGATATGGCGCATCGGTTACTGTAGCTGGTCAGTACCGCCGCGCGAAAGAAACCTTGAATTCGTCTAACGCGGACTAAACGCTCAATCTCAGTGGGTCCTTCGGGTTGCTCCAGTTCAGGCAGAGGATGAGTGGATTCGAGGCCGCTCAAACGGGTATATGCCGCCTCTGCCGCTGCTGCAACTGTCTCTGTATCTTTCTCAAACGACTCCCATAGCAGCCGGTCGGCGCGACTGACGTTACCGAGAGCCGAAATATTTCTATTTTTCTGCACTGGGTCGAGGCTGGCAAAATTACACGCCTTCATCGCGACAGCGGACGGTGTTCGGCCCAGGAGTCGCGCAAGTTCGATGATATCGGGGTTGTGCTGATGCAGCTTTCCGAACGGAGTGCGGCAATAGAGCCGGAACGCGACGAGTAGTTCGTCTTGTGACCACCCGGTATTTTTCGCCATAGGTACATCATGTCGTGGAACACGTGGTCACGTAAAGGCCATGGGACATTGTCAGGATTAAGAACGAGGTAAAACAAAAGGGCCGGCTTGCGCCGGCCCTTGAATAAATACTGAGGTTGCCCTCACCCTTTCCCCTCTCCCACCCTCACCCTCATTCCCTCTCCCGGAGGGAGAGGGAGGCGAGCCGAAGCGCGCTACGCGCGCACCCCTTCACTCTGGGAGAGGGGAAGTTGGTGTGAATCCCCTATAAGAGCGGGACGATCAAGAGCGCCACGATGTTGATGATCTTGATCAGCGGATTGATGGCCGGGCCGGCGGTGTCCTTGTATGGATCGCCGACGGTGTCGCCGGTCACGGCCGCCTTGTGGGCGTCCGAACCCTTGCCGCCGTGATGGCCTTCTTCGATGTATTTCTTGGCGTTGTCCCACGCGCCACCACCGGTGGTCATGGAGATCGCCACGAAGATGCCGGTCACGATCGAACCCATCAGCACGCCGCCGAGCGCACGGGTGCCGGCGCCCGGGCCCATCGCCCAGTTCATGACCAGCACGACCACGATCGGCACCATCACCGGCAGCAGCGACGGCACGATCATTTCCTTGATGGCGGCCTTGGTCAGCATGTCCACGGCGCGGCTGTAGTCGGGTTTGGCCTTGCCGGTCATGATGCCCTTGATCTGGCGGAACTGGCGACGGACCTCGACCACGACCGAACCGGCCGCGCGACCCACCGCTTCCATGCCCATGGCCGCGAACAGGTAGGGCACGAGACCGCCGATGAACAGGCCGATGATGACGGCCGGATCGGACAGCGAGAACTCGACCAGTTTGCCGGCGTGTTTCAGCTCATGGGTGTAGTCCGCGAACAGCACCAGGGCGGCGAGACCGGCGGAGCCGATGGCGTAACCCTTGGTGACGGCCTTGGTGGTGTTGCCGACCGCGTCGAGCGGATCGGTGACGCTGCGCACCTTCTTCGGCAGGTTGGCCATCTCGGCGATGCCACCGGCGTTGTCGGTGATCGGACCGTAGGCGTCGAGCGCGACGATGATGCCGGTCATGCTGAGCATGGCGGTCGCGGCGATGGCGATGCCGTACAGGCCGGCCAGGGTGTACGAACCCCAGATGGCGATGCACACCGCGAGCACCGGCGCGGCGGTCGACTTCATCGACACGCCGAGGCCGGCGATCACGTTGGTGCCGTGACCGGTGGTGGAGGCCGCGGCGATCTTGCGGACCGGGCCGTACTCGGTGGCGGTGTAGTACTCGGTGATCCACACCATCGCGGCCGTCAGGCCGAGACCGATGAGGGCCGTGTAGTACAGGTTCATCGTCGAGGTGACCTTGCCGTCGATGACCACCGTCTCACCCAGCATATGGGTGGTGACGAAGTAGAAGGCGACGGCGGCGAGCACACCGGCGACGATCAGGCCGCGGTACAACGCGTTCATGATCTTGCCGCCCTTGATGGCCCAGACGAAGAAGGTGCCGACGATCGAGGCGATGATCGACACGCCACCGAGCACGAGCGGGTACATCGTCGCCTCCGGGCCGGCGGCTTTCAGCAACAGCCCGCCGAGCAGCATGGTGGCGATGATGGTGACCGCGTAGGTCTCGAACAGGTCGGCGGCCATGCCGGCGCAGTCGCCGACGTTGTCGCCGACGTTGTCGGCGATCACGGCCGGGTTGCGTGGGTCATCCTCGGGGATGCCGGCTTCGACCTTGCCCACCAGGTCGGCGCCGACGTCGGCGCCCTTGGTGAAGATGCCGCCGCCGAGACGCGCGAAGATGGAGATCAGCGAACCGCCGAAGGCCAGGCCAATCAGCGGCTTGAGCGGATCGATGCCCGGCACGAATTTCACCAGCAGCGCGTAGTACCCGGCGACTCCCGCCAGGCCCAGGCCCACGACCAGCATGCCGGTGATGGCGCCACCGCGAAACGCGATCTGCAGCGCGGCATTGATGCCGTGCTTGGCGGCCTCGGCGGTGCGCACGTTGGCACGCACCGAAATGTTCATGCCGATGATGCCGGACAGGGCCGACAGTACCGCGCCGAGGGCGAAGCCGCCGGAGGTGTAGGGATTGCCACCCTTGTCGATGAAGTACCAGATGGCCACGAACAGCAGCACGCCGACAATGGCGATGGTCCGGTACTGGCGGCTCAGGTAGGCCTGCGCGCCTTCCTGAATGGCGGCCGCGATTTCCAGCATGCGGGCGCTACCGGCCGGCTTGGCAATGATCCATCGATAGAAAAAGAGTCCGTATAAAACGGCGGCTCCGGCACACGCGAGCACGAACAGCATACTATCTGTCATTGTGACTTACCTCCCGGTGGTTGAAATGCCGGTGTTGGTGCCCGGCGTTCAGTTTGAAAAATGGCATTCGCAGACAAAGGATCGGTCCGGTCGTTTTCGTTTCGTTTTCCGCGGCGGATTATGCGCCGTCCCGAATGGCCAGGCCACCCTCAAAGCGGGTGCCCGGTTTAAAGCCAAAAATGCTCTCCAGATTCAGTTCCCGGATGAGGGCGTCCACCGCTGACTGGCCATGTTCCCGGGTGACTTCCGCCAGGATCAGCTTGGCGGCATTGGCGTTGTAAAAACCGCCAAAACCGGTCTGCACCAGCAACAGCTCGCGCGCCTTATCAATCGTCATCCGGCGCCTCCAGCGGTGCGCATCGTTGCGCCCCCGGGCGTTTGGCGCAAGGAAAAGGATTTTATCGGTTGATTAAGCAGTTCTTTCTCCATATTTTCCCGCGGAATCGCCCGTAACTGCCGAAACCGGAAAGCAAAAGACCGGTGGCGGCGCCCCAGGCCCGGATCGGCGGCAACTCCCGAGCCTTATCGAGCGTCATAACCCCAGTAACAAGTGGCAAGTGGCAAGAAATTGTTCCTTGCTACTTGAAACTTGCCCCTTGCCACTGTTGTTACAGCTTGAATTCGCCGAGTTTCTTCTTCACGGCGACGTTCTTGAGCCGGACGTACTGCGGCATGCCGTCCTTATAAGGCGGGTAATCCTCGCCCTTGATGAGCGGTTCCAGATAGGTGCGGCACTTGGCGGTAATGCCGAAGCCGTCCGGGGTGATGAAGTCGGCCGGCATCATCTTCTCGACGTTCGCGACCTTGGAGAGCTCGGCGGCGCCGACGACCCATTTATAGGGTTTGCTGCTCTTGCGCACGATGGTCGGCATCACCGAGTTCTTGCCCTTGAGCGCGAGTTCCACCGCGGCCTTGCCCATGGCATAGGCCTGGTCCACGTCGCTCTTCGAGGCGATGTGGCGCGCGGCGCGTTGCAGGTAGTCCGCCACGCCCCAGTGGTACTTGAGGCCGAGGCCTTCCTTGACGATGCCCGCCACCACCGGCGCGACACCGCCGAGCTGGGCGTGGCCGAAGGCGTCCTTCAGGCCCTGGTCGGCGAGGAACTTGCCGTCCGGGCTCTTCGTGCCTTCCGACACCACCACCGTGCAGTAACCGAACTTCTTCACGTTGGCATCGACCTGGGCCAGGAACTTGGCCTTGTCGAAGCTGACCTCGGGGAACAGGATCACGA
>Ga0154822_1110_pt1 | contig 11994 bp, 11 predicted proteins | sample Rifle2008BG16ft_FD_116126 | JGI IMG/M metagenome (GOLD analysis project Ga0154822, IMG submission 116126) | Candidatus Muproteobacteria bacterium RBG_16_62_13
CCACGTACATCGAGTAATCGAGATAAGCCTTCTCGGTAAAAGTCGCGAGCGGCAGGCGCTCGATGTTCGCCACGCGCGGCCGCGCCGCAGGCGCATGCGCCTTGCCGCGTTTGGCGCGAGGCTTCTTCGAGGATGCAGACTTACCGGATGCTTTCTTGGCCATGCTTCACCGTATTAACACCTGCCGCAAAGTCGCAAAGAACGCAAAGGACTGCTTGATCATTTGTGTCTTCTTTGCGTCCTTTGCGTCTCTGCGGCAGGTTTTCATTTTCAGATCACTTCAGCCTTGTTGCCGTTCTTCTCCAGCCAGTCCTTGCGGTCGCCGGCGCGCTTCTTGGCGAGCATCATGTCCATGATGCGGTGGGTGCTGTCGCCGGCCTTGATCTCAAGCTGTATTAATCGGCGCGTGTTCGGGTCCATGACGGTCTCACGTAGTTGTGGCGGGTTCATTTCGCCCAGGCCCTTGAAACGCTGGATGCCCGGGCGGGCGCGCGGGTTTTCCTTCTGGATGCGCTCCAGTGTCGATTTCTTTTCGTCTTCGTCGAGCGCGTAGTACACCGTCTGGCCGACATCGATGCGGAACAGCGGCGGCATGGAGACATACACATGCCCGGCTGCCACCAGCGGCTTGAAGTGCTTCACGAACAGCGCACACAGCAGCGTGGCGATGTGCGCGCCGTCCGAGTCGGCGTCCGCCAGGATGCAGACCTTGCCGTAGCGCAGGCCGCTGATGTCGCTCGAACCCGGGTCCACGCCGAGCGCCACGGCGATGTCGTGCACTTCCTGCGAGCCGAGCACCTCGCCCGAATCCACCTCCCAGGTGTTCAGGATCTTGCCGCGCAACGGCATGATCGCCTGATGGTCCTTGTCGCGCGCCTGCTTGGCCGAGCCGCCGGCCGAATCGCCCTCGACCAGGAACAGCTCGGTCATGTTGAGATCGGTGGACAGGCAGTCGGCGAGCTTGCCCGGCAGTACCGGACCCTGGCCGATCTTCTTGCGCTCGACCTTCTTGGCGGTGCGCAGGCGTGCCTGCGCCGATTCGATGGCGAGGTTGGCGATGCGTTCGGCGTCAGCCACGTGCTGCATAAGCCACTGGGCGAAGGCATCCTTGGTGACGGTGCCGACAAAGGCCGCGGCCTCGCGCGAGGTCAGGCGCTCCTTGGTCTGGCCGGAGAACTGCGGATCGTGCATCTTGTAGGACAGCACGTAGGCGCTCAGGCCCCAGACGTCTTCCGGCGCCAGCTTCAGCCCGCGCGGCAACAGGTCACGAAACTCGCAGAATTCACGGAGCGCATCGGTCAGTCCCTGGCGGAACCCATTCACGTGCGTGCCGTCCTGCGCGGTCGGAATCAGGTTGACGTAACTTTCCATGAGTGGCGATTCACTTTCCGGCGCCCACACCACCGCCCAGTCGAGTTCGCCGTCGTTGTCCTTGAAGCGGCCGACGAAGGGATCGGCCGGGATCAGCTCCTGCTTGCCGAGCTCGCTGACCAGATAGTCCTTGAGACCGTCCTCGTAGCACCATTCCTCGTTGTTCTTCCGGTCGCTCTCGTCGGTGAAACTGATCTTGAGGCCCGGGCACAGCACCGCCTTGGCGCGCAGCACGTGTTTGAGGCGCGGCACCAGGAACCTGGGGCTGTCGAAGAATTTCTCGTCCGGCCAGAAGCGCACCGTGGTGCCGGTGGTGCGCGCGCCGACCGTACCGATGCTCTTGAGCTCCGAGGTCTTCTGACCGCCGGCGAAGGCCATCTTGTATTCCTTGCCGCCGCGCTTCACAAATACTTCCAGCTTCTTCGACAGGGCATTGACCACTGACACGCCGACGCCGTGCAGACCGCCGGAGAAGCTGTAGCTCTTGTTCGAGAACTTGCCGCCGGCGTGCAGGCGCGTAAGGATCACTTCCACGCCCGACACCCCCTCGCCCTTGTGCTTGTCCACCGGCATGCCGCGCCCGTCATCGGTGGCCGCCAATGAACCATCCTTGTAGAGCACGACATCGATGCGCCTGGCGTGGCCGGCGATCGCCTCGTCCACCGAGTTGTCGATCACTTCCTGGGCCAGATGATTCGGCCGTTGCGTGTCGGTATACATGCCCGGGCGCTTGCGCACGGGTTCAAGGCCGGTCAGGACCTCAATGGCGGAGGAATCGTAGTGGGTGCTCATGGCTGGTCCGGACGGCTACTCGGTCGAGGAAGATGGATAACGGATCTCCCGGAGAATCTCATCCGGCTGGCGGGCGCCGCCCTGTCTGGAACAAAGATAGTGCCGCATCAGCGTGTCCCGGAAGGCATTACTGGGATAGAACGAAACCTTCTGCCATTCGGGGTCTTTTAGCGGCATCCAGGTTCCATCGGTTTTGCCGATCGCATAGGTCTTGAATTCCTTGGTCTCGCAACGAAAACCATCGTGAAAAACATTGCGCGCGCCGCCGGGCGTCTCAACGACCAGAGTCAGACGCGCGACTCCGTCTTTAAGGAGCGACAGTGACGGTGGATCGACATAGAGCTTGAGGGTATCGGTCGGTCTCATCGGGGCCGCCAGCATCCGGGCGGTGGCCGGAGGTGGTTCGGGAAGGCTGCTGGGACTTTCTTTCCACTGCCCGGTCAGGTTGGGATCGTAGGCCCAACCTTTCAGGGCGTTGCCATCATCGGACGCCGCCGGCAGGATCCCCGGCAGGACAATGGCAACGAGCACGGAGAGCGCGCACGCGCCCTGCTTCAACCACCGCCACCACGACCGCCGCATCATCACGGCGCGGCAGTATACCGGAGTGCGGCAGTGACTTCGAGGCGATCCTCAGCCGTCCAGATCGGCGACCAATGCCCTGAGCGTGGCCTCGGGCACGGGCATGACGGTGTGCGTATAGGCCGGGTGATCAATGCCGATGCCCAGCGCCGCACCCGCTTTCAATGCCCTGATCATCTCCGGCGCCAGCTCAAACCGCAGGAAGTGAACCGAGGAGGTTTTTTCTTCCGTCTCGCGCTCCAGATCCTCATCGGCAATGGCGAAGACCTTGCGAAAATCGGCTACCTGCACCCAGACCTTGTCTTCGATGCCGAGGAGCTTGCCGAGCGCCACGCGGCGTTCCTCGATATCCGGGTACTCGATCATGAAAGTCGCCTTCAGGTTCGTGCCATCCGGAATCAGCGGATTATAGGTATCGAGTTCGTCCTGGATGCCCTGTTGTTCGAAAATGCGCTCGGCGCGGAGCATTTCCTGTATCTGATACTGCATGGTCAGACGATCCTCGAAGTACAGGGCGGCGTTCCGGCCGATCTGTACCTGGCGATTTTTCTTGTGCGCCATCACCCGGGCGCGAAAATCGTTGCGCGCCTTCGCGTACTGCTCCAGCGTCATCAGATCGTGGTGGGCAAGTTTCTGCATGGCGGCTATTCCTGTCATCATGTTATTCACCGTTGCCTCAGGGCTTGTGTTGGGATTCCAGCTTCGTGATCGGTTTCTCGGTAAAGAGATAGTCACGCAATTCCCGGTCGAACGCCGGATCACGGCGCCGGATCCACTCCAGCATCATGGCCGCGTGTTCCTTCTCCTCATCGCGGTTATGCGCCAGAATGGTGCGCAGTTCGGCGTCCTTGCAGGCATCAACGCGCTGGTTATACCAGTCAACTGCTTCTAGCTCCTCCATCAAGGAAACAATGGCGCGATGCATGTCGCGCGTTTCCTCGCTCAGGTTTGCCTCGTGATAACCCTCGTTGGACATGGTTTCTCCTTGCCGGGTATATGTTTCAGATTCCGTACGCCTGCCGCAACAGCGACATCGGGTGCTGCGGTGTCTTGCCGCCCTTGAGACCATTCTCGATCTGGTGGCCCGCCATCGGGCAATCGCTGCCGTAATGATCGCACTCAGCGGCCTTCACGCGATCGACCACCGGGCGGCAGATTTTCATGGATGCCTGGTGGAATTCGCTCTTCACGGCATAGGTGCCGTCGTGGCCGGAGCAGCGTTCGATGGTGTCAATCGTGGTATCCGGCACCAGCTGCAGGATTTCGCGGGTCTTGAGGCCGATGTTCTGCACACGCAAGTGGCAGGGAACATGGTAGGCGACTTTGCCCAACGATTGTTTGAAGGATGTATTCAGCCTTCCCTCTTTGTGTCGCAGCGCCAGATACTCGAAGGGATCGAACATGGCCCTCTTGATCTTCTGTACGTCCGGATCGTCCGGGAACATGAGCGGCAGTTCCTGCTTGAACATCAGTGCGCAGGACGGGACTGGTGCGACGATATCCCAGCCCTCATCGACCAGCCTGGCGAGCACCGGGATGTTGGCGTTCTTGGCGCGCTCCACGGCCTCGAGATCGCCCAATTCAAGCTTGGGCATTCCGCAACACTGCTCCTTCTCGGCCAGGGTGACGGGAATGCCGTTGTGCCGGAATACAGCCACCAGATCCTCATTCACGTGCGGCTCGTTGTAGTTGCCATAACAGGTGGCGAACAACGCCACCCGCCCCCGGGTCGACGCCGTCGGGATGGCTTCGCCTTTCGCTGCCGCATCGTCATGACGCTTGCGGAAAGTTCGGCTGTGGTATTCCGGCAGCACGGCATCCGGATGCACGCCGAGCGTGGCGTCGAGCGTCTTGCGGAAGAGTTTTGACTTGTTTGCGGCATTCACCATCTGCACCACCACCGGGATACCGGCAAGCTTGCCGACGGTGTCGGTGCTGGTCAGGATGCGGTCGCGCGTCCGCACATCGCCCTGGCGGAACTTGAACGCCTTGGCGCGCAACATGAGGTGCGGAAAATCGAGATTCCATTCATGCGGCGGTACATACGGGCACTTGGTCATGTAACAGAGATCACACAGATAGCAGTGATCCACCACCTTCCCGTAGTCCTCCTTTTTTACCCCGTCGACCTCCATGGTCGATGACTCATCCACCAGGTCGAACAGGGTCGGAAACGACTGGCAAAGACTGATGCACCGGCGGCAGCCGTGGCAGATGTCGAAGACGCGTTCCAGCTCCTTGAACAGCGCCTGCTCGTCATGGAAGGATGGATTGCGCCAATCCAGCGCGTGGCGCGTTGGCGCCCCAAGACTGCCTTCGCCGATTGGACCGAGGCGAGGGGCACGAGACAGGGATGTCTCGGTTGTGCCTTCTCGTCTGCCTCCGGTCGTTGCACCCATTCTGTTCTCCCTGAAATACTTTATCAGACTGCTTTCAATGTGAGAGTGGCAAGAAAAAATCCCGTTCAGGGTTTTTCCCTGCCGCACCCGGGGAAACTGCGGGGCCGGAAAATCCGGCCCCGCCCCCGGCGGGGATACCGCCCGATTACTTCCCGAGGGTATCGAGCGCCTTCTGGAAACGGTTGGCGTGTGAACGCTCCGCCTTGGCCAGGGTCTCGAACCAGTCGGCGATCTCGCCGAAGCCTTCATCGCGCGCGGTCCTGGCCATGCCCGGGTACATGTCGGTGTACTCGTGGGTTTCGCCGGCAATCGCGGTCTTCAGGTTGTCGGTGGTGCTGCCGAACGGCATCCCGGTGGCCGGGTCGCCGCACTGCTCCAGGTACTCGAGATGACCGTGGGCATGACCGGTCTCACCTTCCGCGGTCGACCGGAACACCGTGGACACGTCGTTATAGCCTTCCACATCGGCCTTGGATGCAAAGTACAGGTAACGGCGGTTCGCCTGGGATTCACCGGCGAAGGCTTCCTTCAAGTGTTTCTCGGTTTTCGATCCCTTCAGTTTTGTCATGAGTACAATCTCCTGTATATAACTGATTGAATTAATGTGGCTAATTAAATCGATGTCTCGATTTAGAATGATTCTAAATCATCTCCGATATAAACATCAAGCGGCATGTTTATCCCCGATCCAGCCTGGTGGCATTAACCGGGATCAAACCGGATTCGTGAATCTCCCTCATTTCCCGGACAAAAGGGGCAGAGGCTACGACCGGCGCTTTGAAACAAGGGGATGATAAACCGGCGGTAAGCTGTAATCTTGGCAGGAAATTCCGGTAAAACCGTGTATCTTTAAAACCACCAATCGCAAGGCCCGCGACCCGGAAAGGATCGCGACCCTGAATCATCTATAAAGATAGAGATGGCCATCCCAAGCACCTCCTCAAACCTGAGCGGCCTTGCCGCCCGGCTGGTTCGCGACAATCTCATCTCGTCCGGCGATGCCGAGCGCCTGAACGCGGAAGCGACATCACAGAAGGCCACCTTCGTCAGCCGGCTGGTGGAAAGCAAGAAGCTGGATGGCAAGACCATCGCCCGTGCCGCCTCGGAGGAATTCGGTGTACCCCTGTTCGAGATCAGCGCCCTTGACCTCGAACACGCCCCGACCAAACTGGTCGATGAAAAGATAATCCGCCGGCACCGGGTATTGCCCCTCTTCAAGCGCGGAAGCCGCCTCTATGTAGGGGTGTCCGACCCGACCGTATTGCCGGCCCTGGACGAGATCAAGTTCAGCACCGGGCTGGTCACCGAGCCGATCCTGGTCGAACACGACAAGCTCAGCGCCGCCATCGAGAAGACCCTCGAAGCCCAGGACACCTCGTTCCAGAACCTCTCCTCCGAAGAAGGGCTCGATAACCTCGACCTGATCTCCGAAGATGACGGTGCCGCCGCCGCGGCCGCGGCAGCCGGCGGCGAGGAAGGAATCAACGAAGCGCCGATCGTCAAGTTCGTCAACAAGGTGCTGATGGACGCCATCAACAAGGGCGCCTCGGATATCCACATCGAGCCCTACGAAAAGGATTATCGCGTCCGCCTGCGCATAGACGGCATTCTCCACGAAGTCGCCAGGCCGCCGCTGCAACTGGCGCCGCGCATCTCGGCGCGCATCAAGATCCTGTCCAGGCTGGACATCGCCGAGCGCCGTGTGCCACAGGACGGTCGCATCAAGATGCGCATCTCCAAGAACCGCGCCATCGACTTCCGCGTCAGCACCCTGCCCACCATGTGGGGCGAAAAGATCGTCATGCGTATTCTCGACCCGACCTCCGCCACGCTTGGCGTGGAGAAGCTCGGCTTCGAGCCGGAACAGAAGGCAGGTTTTCTGGAGGCCATTGCCCGCCCCCAGGGCATGGTGCTGGTCACCGGCCCGACGGGTAGCGGCAAGACCGTTACGCTCTATACCGCCCTGAACATCCTGAACACCACGGACACGAACATCTCCACCGCGGAAGATCCGGTGGAAATCAACCTGACCGGCATCAATCAGGTCGGCATGAACGAAAAGGCCGGACTGAATTTCTCCGTGGCGCTGCGCGCCTTCCTGCGCCAGGACCCGGACATCATCATGGTCGGCGAAATCCGCGATCTCGAAACCGCTGAAATCGCCATCAAGGCCGCGCAGACCGGCCACCTGGTTTTATCGACCCTGCACACCAACGACGCCCCGGCTACGCTGACGCGCCTGGTCAACATGGGCGTGCCGCCGTTCAACATCGCCTCGTCCGTGCACCTCATCATCGCCCAGCGCCTCGGCCGTCGCCTGTGCAATACCTGCAAACGCCCGTTCGACATTCCGAAAGAGGCACTGCTCAAGGCCGGTTTCAAGGCAAATGAAATCGGCACCTTCCAGGTCTACGAGCCGGTCGGCTGTGACGCCTGCACCAACGGCTACAAGGGTCGCGTCGGCGTTTACCAGGTAATGCCGGTCTCGGAAAAGATGGGCGAGATCATCATGCGCGGCGGCAACCAGCTCGATATCGAGAGGCAGGCACAGGTCGAAGGCATTGCCGACCTGCGCCAGTCGGGGCTCAAGAAAGTCAAAGACGGTGTCACCAGCCTGGCGGAAATTGAAGCCATTACCGAAATCTAGGCCGTCATATCCAAAACCAACGGAAGGATAACCACCTCTCACACCATGGCTCAAGCTGCCGCAGCAACCAAAACGCAAAAACCCGCCGTCAAGGCGCTCGACCTCTTCGTCTGGGAGGGCGTCGACAAAAACGGAAAGAAGGTCAAGGGCGAGATGTCGGCCTCGGGCGTGGCGTTCGTCAACTCACTGTTGCGCCGCCAGGGCATCCGCCCGGTCAAGGTCGCCAAGCGCCGCGGCGAACTTTTCAAGTTCAAGAAAAAAATCACCGCCAAGGATATCGCCATCTTCTCCCGTCAGCTGGCGACCATGATGCAATCGGGCATCCCGGTGGCGCAATCCTTCGATATCGTCGGCCGCGGCCATGAAAACCCGAGCATGCAGGAACTCATCCTCGGGATTAAGACCGATGTCGAATCGGGCACCAGCCTGACCGCGGCGCTCGCCAAGTACCCGCTTTATTTCGATGCGCTCTATTGCAACCTCGTCCAGGCGGGCGAACAAGCCGGTATTCTCGACGCCATTCTCGACAAGATCGCCATCTACAAGGAAAAGATGGAGGCGATCAAGAGCAAGATCAAATCGGCCTTGTTCTATCCGGCGGCGGTGGTCGTGGTGGCCTTCATCATCACCGCCATCCTGATGGTGTTCGTGATTCCCCAGTTCGAAAGTCTGTTCAAGGGTTTCGGCGCCGATCTGCCGGCCTTCACCCAGATGGTGATGAACATCTCGCGCGCCTTCCGCGATTATTGGTACCTCATTCTTGCCGGCCTGGTCGGCCCGATCATCGGTATCGCGTATGTATACAGGCGCAGCGCCAAGATGCAGCACACCGTCGACCGCCTGCTGCTCAAGGCCCCGGTGATCGGCGAGATCGTCAAGAAGGCCACAATCGCGCGTTTCTGCCGCACCCTCGCCACCATGTTCGCCGCCGGTGTCCCGCTGGTCGAGGCACTCGACTCGGTGGCCGGCGCCTCCGGCAACCGCGTCTATTACGAGGGCACGATACAGGTCAAGGCCGACGTCAGCACCGGCATGCAGTTGCAGGCGGCCATGAACGCCACCGGCCTGTTTCCGAACATGGTCATCCAGATGGTGGCGATCGGCGAGGAATCGGGTGAGCTCGACAAGATGCTCGGCAAGGTCGCGGACTTCTTCGAGCGTGAAGTCGACGATGCCGTGGCCGGGCTCTCCAGCCTGCTCGAACCGATCATCATGGCCTTTCTCGGCGTTGTCATCGGCGGCCTGGTGATCGCCATGTACCTGCCGATCTTCAAACTGGCGGCCGCGGTCTGATCCTGTCCCGCTGCGTCCCGCCGGCCGATCCGGCGAATTGACCCTTCGATGACCCGCGAAGTACTACAACTGCTGGCCGGGCAACCGCTGTTGTTCGGCCTGGTGGCCGCGCTGTTCGGCCTGGTGGTGGGCAGCTTCCTCAATGTCGTCGTGCCCCGCCTGCCGGTCATGCTCGAACGCCAATGGCGCCGCCAGTGTGCCGAGCTCACGGATACCGCGCCGGCCGCTGAGGCAGAACCGTATTCACTCGTACGTCCGCGCTCACGGTGCCCGCATTGTGGACATGCCATCCGTGCCCACGAAAATATTCCAATCCTGAGTTACCTGTGGCTGCGCGGGAAATGTTCCCAGTGTGGCCAGGGCATCAGCTGGCGCTATCCGGCCGTCGAACTGCTGACCGGTCTGCTTTCGTTCGTGGTGGCCTGGCACTTCGGATTCGGCCTGAATGCGATGGCCGCCCTGCTGTTCACCTGGACGCTGGTGGCGCTGGCCTTTGTCGATCTGGAAACGCAGTATCTGCCGGACAACCTGACGCTGCCGCTGCTCTGGCTCGGCCTGCTGGTGAACCTGGACAACGGCTTCGTGCCGCTCGGCCAGGCCGTCATCGGCGCGATCGCCGGGTACTTGTCCTTGTGGCTGGTCTTTCACGGCTTTCGCCTGATCACGGGCAAGGAGGGCATGGGCTACGGCGACTTCAAGCTGTTCGCCGCCTTCGGTGCCTGGCTCGGCTGGCAACAACTGCCATTCATCATCCTGGCGGCATCCTTGATTGGCGCGCTCACCGGTCTGGCGATGATCCTGTGGCGCGGCTTCGATCGTCGCCTGCCGATCCCGTTCGGCCCGTTCCTCTGTGCCGCGGGCTGGGTCTCGCTGCTGTGGGGACCGCAGATCACGCAGGCCTATCTGCGTTTCGCCCGTCTGGGCTGAAATTCTTCAGTGATGCTGCGCATCGGCCTGACGGGCGGCATCGGCAGCGGCAAATCCGTGGTCGCCGGCATGTTCGCCCGGCTCGGTACACCCATCATCGATACCGATGTCATCTCGCACGAGCTGACGCGGCCCAATGCGCCGGGCTACCGCCAGATCGTGAATGCCTTCGGCAAGGATTATCTCGGTCCAGACGGCGAACTCGACCGCCGGGTCCTGCGGGAACGCGTCTTCCACTATCCGCAGGACCGGCTACGACTGGAGGCGATCCTGCATCCGCTGATCCGCGCCGAGGTCGGCCGGGTTCTGGAGAGCACGTCCTCTCCTTATGTCATTATCGTCGTGCCATTGCTGATGGAGGCCGGATTTACCGATCTCGTCGATCGCATCCTGGTGGTCGACACCGGCGAAGCGGAGCAGCTCCGCCGCACTCAGGCGCGCAGCACCCTGCCCGAGCAGGAGATCCGGCTCATCATGCAGTCACAACTGGACCGGCCATCGCGTCTGGCTGCCGCGCACGATGTCCTGCACAACGACACCGACCTCGGGCGGCTCGAAGCCGAGGTCGGCAATCTGCATCGACGGTATCTTGAAATTGCCCGCCAGGCAGGCGGGAACGATCCCGACGGCTGATCCCGCACCGGCGCGGCGTCGCACCGGCACCTGCCGGACGACGACGGCCGCTCTCAGCTGCGGTATTCGGCGTTGATGCGTACGTAGTCGTGCGAGAAGTCGCAGGTCCAGACGGTGGCCGCGTGGCTGCCACTGGCGAGATCGATGCGCACCATGATCTCGGATTCACGCATGGCCGCTGCCCCCTGCTCCTCGCGGTACCCCGGATCGAGCGCGCCCTGGTAAACGACGCGGACCTGATTCAGGTGCACGCTGACACGACCGACATCGAGCTGCGCGATGGGCGCACGACCGACGGCCGCGAGGATGCGGCCCCAATTGGGGTCGGAGGCAAAAAAAGCGGTCTTGACCAGCGGCGAATGCGCGACCGTAAAGGCCACCTCGCGGGCATCGGCCTCCGTGGCCGCGCCGGACACGGAAATCGTCATGAACTTGGTCGCGCCCTCGCCATCGCGCACGATCATCTGCGCGAGCTCGCGGCAAAGATCATTTACTGCCACGCGCAAAGAACTGTAGTCACCGCCATCGGTATTGCCGATAACCGGATTTCCGGCCTGGCCGGTCGCCAGCAACAGACAGGCGTCATTGGTCGAGGTATCGCCATCAACCGTGGCGCAATTGAATGACTGATCGACGGCATCGCGCAGCAGGCGATCCAGGACCGGCTGGGCGATCGCCACGTCCGTGGCAATGAAGGCCAGCATCGTGGCCATGTCGGGTCGGATCATGCCGGATCCCTTGCAGATGCCGGTCACGGTCACGGTGCGGCCGCCGATGACAAGCTGGCGCGAAGTTCCCTTTGCCACCGTGTCGGTCGTCATGATGCCGTGCGCCGCCTCGACCCACCCGTCGCCCGAAAGGCTGGCAACGACCGCCGGCAGTCCGGCGACCAGGCGGTCGACCGGCAGGCGTTCGCCGATCACGCCGGTGGAAAACGGCAGGACCTCCGCTGGCTGGCAGGCGGCCAGGCGTGACAGTGCCTCACAACAGCGCCGCGCATCCGACAGTCCCGGCTCGCCGGTGCCGGCGTTGGCATAACCGGTGTTGATCAGCAACAGGCGCGGGGGCGACGCCGCCAGATGTTCGCGTGCCACCAGAACGGGCGCTGCACAAAAGCGATTGCGGGTAAAAACAGCGGCGGCGCGCGTGCCCGGCTGGCATTCGATCACCACCAGGTCGCGACGGTCCTTCTTGCGGATGCCGGCGCGGGCGGTGCCGAGGCGGATACCGGGCACAGGCAACAATGGGGACAAGGTGGTCAGGCCGACGGCCATGGAAGTCAGTTTTAAGTGTTGAGTTTTAAGTGTTGAGTTAAACACAAATCAACAAAACAAAAAACTCAAAACTCGA
>Ga0154822_1067_pt6 | contig 11666 bp, 11 predicted proteins | sample Rifle2008BG16ft_FD_116126 | JGI IMG/M metagenome (GOLD analysis project Ga0154822, IMG submission 116126) | Candidatus Muproteobacteria bacterium RBG_16_62_13
GTATTTCCTTCTCATGGGCACCCTGGGGCCCCATCGCCATCAGGCCGCGCAGGCGCAGCCCCGGCAGTTCCTTTTTCAGCAACTCCTCCAGCAGGGCATCAAGCGCGTCGGGAAGCACACCATGCTTGGCCGGGTCGCGGGTGATGTTGATCTCGATGAGCGCGTCGATGGTCGCATTCTTTTCAGCCGCGAGGCGGGAGACGCGCTCGGCCAGCGCGGCGCTGTTCAGGGAATGCCACCAGTGAAAATTCCCGGGCAGAAACTTGGCCTTGTTCGATTGCAGGTTGCCGATGAAATGCCAGGTCAGGCCTTGTCCGGCGAAGCGGGGAATTTTGGTCAGGGCGTCCTGCATGGTGTTCTCGCCGAAGTCGCGCTGGCCGGTGGCCACTGCCGCGGCCACGGCCTCCACCGGATGGGTCTTGCTGACCGCGATCAGACGCACGTCGTCCGGCGAGCGGCCGGCGTTACGGGCGAGTTCGTCGACCCGGGCGCGAACAGCGCGCCAACGGACTGCAATTTCTCCCGCGCTGCTCATATCGACCAGAGTATGACACACCGTGTCTGACGGTCGCCCGGCGAATGCCGCGGGCTGGTAGAATGGCGCCACTCGATATTCCTTTCCTGACCACTGCTGAAACATTCCAACCAAAGCACGATGCCCTTGCCATCATTCCGCGTTCCGGCCCTGTTAGCACTGTTGGTGTTTTCTCATCCCGCATTTTCCGATGCGACGGACGAATGCCATCGCGAGCCGTTCGGCCTGCGCGATGCCGAGATCATATCGATTCGCGCGACCGGCGATATCGTGATCGGCACCGATTTTCCGGTGTCACACTATCCGCCCGGCTTCGAGGCGCGCCTCGAAAACACCCTGCGCACAACACTCGGGCAGGCCGATGTGATTTTCGGAAACTTCGAGGGCGCGCTCACCACCCACAACCGCTCGCCGAAGCTTGGTTCAGGCTCACCCTACGTGTTCGCGTTCCGCATGCCGCCGCATTTCGCGCCCCTGCTGCGCCGTTCCGGTTTTAGCATCCTCAACACCGCCAACAACCACAGTTATGATTTCGGCGAGAAGGGTTTCAACGACACGCTCGCTTACCTCGCCCAGGCCGGCATCGAGACCATCGGCGAGCAGGACAAGATCGTGGTCATGCGCGTGAAAGGCGTGCGCATCGCCTGGGTCGGGTTCAACTATTCCATCCGTCATAACGACATGCACGATGGCCCGCGACTCGAACGGTTGGTGCGCGAGGCCAGGGGCAAGGCCGATCTGGTGGTGGTGTCGATCCAGGCCGGCGCCGAGGGCAACGGGGCGCTGCGCGTCGTCGATCGTGAGGAAATCTTTCTCGGTGAGCGCCGCGGCAACACCTTCGCCTTTGCGCACCGCGCCGTCGATCTCGGCGCCGACCTGGTCATTGGTCACGGTCCGCACGTGCTGCGCGGCATGGAGTGTTACAAGGGCAAGCTGATCGCCTATTCACTCGGCAACTTCGTCGGCTACAACGCGCTCTCGATCAAGAAGGCCGCGGCCATCTCGGCCGTGCTGGAAGTTCGTCTGGGGAAGAACGGACAGACACTCGGGTACGATGTGATTCCGGTGCGCTTCAATGACGAGCGCCTGCCGGAGCTCGATTCCGATCAGCTCGCCCGTTATCTCATCAACGATCTTTCCCGGCTATCGCCGCTGAACGGATCGGTGCAGTTGCCGGTGATGGAAGAACGTCGCGCCCATTACCGGAGCTGGGCCCAGGCGGCGGGTATTACGCATCAACTGGTCGAACGCCGGAAGCCAGTGCCGGTGAAACGCGCGAATCGTGATGTGCCCGCCAAATGAAATCGGGACCGCGTTCCATCCGCGCGCATCTGCAGCCGGATCTGCTCCAGCGTCTTGGCCGCGAGCTCGACGAGGCGTCGCGGCTGGGGCTGTCCTGGTCGCGCGTGCTGCCGGCGCCCCTGTCCGAGCAAACCCGGCCCCGTCATTACGAGCATGGGCGCTTGACCGTGTCCGCCCCGAGCGCCGCCTGGGCCAGCCGGCTGCGCCAGCAGCAGGCCAGCCTGATCGAACGCTTGCAGCGCGAGCCGGGTCTGACCGGCCTGCGCGAGTTGGTGGTGCAGATCGCCCCCAAAGGGGAGAGCGATACCGTCGCCGAATTACGCACCCTGGCCAAATCGACCCGCCGCGCACCGGCCCGGCTGACGCCGCAAACCGCCCAACTGTTGCGGGAGGTGGCCGGCCGGGTATCGGATCCGGAGTTGCGCGCCGCGCTGGAACGGCTGGCGCTCACGGCCGAGCAGGGACATTGACCGCCGTGAACGTCGGCTGCGGTTTCCGGAACCGGCATCGACCGTGGTTTAATGCGCGCCCATGATTCGTCCCTGGGAAATAGCCGTTGGCCTGCGTTACACCCGCGCCCGCCGCCGCTCACACTTTATTTCCTTCATCACGCTGGTGTCGCTGGTCGGGGTCACGCTCAGCGTGGCCGCGCTGATCATCGTGCTGTCGGTCATGAACGGGTTTGGCAAGGAGCTGCGCACGCGCATTCTCGGTGCCGTGTCGCACGTGACCATCACCACCGACAGCGGCCGCCTGACCGACTGGCCGGCGGTGGTCGAGAAAATAAAATCGCATCCGCAAGTCAAGGCGCATGCGCCGTATGTAGACGGCCAGGCGATGCTGGTGCGTGGCAGCCGCGCGCAGGGCGCGTTCGTGCGTGGCGTGATCCCGGAGCATGAAGTAACAGTGGCCGATTTCGGCCGCAAGATGATCGCCGGCAATTTCGAGGATCTGAAGCCCGGCCAGTTCGGCGTGGTCATCGGCAGCACGCTGGCGTGGAAACTGGATCTCACCGTCGGCTCGCAAGTCGCCCTGATGGTGCCGCAGGGACAGGCGACGCCGGTTGGCCTGATCCCGCGCTATAAACGCTTCACGGTGGTCGGCATCTACCGCCTCGGCCATCACGAATACGACAGTGCGCTGGCGCTGACCCATCTTGACGATGCCGCACTGTTGTACCGCCTGCCAAACGCGGTCAGCGGCTTGCGTCTCAAGCTCGACAATCTCGACGCCGCGCCCTATGTCGCCGCCGAACTCGCCAACCTGCTCGGCCCGGCCTACCGCACGCGTGACTGGGCGCAGGAGCAACCGGCCTTCTTCCGGGCGCTGAAGATGGAAAAAACCGTGATGTTCATCATTCTCATGCTGATCGTGACGGTGGCGATGTTCAATGTCGTATCGACGCTGGTGGTGATCGTGACCGAGAAGCAGTCCGACATCGCCATCCTGCGCACGCTCGGGGCCACGCCGCGCAGCATCCTGTCGATCTTCATGGTGCAGGGCACCTTCGTCAGCGTGCTCGGCACCAGTCTGGGCGTGCTGCTCGGCGTGCTGGTGGCGGTCAACGTCGAGGCGATCGTGCAGGGCATCGAAAAGCTTTTCCGCACCGCCTTCATCGCCCCGGAAGTCTACTTCATCAGTTTCCTGCCGTCGGAGGTGCTGGTGTCCGACATCGCCATGATCGCCGGCGCGTCGCTGATGCTCGGTTTCTTCTCCACCCTGTATCCGGCCTGGCGCGCCTCCAAGGTGCTGCCGGCCGAGGCGCTGCGCTACGAATGAGCACGAGCGACAACCAGGCGCATGTAATCCGCTGCACGAACCTCTACAAGACGTTCGAGGAGGACGTGTTCACGGTGCCGGTGCTGAAGGGCGTGTTTCTGCGCGTCGCGGCCGGTGAACGCATCGCCATCGTCGGCGCCTCCGGTTCGGGCAAAAGCACGCTCCTGCACCTGCTCGGCGGACTCGATCGCCCGAGCAAGGGCCAAGTGGAGGTGCAGGGCAACGATATTCATGCGATGAGCGAAAACGCGCGCGCCGAGCTGCGCAACCGGTCGCTCGGTTTCGTCTACCAGTTTCATCACCTGTTGCCGGAGTTCACGGCGCTGGAGAACGTGATGATGCCGCTCCTGATCCGCCGTACCGCCAATGCCGAGACCCAGCGGCTGGCGACAGCCATGCTGGCACGGGTCGGGCTGGAGGAACGCATGACGCACAAGCCGTCCGAGCTGTCGGGTGGCGAACGTCAGCGCGTGGCGGTGGCGCGTGCGCTGGTTACCAGCCCGCTGTGCGTGCTGGCCGATGAGCCGACCGGCAACCTCGACCGCGAAACGGCGTTGGGTGTTTACGAGCTGATGCTGGAACTGAACCGCGAGCTGGGCACCAGCTTCGTGGTGGTGACGCACGATCAAGTGCTGGCCGGGCGGATGGATCGCGTGCTCAAACTCGAGAGCGGCGTGCTCAGCCAGTCGTAGCGGCGCGGCGCGACCGCGATTGCCAGGCGCGGCGCACCTGCCAGCGCCACAGCCACTGGGTGCCGAGGTAGCCGATCGCGGCGCTGACGGTGCTGACCACGAGACAGCCGATCAGCAGCGGCCAGCCGACCCGCCCCAGCTCATTGCCCAGCCATTCCCAGCTCGGATCGAATTCCGCCGAGGCCGGCGTGCCCATCACCCAGCTGCCGAGCAGATAACAGGCATAGTAGATCGGCGCCACCGTCAGCGGATTGGTGATCCACACACCCAGAATCGCGGTCGGCAGATTGACGCGCAGAAACAGCGACGCGATCGCGGCCGGCACCATCTGCAGCGGCATCGGCAGGAAGGCCATGAACAGTCCGACCGCCGCGCCGCCACTGACCGAGTGGCGATTGAAATACCACAGGTCCGGTTCGGTGAGGCGCGTGCCCAGCCAGCGCAACGCGCGCTGATCGCGAACGGAATCGGAGGAGGGCAGGTGACGCTTGAGCCAGTGCTTGAGCATGCCGGGGTCGGGTATAGTGGCCGGGGTATTCTTCCTGGCGAAGTATGACATACGGGAGGTTTTAATATTTGATTCAAAATCACTGCCTCCGCCGATAAACGCAGATGGGCAAGGAGGGATGAACGCGGATTTAAATCTGGTTATCGATAAGCCGTTATCTGCGTTCATCATATTTCCGATCTGCGTTTATCCGCGGAAAGCAGTTGTCTTGGTGCATTTTTCCGGGCTCCTGTAACCCGGGAACAGGGAGGTTTCTCATTCGTCTCGCCGCGTTGGCGTTTCTGGCCGGAATTCTGCTGGTGCAACAGCTGGCCGAACTGCCATCCCTGCACTGGGGCTGGCTGGCATTGCCGCTGCTGGTTATGGCCTGGTGGCGGCCGTCGTTTCTGATTCCCGTTTTTCTGGTGACCGGCATCGTGTGGGCGAGCTGGCGCGCGGGGGTGTTGCTGGCGGACGAACTGCCGCGCCCGCTGGAAGGCACGGACCTTGTCATCGAGGGATCGATCGCCGATTTGCCGCAGGCCACGGATTACGGCTATCGCTTCCCGTTCGACGTGCACAACCGCGGCGATGCCAAAATACCCGCGCGCATTCTGCTCAGTTCACGCGGCAGTGAAACCGTTCCGCGCGCCGGCGAATCGTGGCGCCTGACGGTGCGGCTCAAGCGCCCGCACGGCTTCCAGAATCCCGGTGGATTCGATTACGAGGCCTATTTGCTGCGCCAGGGGATTCGCGCGCGCGGAAGCGTGCGCGAATGGCAACAACGTTTGCCGGACAAATCCATCCGTTACGCCGTCGATCGTGTCCGCGAACGCATCGGAGAGCGTATCCGCATGGCTTTGCCGGAACATCCGCAGGCCGGACTTGTCGAGGCGCTGGCCAACGGCCATGCACGCGGCATCAGCCGCACGCAGTGGGACGTGCTGCGTCGCACCGGCACGTTGCATCTCGTCGCCATCTCCGGCCTGCACATCAGCCTGGTGGCGGCGATCGCATTTTTTCTGGGGCGATGGCTGTGGTCGCTGCCGGGACGGACGGTGTTGTGGCTGCCGGCGCAGCAGGCCGGCGCCATCGCCGGTTTTGTCGCCGCCGCCGGTTACGCGGCGCTGGCCGGGTTCGTGGTGCCGACCCAGCGCGCGCTGATCATGGCGGCGGTTGTGTTCGGGGCGCTGCTGTGGCGCCGGCGATTCACGAGCACGCAAGTGTTGGCGGCCGCCTTGCTGGCGGTATTGATTTACGATCCGCTCGCCGTGCACGCCGCCGGCTTCTGGCTGTCGTTCGCGGCGGTGGCGATAATTTTTCTGGTGATGCACGAAGATAACCCGGTCTGGTGGAAGCGCTGGTTGAGCCTGCAATGGGCCATCGCCGTCGGTTTGCTGCCGGTCACGCTGGTGCTGTTTCAGCAGGTGTCGCTGATCGGGCCGGTGGCCAACACGCTCGCCATCCCGGTGTTCGATCTGTTGTCGGTGCCGCTGGTGCTGGCCGGGATCGCCTTCAGCAGCGTTGGGCTGGATTCCCTCGCCGCACTTGCCTGGCAAGCGGCCGCGTCATTGCTTAACCTGCTCTGGCCGGTGCTGGAATGGCTGAGCGCACCGTCGTGGGGGCAGTGGTGGCAGCATCAGCCACCATGGTGGGCGACGGGCTGTGCAATCGCCGGTGTGTTGTTATTGCTGGCGCCACGCGGACTACCGGGGCGCTGGGTGGGCGCCGTGTGGCTGTTGCCGGCGCTGCTGGTACAACCGCCCGGGCCGGCGGCCGGTGAAGTGTGGGTGACGATGCTCGACGTGGGTCAGGGCCTGGCCGTGATCGCGCGCAGCCAGCAGCGCACCGTGGTCTTCGACACCGGCCCGCGTTACAGCAGCAGCTTCGACGCCGGCGAATCGGTGATCGTGCCGTATCTGCGCCAGACCGGGGTACGCCGCATCGACCGGCTGGTGGTCAGCCACGGCGATCGCGATCACGCCGGCGGGGTCGAGTCATTGCTCGCCGCCATCCCGGTCGATCGGGTCATGAGCAGCGTGCCGGGCATCACCGGGCAGGAGCGCTGTGTCGCCGGCCAGCGCTGGAACTGGGACGGCGTGGAATTTGAAATTCTCAATCCGCCGGCCGGCGCGCCGGGCGACCACAACAACGATTCCTGCGTGCTCATGATTCGCAGTCGCCACGGTCGCATTTTGTTGCCGGCGGACATCGAGAAGAAGGCCGAGCGGCGATTGGTGGAAGGGCAGGGCCAACGGCTGCGCGCCGAGGTGATGGTGGCGCCGCATCACGGCAGCCGCACCTCGTCGAGCCCGTCTTTCCTCGATGCGGTGCATCCGCGGCTGGTATTGCTGCCGGTCGGTTATCGCAATGCCTACCGCCATCCGTATCCCGCCGTGGTGGAACGCTACCAGGCCCTCGGCGCCCGCTTGCTCGATTCGCCGGGCAGCGGTGCCATCGAACTGCGCCTGACCGCCACCGGGCTGGAGACCCGCCGCTTCCGGGACACGCACCGGCGCTACTGGTTTGATCATTGATGCAAGTGGCTCAGCAGTTTCAGGATTTTTCGTCGTCTGCTAGAGTAGCGGCGGCAAAAAAACCAACCAGCACCAGACATTTACAAGGACAGCGGGCATGTTTGAACTGATCAAGGCCGGGGGATGGGTGATGTGGCTCATCATTCCCTGTTCCATCGCCGCCGTGGCCATCATCGGCGAACGCATCTGGTCGCTGCAGAAGAAAACCGTGGCGCCGCCCAACCTGGTCCCGCAGGTGCAGCAGTGGCTGGCGCGCCACGAACTGGACGACGCCCGCATCCGCCTGGTGCGCGAAAGTTCGCCGCTCGGCCGCATCCTCGCCGCCGGCCTGGCCAACCGCGAGCACAGCCGCGAGGTCATCAAGGAATCCATCGAGGATGCCGGCCGCCATACCGTGCCCGACCTGGAACGTTACCTGCGCACGCTTGGCACCATTGCCGCGATTTCCCCGTTTCTCGGCCTGCTCGGCACGGTATTCGGCATGATCGCCATGTTCTCCGGCATCGGCGCCGGCGGCGGCGATCCGGCCCGGGTCGCCAACGGTATTTCCGAGGCGCTGGTCGCGACTGCGTCCGGATTGCTCGTGGCCATCCCGAGCCTGATGTTCTATCGCTATCTGCGCGGCAAGGTGCAGAACCTGTTGCTCGACATGGAGCAGGAGGCGATGCGGCTGGTGGAGATCCTCCACGGCGAGCGCGAGAAGGATTGAGCCGCCATGCGCTTCCGTGCGAGCGAGGATGAAGAACCGGAAATCAACCTGATTCCGCTCATCGACGTGCTGGTGCTGACGCTGATCTTCCTGCTCGTCACCACCAGCTTCTCGAAGGAGTCGCAGCTCCGCCTGCGCCTGCCCGAGGCCAGCACCCAGGCCAAGCCGATGAACGCGCACCTGCGCATCGTCATCGATTCGCGCGGGCAGTATTACATCAACGACAAGCAGCTGATCAACGCCACTCCCGAGACGCTGCGCTCGGCCATGTCCAAGGCCGCGGCCGGACGCCGCGAACCGGTGGTGGTGGTCCAGGCCGATGGCCGCACCCCGCACGAGGCCGTGGTCCGGGTCATGGACGCCGCGCGCCGTCTCGGCTACGGCCAGCTGACCTTCGCGACCCAGCAGCCGGCCGGCAGTTCGCCGTGAGTCCGGATAGCGCCGCACCCGCCAGTCGCTCCTTGTTGGGCGACAGCCTGAAGCTGTACCGGCGCCTGCTGCGCTACGCCTGGCCGTACCGGCGCATGTACCTGGTCGCCATCCTCGGCATGCTGGTGCTGTCGGGCACCGCCGCCGGGTTCGCCGCCATCATGGAGCCGCTGGTCGACAAGGGCTTCGTGAATCGCGACCCGGCGGCGATCAAATTCATCCCGCCACTCATCATCGGCCTGTTCGTGCTGCGGGCCATCGCCGGGTTGGTGGCCGAGTACGCCAACGCCTGGGTGGGGCGGCGCGTGACCTTCGACCTGCGCAATGCCGTGTTCCGCCACCTGCTCGATTTGCCCGCCGGCTACTACGACGTCAATTCGTCGAGCGGTCTCATCGCCAAGATCATTTTCAACGTCGAGCAGATCGCCGGCGGGGTGACCCGCGCGATCTTTACGCTCGTCAGCGACGGCGTCACCATTTTCGCGCTGTCCGCCTGGCTGCTGTACCTCAACTGGAAGCTGACGTTGATCTTCGCCGTGCTGCTGCCGTTGTCGATGCTGGTGATCCGCGTCATGAGCGTGCGCTTTCGCAAAATCAGCGAACGCATCCAGACCAGCATGGGCGACATCACGCAGGTGTCGCAGGAGGCCTTCGAGGGACAACGCGTGGTCAAGGCCTTCGGCGGCCAGACCGCCGAGATGCAGGCCTTCGAACGCGCCAACGAGCAGAACCGGCGCCAGTCGATGCGCCGGGTCGGCGTGGCCGCGGTCGGTACCGGGCTGGTGCAGATCGTCGGCGCGCTGATGCTCGCCAGCGTCATCACCATCGCCTTGCTGGTCGGCGATGTCACCGCCGGCACCTTCACCTCCTACATCGTCGCCGCCACCTGGATGATGGGTCCGGCGCGCCGCCTGGCGCGCATCAACGAAACCCTGCAAACCTCGCTGGCGGCGTCCGCCAGCGTGTTCAATGTGCTCGATGAGGAAGCGGAAACGGATACCGGCACCCGGACGCTGGAACGTGTCGAGGGGCGGGTCGAATACCGGCAGGTGGTGCACCGCTATGTTTCCAATCAGGCGCCTTCGCTGGATGGTGTGAGCTTCGTCATCGAGCCGGGCCAGACGCTGGCGCTGGAGGGTTCCTCCGGCAGCGGCAAGACCACCTGTGCCAGCCTGCTGGCGCGTTTCTATCTGCCCGAGTCCGGCGCGATCCTGCTGGACGGTGCGCCCATCGAGCAGCTCACGCTGGCCAATCTGCGTTCGCACATCTCCATCGTGGCGCAGGAGGCGTTGCTGTTTGACGACACCCTGCGCCGCAACATCGCCTACGGCACGGACCGGGAGATCGACGAGGCGCGGCTGATGGAAGCGGCGCACGCGGCGCACGTGCTGGAGTTTGCCGAGCGTCTGCCACAGGGGCTCGATTCGCCGGTGGGCGAGAAGGGCATGCGCCTGTCCGGCGGCCAGCGCCAGCGCGTCGCCATCGCCCGCGCGCTCTACAAGAATGCCCCGATCTTGATTCTCGACGAGGCCACGTCCGCTCTCGACACCGAATCCGAACGGCTGGTGCAGGATGCCATGCGCCGGCTGATGGCCAATCGCACCACGCTGGTGATTGCCCATCGCCTGTCCACGGTGGAGCACGCCGACCGTATCGTGGTGCTGGCCAGGGGCCGGGTGGAGGAGAGCGGCACGCACGCCGAGTTGCTGGCCCGGAACGGCACGTACGCCAGGCTTTACCGCAGCCAGTTCAACGATACGGCTGCCTAGGCGGCGCCATGAGCCTGCTGAACCGGCTGGCTGATTCCTGGTACCGCCCCGGTACGGTTACCTGGTTGCTGTTACCGTTCTCCGGGCTGTACTGCCTGCTCGTCGGCATTCGCCGGCAGCTCTATCGTGTCTCCATCCTGCGTCGCCAGCATGTGCCCGCGCCGGTGATCGTGGTCGGGAACATCACCGTCGGCGGCAGCGGCAAGACGCCGCTGGTTATCTGGTTGGCTCTCCACTTGCGCAGCCTCGGTTACCGCCCCGGCGTTGTCACACGCGGCTATGGCGGACGTTCGAAGTCCTGGCCCCGGCTGGTGACGACCGACACCGGACCGGCCGATGTCGGCGACGAGCCGGTGCTGATCGCCCGGCACGCGGGTTGCCCGGTGATGGCCGACCCGGACCGCGTGCGCGCCGCCCGGGCGCTGCTGGCGCAACATCAATGCGATCTCATCCTGAGCGATGACGGTTTGCAGCATTACCGGCTGGCGCGGGACATCGAAATCGCCGTCATCGACGGCGAGCGGCGATTCGGCAATGGTTTCTGCCTGCCGGCCGGACCGCTGCGTGAACCCATCAGCCGCCTCAAACGTGCAGACCTGACCGTGACACTGGGCGCGGCCCGTCCGGGGGAATATCGTATGGACCTGACGGAGACCGGATACCGCGCCGTGGAAGGCGGCGCCCTGAAGCCGCTCGACGCCTTCCGTGGGCAGTCCGTGCACGCGGTCGCGGGCATTGGCAACCCGGGGCGTTTTTTCGCCCACCTGCGCAAACTGGGTGTGCAGCCCATCGAACACCCGCTCCCGGATCATCACGAATACCGCGAAGCCGACCTGCGTTTCGGCGACAATCTGCCGGTGATCATGACCGAGAAGGATGCGGTAAAATGCAGTTCATTTTCCGGGCCGCTCTGGTACCTGGCGGTCGAGTCCAAACCGGATGTTGATTTCGCGTCGGCCCTGTCGGCGCGCCTGAAGGAGGTCAAGCGTGGATAAGAAATTGCTGGATATTCTGGTGTGCCCGGTGTGCAAGGGTCCGCTGCATTACGACAAGGCGAAAAGCGAACTCATCTGCCGCGCCGATCGCCTGGCCTACCCGATCCGCGACGACATCCCGGTGATGCTGGAAGACGAGGCGCGCAAGCTGACCGCCGAAGAATTGCCGAAATGACTCTATGAGTTCTTGCCGCGGAGGCGCAGAGGACGCAGAGAAAGACGCAATGTTCGATTTTAAATATTTTTTCATATGTAACTTTCAGGCGGGGATTGTGCTCCCAATAGATCGGTTTCCATATGTTTCCTGAGGTTTATTCTGAGTTAATTTCCCAGAATTGGTTTTCTCTGCGTCCTCCGCGTCTCTGCGGCAAATAATCATATATATCCTCCCTTCCTTCATGATCATCGTCATTCCCGCGCGTTATGCCTCGA
>Ga0154822_1144_pt5 | contig 11651 bp, 12 predicted proteins | sample Rifle2008BG16ft_FD_116126 | JGI IMG/M metagenome (GOLD analysis project Ga0154822, IMG submission 116126) | Candidatus Muproteobacteria bacterium RBG_16_62_13
CGTTTCGTCCTCGCGCGCGTGCTGAATGGAGTCGCGCAGCATGCCTTCAATTTCGCTGTCCGTGAGTCCGTACGACGGCTTGACCTCGACGTGGCTCTCCATGCCGGTGGACTGCTCCCGGGCCGAAACGCCGAGCAAACCGTCGGCGTCCACCTGGAACGTCACGCGGATGCGCGCGGCACCGGCCGCCATCGGCGGGACACCGCGCAGTTCAAAACGGGCCAGCGAGCGGCAATCGGCGATCAGCTCGCGCTCGCCCTGAACGACATGCACCAGCAGCGCCGTCTGGCCGTCCTTGTAGGTGGTGAATTCCTGGGCGCGGGCCACCGGGATCGGCGTGTTGCGCGGAATGATTTTCTCCGTCATGCCGCCCATGATCTCGATGCCCAGCGACAGCGGCAACACATCCAGCAACAGCAGGCCGCCCTCCGGCCGGTTGCCGGCAAGGATGTCGGCCTGGATGGCGGCGCCGATCGCCACCACCCGGTCCGGATCGATGTCCGCCAGCGGCGGGCGACCGAAGATTTGCGCCACGCGTTCGCGGACGCGGGGCACGCGCGTGGCGCCGCCGACCAGCACCACACCATCGATGTCGCCGGTCTTCAATCCGGAATCGCGCAACACGCGGCGGCATGGGGCAAGCGTGCGCTCAATCAACGGGTCGATGAGCGCGTGGAAACGGTCGCGATCGATCGCGCCCGACCAGCGGCTGCTGTCCGGCCGGACGATGTCGAGCGCGGCCGTCATGTTGTCCGTGAGCGCTTCCTTGGCGCAACGGGCATCGCCCAGTATCCGTCGCCGCAAACCCTGGCTGGCATCGTTGGGGATCTGCGCTTCGCGCAGAATCCACTCCGCCATGGCGTGATCCATGTCATCACCGCCAAGCGCCGAATCGCCGGCCGTGGCCAGCACCTCAAAGACACCGCGCTGCAGACGCAGCAGGGAGACATCGAAGGTGCCGCCACCCAGGTCGTAGATCACGTAAACACCTTCAGGCTTCCGGTCGAGGCCATAGGCCACGGCCGCCGCCGTCGGTTCGTTCAGCAGGCGCAACACGTTCAATCCGGCCAGTCGGGCCGCGTCCTTGGTGGCCTGACGCTGGGCATCATCGAAATAGGCAGGGACCGTAATCACGGCGTCGGTGATGTCAGTGGCCAGCGCCTGTTCGGCGCGCTGACGCAACACCTTCAGAATCTCGGCCGATACCTCGACCGCACTGCGTTCACCGGCGACCGTGACCAGGCGCGGCACCGCAGACTCCCGCCCGGAAAATTGATAGGGAAGCCTGTCCGCCAGACGACGGACGTCCGCCAACCCCCGTCCCATCAGGCGCTTGACCGAGGCAATCGTATTGAGTGGATCGTCGGGTGCCGCCGCGAGGGCGTCGTAGCCGACCACGGGGTCGCCACCGGCACGGTAGCGCACCACGGACGGCAGCAAATGCCGGCCCTGGTTGTCCGCCAGCGTCTCGGCCAGGCCATGACGCACCGTGGCCACCAGCGAATGCGTGGTACCGAGATCGATACCGATCGCATAACGTCGCTGGTGCGGATCGGGGGTCTGACCCGGTTCGCTGATCTGCATTAAAGCCATGAGAATCCCGTTGGCGTCGGCCGTTCAGGCCAGGTCTTCTTCGCGCTCGCCGATTTCCCGGCGCAGCTTATCGATGAACTGCATTTCGCGCATGGCGTTGCGCGCCGTCCTGAATCCGGCGCCACCACGCGCATAGGCATGGCGAAAGTCGGCAATCTTCTCCTGCATCATGCGCTCCGTGTGGCTCGCCAATTCCGCCAGTTTCGTGCGCGGGTCGGCGTGTTGGTGCATATCCGCAAGACTTTCGCGCAGCTCCATCTGTTCCATCAGGAACTCCGGAGCCATGTGGGTATCTTCGCCATCCGTGGCCACGCCGGACAGCTCCAGCAGGTAATGGGCCCGGCGCACCGGGTTCTGCAACGTCTGATAGGCGTCGTTGAGCGACGCCGTCAGTTGCAGGGCCAGTCGCCGATCGGCGTCGGTGCCGCCGCTGTGACGGTCCGGGTGCAGTTGTCGCTGAAGTGAACGGTAACGCGCGGACAGATCGGCCGGGTCGACATCAAAGCTGACGGGCAGACCCAACAGCTCGAAATGGTTTCTCCCGGCCACCGCCCGCGATTGCACAGACACCCGGGATCAGACGTTAAAACTTTCGCCGCAGCCGCAGGAATCCAGGACGTTCGGATTGTTGAACTTGAACCCTTCGCTCAGCCCTTCGCGCGCGAAATCGACCTCGGTGCCTTCGAGATACACGAGGCTCTTGCTGTCAACGATCACCTTGACGCCATGCGATTCATACACCCGGTCATCCGGTTCGATACGATCGGCATATTCGATCACGTAAGCCTTGCCGGAGCACCCGGAACTGCGCACGCCGAGACGCAGGCCCTCGCCTTTGCCACGACGCTGGAGATATTCACGCACGCGACCCGCGGCGCTTTCAGTCAGTGTAATGGCCATGGTTCTATCCTCAAGCCGCATCGGCCTTCTTGCCGGCCTTTTCCTGGTAGTCGCTGATCGCCGCCTTGATGGCGTCCTCGGCGAGCACCGAGCAGTGGATCTTGACCGGCGGAAGCGCGAGCTCCTCGGCGATCTGGGTGTTCTTGATTCTGGCCGCCTCATCCAGCGTCTTGCCCTTGACCCACTCGGTCAACAACGAACTGGAGGCGATGGCCGATCCGCAACCGTAGGTCTTGAACCGGGCGTCCTCGATTACGCCCTGTTTGTTAACCTTGATCTGAAGTTTCATAACGTCGCCGCAGGCCGGCGCACCGACCATGCCGGTGCCAATGCTGGGATCGCCCTTGTCGAACGATCCGACGTTACGCGGATTTTCGTAGTGATCGAGAACCTTGTCGCTGTATGCCATATCTGCACTCCAGTTCTAAGTGATTAGTTTCAAGTGCTGAGTTGATGAGGCGCGCGCCGCGCGCTCCGTAACTTTAAACTCATAACTCAGCACTTAAAACTGCCTTTAATGTGCCGCCCACTGAACCTTGCTGATGTCGATGCCTTCCTGGTGCATTTCCCACAACGGCGAGAGTTCGCGCAGCTTGGCGACCTTCTCCCGCACCAGCCGGGCGGCGTAATCGATATCCGCCTGGGTGGTGAAGCGGCCGATGGTAAAACGGATCGAGCTGTGTGCCAACTCGTCGTTACGACCGAGCGCACGCAACACATAGGACGGTTCCAGTGACGCCGAGGTACAGGCCGATCCCGAGGAAACCGCCAGACCCTTGAGGGCCATGATCAGCGACTCGCCTTCGACAAAATTGAAACTGAGGTTGAGATTGCCGGCCACGCGCCGGTCGAGATCGCCGTTGACGTACACCTCGGGCATGTCCTTGAGCGACTGGTAGAGACGGTCGCGCAACATGTGGATGCGTTCGATTTCCGCCGGCATCTCCTCGCGGGCAAGGCGAAAGGCCTCGCCCATGCCGACGCACTGGTGTGTGGCCAGCGTGCCGGAACGCATGCCGCGCTCATGGCCGCCACCGTGCATCTGCGCCTCGATCCGCACGCGCGGCTTGCGGCGCACGTACAGGGCGCCGATCCCCTTGGGGCCGTAGATTTTATGGGCAGACATGGATAGCAGATCGACGTTCATGGCGTTGACGTCGATGGGAATCTTGCCGGCGCTTTGTGCCGCGTCGGTATGCAGCAGCACGCCCTTTTCGCGGCAAAGCTTGCCGATCGCCGCGATATCCTGGATCACGCCGATCTCGTTGTTGACGTGCATGATCGATACCATCACCGTATCGGGGCGAATGGCCGCCGCCAGCTTGTTGAGATCAATCAGTCCATTCGACTCGGGGTCGAGGTACGTCATCTCACAGCCCTTGCGTTCGAGATGACGACAGGTGTCGAGCACCGCCTTGTGCTCGGTCTTGCTGGTAACGAGATGGCGGCCCTTCTTGGTATAGAACTCCATCGCGCCCTTGATGGCCAGATTGTTGGACTCGGTGGCTCCGGAGGTCCAGACAATTTCCTTGGCATCGGCGCCGATCAGCGCGGCGACCTGTTGACGCGCCTCCTCGATCGCCGCTTCCGCGGTCCAGCCAAAGTAGTGCGAGCGCGACGCGGCATTGCCGAATTCACCGTCGAGCGTCAGATAGCGGCACATCTTGTCGGCCACGCGCGGATCGGCCGGCGTGGTGGCCGAGTAATCAAGGTAAATGGGTTTCTGGTGAGTCATGGAAGTCGGTAACTTCCGAACCTGATGAACGATGCAGTATCGATTCCGTTGTCCGGGACCGCTCAGCGCGTCCCCACGTTTTGCGTGACGCGCCCGGCCTGGCGTGAAGCAATCTGCTGCACATGCGGACGCGTGACCAGATCGGCCAGCGTGATGCTGTTCAGGAAACCGTGGATGCGCTGGCTCAGGTCTTCCCACAACTGGTGGGTCAGGCACATCTCGTCACCGTGGCAATTCTTCTCGCCGCCGCAACGGCGGGCGTCGATGTTTTCATTGATGGCGATCACGATCTCGGCGACCGAGATCTTGGCCGGATCCATGGCCAGGTTGTAACCGCCGCCCGGTCCGCGGATGCTGTCGACCAGGCCGCTGCGTCGCAGCTTGGCGAACAGTTGCTCCAGATAGGACAGGGAGATGCCCTGGCGGCGTGCGATGTCGGCCAGCGTGACCGCCCCTTTTTCGTAGTGCAGGGCCAGATCCAGCATGGCGGTAACGGCGTAACGGCCTTTCGTGGTCAGTTTCATGTTAAATACCCGCAAAGTTTACCCGGTATTGGGCATTCTACATTCCTGATCGATTTGATCAACTACTCCTTTGGGGGGATAACCTTCGATATGGGCTGAGCGGATTGATTACCGGATACCTGATTTTCCTCGAGATTTTCAATATCGAGGGCCGGCATTTCCAGGTTGACCTGTATTCCGGCCCGCTCCAGCGCACCGGACAACAGCCTCATTTTTTCATCGACCTTGTGCAAATGATCCAGCATGCAATCGACGGCATGGGCCACCGGATCGGGCATTTCCGGGGTCTGACCGTAGGCATCGAAACCGATGCGCCGGGCCATGGCCTCGCGCTTCTGGCTCAGCACGGGATCGCGATGGGTCACCACCCTTCCCGGTATCCCGACCACCGTGGCGCCGGCGGGTACGTCCTTGACCACCACCGAATTCGAGCCCACACGGGCGTTCTCACCAATGGTGATCGGACCCAGCACCTTGGCGCCGGCGCCGATCACCACCCCGTTGCCCAGCGTCGGGTGCCGTTTGGTCTGCTCCCAGGCGGTGCCGCCCAGGGTGACGCCGTGATAGAGCGTGACGTCATCGCCGATCTCGGCGGTCTCGCCGATAACCACGCCCATGCCGTGATCGATGAAGAAACGACGCCCGATGCGTGCCCCGGGATGGATTTCAATACCGGTTACCCAGCGTGACATCTGGGACACCCAGCGCGCCAGCCAGCGCAGGCGCCAGCGCCAGAACCGGTGGGCCATCCGGTGCAGAACCAGGGCGTGCACGCCGGGATAGAGCGTCAGCACCACCAGCGCAGACCGCGCCGCGGGGTCACGACGGTAAATGCTTTGCAGATATTCGCGCATCGACCTGAACATTCAGCCTGGTTCCAGTAACGGCGAATAGTTTACCCGTTCCCCGCGGCCGGCGCCCGGATCATGGCCGGCGCCAGCGTTCGACCGCGGTCAGTATTCCGCGCAGGATGTTGAGCTCATTGTCGTCGGGGTTGGCGCGGTTAAAAAACCGCTTCAGGCGACGCATGAGAAAACGGGGCTTGGCCGGGTCGAGAAACTGGGATTCGATCATCACCCGCTCCAGGTGGTCGTAGAACCGGTCCATGTCCTCCCGGGTTGGCCTGACCACCGGGCCTTCTTCGGGCTCCGTCGACACCGGTTGGGTGCTGCCCAGCGCCAGCCGGATTTCATAGGCCATGATCTGAACAGCCGCCGCCAGATTCAGGGACGGGAAATCCGGATTGGCCGGGATCGACACCACGGCATGACAATGATCGAGCTCCTCGTTGGTCAGGCCGGTCCGTTCCTGGCCAAACAGTAGCGCCACCGGCCCGTCCCGGGATTCGTTGACCAGGACCGGGGCGGCATCGCGCGGCGGGAGGACCGGGCAACCGAGGCGGCGCGGGCGCGCACTCGTGCCCATCACATACCGGCAATCGGCCAGGGCCGTCTCGAGATCGGGCACCCGCACCGCCCGTTCGAGCAGGTCAACGGCATGGGTGGCCATGGCCCGCGCCTCGTCGTCGATGGCGGTTTCCGGCGCCACCACCCACAACGCATCAAGTCCCATGGTCTTCATGGCGCGCGCGCAGGCGCCGATATTCCCGCCGTGGGTCGGCCGGATCAGGACAATGCGAACAGACGACGGGTTCATGTCAGGGCAAACGACCGGCCGGAATCAGTGGCGATGGAGCGCTTTTACCGGAGAGCAACGCTCTATACAATGCGCCCTCGCCGTCCTCCTGGCTTTACCCGTCGCCATGCATCCGATCGTCAACATCGCCGTCAAGGCCGCCCGCAAGGCCGGCAATGTCATCATGCGCAACCTTGACCGCGCCGACCGCCTGACGGTCGAGAGCAAGGGACGCAACGACTTTGTCAGCGAGGTCGATCGCCAGGCCGAGGCCGAGATCATCGCGATCGTGCGCGGTGCCTACCCGGACCACGGCTTCCTGGCCGAGGAAAGCGGCAGCCAGCCCGGCAATGATTACCGCTGGATCATCGACCCGCTCGACGGCACCACCAACTTCCTGCACGGCTATCCGCAGTTCGGTGTCTCCATCGCCGTCGAGCACAAGGGACGCCTGGAACACGCCGTGGTCTTCGATCCGCACAAGAACGAGCTGTTCACCGCCAGCCGGGGCCGGGGCGCGCAGCTCAACGATCGTCGCCTCCGGGTCAGCGCCGTGACCGACCTGGAATTCGCGTTGCTCGGCACCGGCTTTCCGTTTCGCCAGCAGGATCACCTGGAAGCCTGGATCGATACCCTGCGCGCCCTGCTGCCGCATTGCAGCGGCGTGCGCCGTGCCGGCTCGGCCTCGCTCGATCTCGCGCACGTGGCCGCCGGACGTTTCGATGGCTTCTGGGAATTCGGCCTGAGCCCCTGGGACATGGCCGCCGGCTGCCTGCTGATCGAGGAGGCCGGTGGACTGGTCAGCGATCTGGGCGGTGGCAAGAATTTTCTCCAGAACGGCAACATCCTGGCCGCCAATCCGAAAATTTTCGCGCAGATGCATGAACGCTTGCGCGCCGTCTTGCCGGCGGAATTGGCCCGCTAAAAACGGCGAAAACCTCAATCCCCCTGCAGGTCGGCGAACAACCACTGCTCAAAACCATTGGTGCGTTCGATCCGTTTGAGGATGCGCACGCGGCGGCGCGGCCGGCCGTCTTCCATCAGACCGACGTCCTGCTCGGCGGACAGCAACCCGCGCTCCACCATCAGGGTCGTCGGACGCTTCAGTGATTCCACGGCCGGGAGCATCAGCCCCGGCGAGCACCCGCGATGGGCGCCCTTCCGGCACACGGCCATTGGCGTCGCCAGCGGCGCCATAAACTCGATGCCCATTTCAACACTGTCCGGACCGGAATTCCGCAACCAGCGAACCACCGCCACGCTCCAGGTCCCAATCTGGTCGGCGCGCTGCACGCCCAGCAACTCGCCAACGCGAACGTGCACGGGCGTACCACCCTCACCCACCAGCAACAGGCCGCGCGGGCTGACATCGCGGATCTGCCAGCGATCGATCCGGTAAAGTTCCGCCGGCGCGGGCAACGCGGCGGGTGTCTTTTCGGAAGAATCCGGCAAGGGCTGATCGAGAACGATATCCATCACCTCACCGTCGCCATCGGCGGCGACGCCCCCGGGAATCCCGCCACCACCGACCGGCAGCGTGACCGTGCGGTCTTCATCGTCCGGTTCCGGGGCGAAGGGTTTCTGGTCATTGATGAAAAAGTGAATCGCCCCCAGCCCGGCGCACAGCGACACGTTTCCCTTGCGTTTGAGACGGGCATGCTGACGACGCACGGAAAAACCCCAGGCACGCATCAGCCGTTGCAGGACATCGTGCGCGATGGCATCGAGCGCCTCAAAGCCGGTCTCGGCGATAGCCGGTGCCTCGCCCTTGTTGAGACGGGACACCAGCGCGTGCGTATGACGCACGAGCTCAAGCGCGCTCAGCAGCCGCAATGACCCTTCGTTGGCCGGTGCTTCGCGCGGCATGGGCAACGGCGGACCATCGGCATTGAGATCGATCAGAAAACAGGCGGCCGGGTTGTCGGTCTTGAGATCCGCGCCGATGCGCAGCCGCGACGCCTGGCGGGCGAGATAGCGGTGCACGAGCAGGCACTCCCCCTGCGGCATCTGGTAGGGACGCGCCAGCGTCATCATCAGGATTCGATGGTAGGTTTCACGCATCGTGAGCAGCGATTCGCCCTCGCCCGGCATGGGCTCGACCGGCGTGTCCAGCCATTCGCCGGTTTCCGCAAACCGGTAGAGCTCGTGGATATCCTTCCACACACCGGCGGGCGCGGGCAGATAGACCAGGTAGGCACGCAGCAGCAGCTCACCGAGAAAAGCCATGGCCCGCTGGCTCACGCGCGGGTAGTGCTGGCGGCGGCCCCAGAGGAACCGCGCCTTGACGAGATCCCGGAGCGTGCACTTGTAACCGGCGGCCATTTCCGAATAGAGCTGCCGGATGAAATCCGCCAGTTGCCGGTGGCGCGGCGAGAGCGGAAAAGAAACGCGCTGCAGGTTGCCCTGCAGACCGCCCACGACCGTGGTCACCGGCACCACGTACAGGTCCATCAACTCCAGGCGGCGCGCGGGCTCGATGTCCTGGCGATTCAGGGTGTACAGCGCCTGGTAAATCTCGCGCGCGGATTCACCGCTGTCGGCCAGCGGCAGCGATTCCAGCCAGGCTTGGGCATACTTGGGGTCGGTTTCCGCTACCCATGCCGAAACCCGTTTGCCCGGAGTGACAATAGAGATGTCGTTCATTCGCCTAACATAAGAAAATACCGATATACCTCAATGGATTATATACAAGTCTTCGCGTGGTGTTACCGGGGGCGCCGCCGCCGGACGCCGGTACAGGAAGGCCTGTCGGCCGGACGGGAGCAGGGGCGGCAAAATACCCGGCCAGAGAGCATACGTGAATTGTCCGGCCACTTCCGTCAAAGGACTGACGTTGACCGGCCGGTCTCCCTGTGTATCATCCGCGCCTTGTCGATGATCATGAGGAGCCAAGCATCATGACCTACGTGGTCACGGAAAAATGCATCCGCTGTAAATACACCGATTGCGTCGAAGTCTGCCCGGTAGACTGCTTTCACGAAGGCCCGAATTTCCTGGTGATCGACCCGGATGAATGCATCGATTGCACCCTGTGCGTGCCCGAATGCCCGATCAACGCCATTTACGCAGAAGACGACCTGTCCGATGAGCTGAAACCCTACACCCAGATCAACGCCGATCTGGCCAAGAAGTGGCCGGTGATCACCGAGAAGAAACCCGCCCCGCCGGATGCGGCCGAGTGGGAGGAAAAGCCGGACAAGCTCAAATACCTCGATCGCTGAGCGCGCTCAGGTATCTTCGCCGGCCACGCACACGCGGTTGCGGCCGCGACGCTTGGCTTCATACAGGGCGGCATCCGCCTCCTGCAACAGTTGCGCCCCGTCCGTTTCGGCGCCTTCCCGCCCGCTGTTGAGCGACGTCACGCCGATGCTCACGCTGGCGGACAACGTGCTGCCATCGGGGGCCGTCCACGCCAGCGATTCGATCCGCTGACGCAGGCGCTCGGCAATCTGTAGCGCGTCCGCATCCGGCGTTTCCGGCAGCAGGAGCACGAATTCCTCGCCCCCGTATCGGGCCAGCAAATCCGCCGCGCGCAAATCCTTGCCCAGTGCCGTGGTCACGTCGCACAGCACGCGGTCGCCCATGGCATGGCCATGGGTGTCATTGACGATCTTGAAGTGATCGAGATCGATCAGCAGACAGCTGAGTGTGCGACCGTGGCGTTGCCGGCGCACCATCTCGTCGGCCAGGCGCCGCTCAAAGAAACGTCGATTGGCGGCTCCGGTGAGGGCGTCGGTCAGGCCGTCGAGCTTGAGACGCTCGTGGCTGATCACATTGTCCACGCACAGGGCCACCACCATCGCCAGATGTTCCAGCAAATCAGTGGCGCTTCCGCCCGAAAAGTGCGCGGCATTGGCACTGGCCTGACACAACATGCCGAGCAGTTCGCCGCGCAGGTGCAACGGAATCAGCGCCATCGACCGCAACGGGGTATGAACGCCGGGGAAAAACAGGGACTGGCTCGCCGAGTCACAGGGACCCAGCCTGGGTCGCATGGGCGGCGGAAAGAGCGCTTGCAGCCGCGCACGCGACAGCACCACAAAACCGCCGGGCGGATGGCGCGCGGGTTCATCACGGGTCAACTGACGGCTCAACTCATAATCCGGGTCAGTACAGACCAGTGTCGCCGCCGTCACCCCTTCAAACTGGTCGGGCAGCCGGGAGACGAGAACCGACACCAGTTCGCTGAACGTGCGCGCCCCGATCAGCGCCAGCTCGATATCACGGAAAACTGACCAGATGCGCTCGTTGCGGCGCAGACGTTCGGAAATTTCCTGGAGATCGTCTCGCAATCAGGTCAGGGTCGGGTTATCCGCGGATACGCGATCAGCGACCCGCGCCCCGCCCCCCGGGAGCAATGCCAATGTAAACCAGCATCTGCCTGGCCGGCAGATAGCCGCCGATGCGGCGACCGTTATCGAGAAAAATGGTCGGCGTACCGCTGACGCCCAGCTGCTCGGCAAGGCGCATGTGGTCATCCACCGGGTTGGCGCAGGTCTTCATGTCAATCGGTTGTCCGGCCTTGGCCATGCCAATTGCCTTGACCCGATCCGGCGCGCACCACGCCGCCACTGCCTTGCGATAGGAATCCGAGCCGACGCCGGCACGCGGATAGAGCAGATAGCGGACCCTGACGCCATTCCGGTTCAGCTCGGGCACATCGAGGTGAAACCGGGCACAGTAGGTGCAATCCACGTCAGTAAACACGGTCATGGTGACCTTCGCCTGACGCGGCCCCATGACGATCATCGTGTCATCCTTGAGTCCGGCCATGATCGCCGCAATCTGCTTGTTCTCGCTGGATTGCAGGCGCTCCTGTTCAAGCTTGGTCAGGTTGGCGCGCGACTCCACATTGATCAACTCCCCGAGCAACAGGAACTTGCCGTCCTTGGTGGCGTAGGCAATATCGCTGCCGAACTCGACCTGCACCAGCCAGGGACTGGGAGTCGGCTTGATCGTGGCTTTGGCCAGCGCCGGGAACTGGCTGGCCAGTTTCTTGCGCAAGCTGCTGTAGTCATCGGCCGCCAACGATTGGCCTGACATCAACAAACACCCCATCAAAGACAGCACCGGGAAGATTCGCAGCATGGGTTTACATTCCACCTTGAAATGAACAGAGTTTGAAAAAACCGCGCGGATCATACCGGCCGGTCAATGCCGGGGCCAGACGTGCCCGCCATTGCTCATGTTTGATGGGCGAAAGCCCCCGGGGTTTCAATATTGCACAACCGGCAAGCCTGGCCATGAAGTTCGGTTGTACAGGA
>Ga0154822_1116_pt3 | contig 11148 bp, 12 predicted proteins | sample Rifle2008BG16ft_FD_116126 | JGI IMG/M metagenome (GOLD analysis project Ga0154822, IMG submission 116126) | Candidatus Muproteobacteria bacterium RBG_16_62_13
CATAACCGGGCTGATCTGGCGCGCGAAACTGGCTCGCCACGACCAGCTATCATTCGGGTTTCTTGCCGCCCTTGCCGATCGAGGAAATGGGTATGACCTTGGGTGCCTTGGGATCGTCCGTAAAGTACGGTCGACCGCTCTGCCCCTGACCGGCGGCTTCCGCCAGCTCGCGCTCGCGCGCGGCGATCAGCACCAGGCACTGGCGGATATCTTCGACGGTCTTTTCGGACAGGGGATGACGATGGCCGGGCGGTGTGCTGGTGTCCTTGATGACGCCCGTCAGCACCTGCTTCATGGCGCGCAAGATGCGCGATTCCTGGCTTTCGTTAGAAGTGCTGTTCATCTGCTCTCCGGTTTGGCGCGCAGCCTAACGCGAAGGCGCCCGGCTGGCAATGAGCTGAACCAGGATCAGATGGTGGTCAAGCGACGATACTGCTGCTTGAAATACAGAACCTTGCGAACGTATTGCTGCGTCTCCTGATACGGCGGGATGCCGCCGTAACGGCGAACCGCGTTTTCGCCGGCGTTGTAGGCGGCGATCACCAGTTGCGGCTGGTCGCGAAACAGGCCGTTGAGATACTGGATGTGGCGAACACCGGCCTCGATATTTTTTTCCGGGTCGTACAGCTCGGTGATGCCGTGGCGCTGCGCGGTGGTCGGCATGAGCTGCATGAGCCCGAGTGCGCCTTTGTTCGAGGCGGCATAGGGATTGAAATTCGATTCGACGTGCATGATCGCCTTGACCAGCGCGAAATCGACCTGATAACGCCGGGCGTTGTCGCGAATGAGACGGTCGTACGTCGCCGGGTCGGCGCGGAACAATTGCGTATGACGCGACGCCGCCAGATGACCAGCGCCGCGCACATCGCGCCCGACCCGCACCAGCCGGTATTGGCGATTGTTGAGCGCGTGATCGGTGAGAATCCGGGATCCGTCCGGCAGCTCATAAACATACAGATTGGTGGCGGCGGATGCCGTCACCGCCATGAACAGCCCGGCGATGATGGACAGCCCCTGGCGAATCCTTCGATTGGTAGTCCTGACCATTCCAATACCCCTGTTGGCTATCCTGGATACCCGGTGAGATTGCACGACCCGTGCCATTTCGGCCGGAATCAGAAATAGAACATAACTTATTGATATAAATGAACATAACTTACTTCTGAATTGCCGGGCCTGGGGTCAAATCACCAAAGACAGATGCCGGAATCGCGTCAGTGGGCGCCCGGATCGGGGGTTCGCAGCAGGTTTTCGTACAGCTCCCGGTCGGCGGCGCTGAAGCAGCAGGCGGTGATTTCATCAAAGCGATCCTGATAGTCGCGCATGACCGCGAGCGCGATCCGGGCCGCCGCTGGCTTGGGATAACCGTACACGCCCGTGCTGATCGAGGGAAAGGCGATGGTCTTTACACCGTGCTTTAACGACAGCTCAAACGAGTTCCGGTAGCAACTGGCCAGAAGCCCGGACTCGTTGTTCTTCCCGCCGGACCAGACCGGGCCAACAGTGTGTATGACGTACCGGGCAGGTAATCTGAATCCGGGCGTGATCTTCGCCGCGCCGGTCGAACAACCGCCCAGGGTCGCACAATATTTTTTCAGCTCGGGACCGGCGGTGCGGTGAATGGCGCCATCAACACCGCCGCCGCCGAGCAATGTACTGTTGGCGGCATTAACAATGGCATCGACCCGGAGCGTGGTGATGTCGGCCTGCAGGATCCGGATCATACAGAACCAGTGACGGCCGAAGAAAACGCCAGCGGCTGATTACTGACGTAACATCCGGATAACCTTCCGGGGAGGCGGATGATGGGGAGCCGCCGGAGGTTTGGGCGGCGGCGAGGAGGAATTGTCCGACTGACCGCCAGAGTCGGTACTCTGGCCCTCGGGTTTTTTCTTGTCCGTCTGATCCTTGGACTTACCGTCCGGCTTCACGGGCAATCCCTTCAACACCGGGACGCCCCCCGGCAGCATCCTCGCACCCGGACCCGGACCCTGACCCGGCACTGGCTTCACGCCCACCGGCTGGAAACCGGGTGAAACCGCACCGCGCGGCAACTGCCCGCCGATCCCGCCCTGAATTGGAGGCTTGATCATGCCAGCCGGTGGTGGTCCCTTGAGCCGCCCGCCGTCCGGTCCGGGCAAACGTCGCCCCCGCTCGCCATCGCCGAATCCGACAGTTGATCTCCCGTCCCCGTCCGGTCTGATCAAATACTTCTGGCGGGCACCTGGCGCTTCCGTCCCCAGCAATGGCTGGAAGCGGCGCTTGAGCATATCCCGCGCATGCGGATGGCGCTGGATGAACTGCTGTGCCTCGGCCGGCGTGAGCTTGCGCACCACGCGCGGCTTGATAATCCGGTGCTCGCCGGGCTTGAGCGGCATGGCGGCCAGTTTGCGGACCACGCCTTGTGGAACACGATTCTGGAAAGACGGCGGTGGCGCCGGCAGTCGCCGGAAGGTCTGCTGCCCCTGCAGCCGCTGGATGTATTCGCCGGCGTTGACCTGCACCGCGGGCAGTGGCTTGCCCTGCGCATCCTGCCCGCCGACCTCAATTCGGCCGGTGACCAGATGCACGCCACCCTCGCCGGCGCCGGCCTCGACCACACCCTCGGTGCCGCGGATACCGATGGTGAGCGACGGTGCGTTGATGCGGTACTTGCTGTCATCCTTGCGCAACTTCGACACCGCGAAACGCAACCAGCCGGTGAGGACATCGACGGTGGCCGAGACGACGTTGCGGTTCTTGTCGAGCTTGTAGTCGGTCAGCGCCAGCCGGCTGCCCGGGCCGAGCTTCAGCACCGAACCATCCTTGAGATCGATTTGCGCTGAACCATTGGCGCCGGTTTCGACGATATCCTGCGGAAAGACTTCGACCCCGCGCTGCGTATCGAGATAATTCTCGCCGCGCAGCAACCGGACCGTACCGGCCGACTCCGCCAGCGTGCCCACCGCCTCCTCCCCGGCCCGGGCCGGGGCCGCCGCCAGCAGCATCGCCCACAACGCCGCCAGCATAAGGGCGGCACGAGCGGGCCGGAGCATATTGTTTCCTGGGATCATCAGAGCCATAAGCCTAGCCGAATTTAGTCGTTATAGGAAAACATGTTCCCGGTGGCGGGCATGCGGCATGAGTCGCCGTGTTGCCCGATATGGTTTGGTATTTCAGGGAATCAGGGCATCTGGATGGATAACGCCAAAACGATCGCCCGGCCGACTCACGATCGGCGGTACTTTCTCACAAAACGCGCTATTTCACGCGGCGCAGAACGGGCCTGACCGGACGGGGCGGCACGTCGTCCGGAGCGGAATCGGGTGATGTTCCCGGCGTCTCCGGCTCAGGGAAGGAAATTCCCTGCCCGTTTTCATTGGCGTAGACCGCAAGGATCGCCGGCAGCGGGACGTTCACGGATTGCGACACGCCACCGAAGCGCGCCGAAAAGCTCATGCCATCGTCATTGAGCAGATACAGATGGACGGCACTGGGATGGATATTCAGCACCACGCGCCCATCCTTTACGAAACGGTCCGGCACCTGCACGCCGGGGTAGTTCGCGAACACGGCCACGTGCGGGGTAAAGCCTTGCTCGAGCGCCCAGTCGACCGCGGCGCGAACGAGATGAGCCTTGAGGACGTTCATGCGGACCTGCTCAGTGCATCGACCTCTCGGCGTCGGTCAGACTCAGCTTGAACGACTTGCGGGCGAATAACCGCTCCTCGGCATAATCGAGAATTGGCTTGGCCTGGCGGGGAAGATCGATGCCGTAGACCTTGAGGCGCCACAGGATCGGCGCCAGGGTGCAATCCACCATCGAGAATTCCGCACCCAGGAGATACGGCTGCTGCTTGAACAACGGAGAAATCACGGTCAGGCCGTCACGCAACACGTTGCGCGCCTTCTGCGCCGCCCGTTTGTCACCACCGGTGATGTCGGGCAGAAGCGAGTACCAGTCGCGTTCGAAGCGCATCAGCATCAGGCGCGCCTTGGCGCGCGACACCGGATCGACCGGCATCAGCGGCGGGTGCGGCAGTCGTTCGTCCAGATATTCGTTGATGATATGCGCCCCGTACAGCACGAGGTCGCGATCCACCATGGTCGGCACCTCGTTATAGGGGTTGAGGTCGGCCAGCTCGCGCGGCTTTTTGGCCGGATCGATCTCCACCACCTGGCACTCGATATCTTTCTCATGCAGGACGATGCGCGTGCGGTGACTCTGCGGATCGTAACCGGTGAACAGCGTCATGATCGACTTGCGGGTGGTGGGCAGGATACTCGACATGGGTGTCTCCAGAAGCGACGAAAGGGGGCACGGCCCCCTTTCTGTCGTCAGTCAGCGGACTGGCTTAGTGTATATCCTTCCAGTATTCGCGTTTAAGCAGATAGGAGAATACCAGGAGCAGCATCAGGAATCCGATCACCCAGGCACCGATACGATAGCGTTCCAGCTTGGCCGGCTCGCCAAGGTAAACCATGAAATTGACCAGATCGCGCATGCTTTCGTCATAATCCCTGGCCGACAGAGTGCCGGGGCGTTCCAGCTCGAACTTGTCGAAGACCTGGGTAATGACCTTCTTCGTCACCGGCTTGCCATCCTTGCCCTTGTCGGTCTGGGTATGCTCGGTGTTGCGATAGACGATGCGCTGATGTCCCTGCCATTCGTAAAACACATGCGGCATGGCCACATTCGGGAACAGCAGGTTATTCCAGCCGCTCGGAGCCTTGCTGTCGAGATAGAAACTGCGCATGTAGGTGTACAGCCAGTTCGGGCCGCGCGAACGCGCCACCAGCGACAAATCCGGCGGTGCCACCCCAAACCACTTCTTGGCGTCGGCGCGCGGCATGACCGCCATCATCGGGTTACCGATCCGGTCGGCCGCGAACAGGAACTGCTTTTTCACGACCTCTTCGGGGATGTCGAGATCCTTTCCGATACGGCTATAGCGCACGAACGAGGCGCTGTGGCAGGACACGCAATAGTTGATGAAGATGCGCGCGCCACGATGCAGGGACTTCTGGTCATTCAGGTCGATCTTGACCGGATCGAGCTTGACGCCGGAACCGCCGCCGGCCTGCGCGGCGCCAGGCAGCGCGAACAGCGCGACGAGAACGAGGGAATTGATCGTTTTCATTTGTCAGTCACCCTTTCCGGTACCGGCTTGGTCTTGTCGAGCCGGGTATAAATCGGCATGAGGAAGAAGAACAGGAAATAGATCAGCGTGCAGATCCCCGCCCAATGCACATTCGGGAGCAGAATCAGATCCACCTGCTCCGGGTTCTTGGTGCCAAGGTAACCAAGAATGATGAACGACACCACGAAGATCGCCAGCGCCGTCTTGTACATCCAGCCGCGATAACGAATCGACTTGACCGGCGACTTGTCCAGCCATGGCAGGAACGCGAACAACGCGATCGACAGGAACATGAAGAACACGCCCCAGATCTTGGCGTCGACCCACAGGAAGTTGTAGATGTTGGCGCGCAGGATCGAATAGAACGGCGTGAAGTACCAGAGCGGCACGATTTCGGTTGGCGTGTTCAGTGCGCTGGCCTGGACGAAATTGTCATGTTCCAGGAACCAGCCACCCAGTTCCGGTGAGAAGAAGATCACGGCCGCGAACAGGATCAGGAACACCACCGTGCCGACGATATCCTTGACGGTGTAATAGGGATGGAACGGAATGCCGTCGAGCGGCTTGCCGTCCGCACCCTTCTTTTTCTTGATCTCGATGCCGTCCGGATTGTTCGAGCCGACCTTGTGCAGCGCCACGATGTGCAGGAACACCAGTATCACCAGGATCAGCGGCACGGCAATGACGTGGAAGGCGAAGAAGCGGTTGAGCGTGGCGTCCGCCACCACGAAATCGCCGCGGATCCATTCCGACAGGGTCGGGCCGATCCAGGGAATGGCGTCGAACAGCGAGATGATGACCTGCGCGCCCCAGTAGGACATGTTGCCCCAGGGCAGCAGGTAACCCATGAAGGCCTCGGCCATCAGCGCCACGAAGATCGCCACGCCGATCAGCCACAGCAACTCGCGCGGACCGCGGTAGGAACCGTACAGCAGGCCGCGGTACATGTGCAGGTAGACGACGATGAAGAACGCCGAGGCGCCGGTGGAATGGATATAGCGGATCAGCCAGCCCCAGGGCACGTCGCGCATGATGTACTCGACCGAGGCGAACGCCACCGGCACGCCGGCGGCATTGAGCGAGGCATCGGGCTTGTAGTGCATGGTCAGGAAAATGCCGGAGACAATCTGGATCACCAGCACCAGCAGGGCCAGCGAACCAAAGAAGTACCAGAAGTTGAAATTCTTCGGCGCGTAGTATTCCGACAGATGTTCCCGCCAGACCTTGGTCAGCGGGAAACGGTCGTCAATCCAGGTGAGCAGCTTGTTCATCAGGCGGCTCCTTTCTTGTCGCTCGGGTCAATGCCGACCACGATGGTGGTGCCATCCTTGAAGTGATACGGCGGCACCTCCAGGTTGGTCGGGGCGGGCACATTCTTGTACACGCGCCCGGCGAGATCGAACTTCGAACCGTGGCAGGGGCAGAAGAAACCACCCTGCCAGTTATCACCGAGGCCCGACACGGCCCCAGACGCCAGACGCTTGTCCGGTGAACAGCCGAGGTGGGTGCAGATACCCACCACGACCAGATATTCTTCCTTGATCGAGCGATGCGCATTCGCGGCATACGCCGGCTGGTTGCTTTTCCTGGAACCGGGATCGGCCATGTCGGCTTCGACCTGCTTGAGGCTGGCCAGCATCGACGGGGTACGACGCACCACCCAGACCGGTTTGCCGCGCCACTCCTCGACCAGGATGTCGCCCGGGCGCAGCTGGCTGATATCGACCTCGACCGGCGCACCGGCCGCCTTGGCGCGCTCGCTCGGCGTCATGCTCTTGATAAACGGAACGGCAACGAACCCCGTGCCCACCAGACCCAGGCAGGTCGTGCCAATCAGGAACGTCCGTCGCTTGATATCCATGTCCTCGTCAGTCATGAGGTCCCCTGAAAGAATGAAATCGGAAAGTGAGTGAAATCGTGGTCAACCCGCGCGCGGCGCGGAATTCTTCGGAAAAATCGGTTAGATTGGAATAATGAAATGGCGGCTGTGGAAAAGCGGCGCATAGGATCACTTAAACAGCATACCGGAGTCAAGCAAAATCCGATATTTTCATTGCCAATCATCACGTTACAGGTGATCTGGATCAAACCCGAAAAAGCCCCATCGAGCCCAACTCATGATTCGTCGCCACCGCGTGGTACTTAAATACATCGGCCAGGCCGTGATCCTCGGCCTGGCCATCGCCTTCGTGCTGTCACTGCTCTGGCCTTCGCTGTGGCGGATCCGTCCGGCCACGGTGGAGATACGCGAGACTGCCCTCGGACCGGAAATCGTCGCCAGCCGTACCAACGCGCCGCGCTCTTATGCCGGCGCGGTGGAGCGCGCCGCCCCGGCCGTGGTCAACATCAACACCGCCAAGATCGTCACGGTACGGCCCAATCATCCGTTCTTCGACGACCCGGCGCTGCGTCAATTGCTCGGGCGCAACCTCGACCAGATGGTCCGTCCGCAGCAGCGGGTGGTCCGCAATCTCGGCAGCGGCGTGATCATGAGCGATCAGGGATACATCCTGACCAACGATCACGTCATCCGCGGCGCCGACGCGATTCAGGTGACGCTGCGCGACGGACGCACGGCGCCGGCGCGCGTCGTCGGCACCGACCCGGGCACTGACCTCGCCGTTCTGAAAATCGATCTGCCCAAACTGCCGACTATCGTGCTCGGCCATTCCGAACAACTGCACGTCGGCGACGTGGTGCTGGCCATCGGCAATCCGTTCGGCATCGGCCAGACGGTCACGCACGGCATCGTGTCGGCCACCGGGCGCAACCGCATCGGCATCAATGCCTTCGAGAATTTCATCCAGACCGACGCCGCCATCAACCCGGGCAATTCGGGCGGCGCGCTGGTGGATGCCGACGGCAGCCTGGTCGGCATCAGCTCCGCCATCCTGTCCAAGACCGGCGCCTCGCACGGCATCGGCCTCGCCATCCCGGTCAGCATGGCCAAAAGCGTGCTGGAAGACATCATCCGTCATGGGCGCGTGATCCGCGGCTGGATCGGTATCGACGGATACAGCCTGACGCCGGAGATCGCCCGCCGCTTCAACCTGAAATCGCTGGAGGGTGTTTACATCAGCGCGCTGTTCCGGAATGGCCCGGCCCACCGCGCCGGCGCCATGCCCGGGGATATCCTGATCGCCATCAACGGCAAAAAAATCCGCGATCCGCGCGAGGCCATGCTGGCCATTGCCGGGCTGCGCCCCGGCTCGAAAGTGAAGCTCGAATTGCTGCGCGACGGCCGTGCGCTGTCGGTCGAGGCCGACGTGGCCGAAACGCCGCGCATGCGCGACGGCTAGGAAACAATGTCAACGTCAACATCATTCCGCAGATAAACGCGGATCGGGAATAGGATGAACGCAGATAACTGCTTAACCGGTTTTAAATCCGCGTTCATCCCTCTTTACCTGCCTGCGTTCATCGGCGGTAAAAATATTCTGAATGGTATTTCCGGTTAGCGGTCTGAGACATCGAGCATTGCGGCGATGTGGCTGGCGTGCAGGACCGGGTCCTGATCAATCAAACCATGGCCGCTGTTGAGGGCCGCGAGCGCCTGACGGCGTAACGCCGCATCGCGCTCGTGTGCGGCCAGATCGAGGCTGACGCGAATCAGCACCGCGGAAGGCGCCGGGATGGGTCCGTCGGCCAGCACGTCCTGGCCCGGCTCCGCCGCCATCAGTGACTGGTCGGCCAGGCGCCAGCCCCGGGAGCTGTAAAACCGTTTCCACGCGGCCCGCGCCACGGCCAGCGCCAACCGATAATCCTCCGCGGCTCCGGTCAATCGCGCCCAGGCCAGCAGACCCTCCGCCACGCAGGCATAGTCTTCCAGCGAAGCGGCACCGAGCTCGCGCTCGCCAGCCACCGCACGCTTCAGGCGATCACCCGTCCAGAGTGTCGTCACCAGGTAATCACGCAACCCCTTGGCCATCCGGTGGAGTTCCGGGTCACCCGGCGTGTCGCGCGCCATTTCACTCAGCGTGGTCAACATCAGGCCATTCCACCCGGCCAGTAATTTGGTATCGCGCGGCAGATTCCGCTGCTGGCGCGCCAGGCGTAACTTGCCGGCGGCGGCCGTCAGATGTGAATCGACACGGAGCACATCCACGCCCAGCAACGCGGCTGTCTCGGCCACGGTGTGCGCCGGCCAGGGCAGATAGCCGGCATCGAACGGTGCCGGACCCGACATCCGCCAGGCGTGCTGAACGATCCGCCGTTCTTCCTCCGTCAGCAGGCGCTTGAGCTCCGGTTCGCGCCACAGGTAATAGCCGCCCTCGACATTGCGGTCGTCGACGGCCGACAAGGCGGCCAGAAAGGCGCCGTCGTTCGTCCGCATCTCGCGCGCCATAAACCGGATGGTATCGGCGGCGACCTTGCGGTAATCGTCACGATTGAGCAACCGGCCGGCACGGTGGTAGACCCGGGCCAGTTGGGCATTGTCGTACAGCATCTTCTCGAAGTGCGGGGTCTTCCAGGACGGGTCAGTCGTGTAACGGAAAAAACCTCCACCGACGTGATCGCGCAGACCGCGCCGCGCCATTGTGTCGAGCGTCACCACCAGAAATTCCTTCAGTTTCGGATCGGGCTGACGCGCGTAGAGGTCGAGCACCAGCATGAGTTGCGGACTGGGTGGAAACTTCGAGCTCTGGCCGAAGCCCCCTTGCAGCAGGTCGGCGCTGTCGAGCAGCGCCTTGATGAACTCCGTCCGGTGTGTCGCCACCCGCTGCGCATCCAGCACCGGCGGCCCGGGGTCCCTGGCCGGACTGGCCTCGCGTCGCGCCACCCGGGACAAGGACTCGCGGTCACTCGCCCAGACCGTCTGCACGCGGCGGATCTGTTCGTGAAAGACCTGAGGCGGCTGGTAGAGAACGGCGAACATCGGATAACCCTCCGGAGTCATGAACACGTTCAGCGGCCAGCCGCCGTGCCCCTGGGTGCGCTCGGCAAATTCGATCAGACGCGCATCCAGCGCCGCCTCGAGCTCGCGATCGACCTTGACCGGAATGAAATGCCGGTTGATATAGGCGGCGATGGCGGGATTCCGGTAGCTCTCGCGCTTCATCACGTGGCACCAGTGACAGGTGAAGTAGCCGACCGAGACAAACAGCAGCTTGCCCTCGCGGCGCGCGCGGACGATGGCCGCCGGCCCCCAGTCCTGCCACGCCACCGGATCGTCGCCGTGCATGGCGAGATAGGGCGAGGGATGCTGCTGCTTCAGGCGGTTGGATAAAACATCGGCGGCCGCGACCGGGACGAACAGGGCCAGGGCCAATATCACCAGAAGGCGGGATCTCATGCTGCCTATAGACAGCTCGCAACGGGAATCTATTCCCCGGCCGACTCCGGGGAGGCCTGTTCGCGGACGCGATGCAGGCGGCGGGCGATCAGCAGGCCGATCTCGTACAGCAGCCACATGGGGCCGGCCAGCAGCAACTGCGACAGGACATCGGGCGGCGTCAGGATGGCGGCCGCGACAAAGATGCCGACAATGACGTACGAACGCTTTTCGGACAGGGCATCGGGACTCACCACGCCCATGACCACCAGGATCACCACCGCCACCGGCACCTCGAAGGCAAAACCGAAGGCGAAGAACAGCGACAGCACGAAATCGAGATAGGCCTTGATGTCGGTCATCATGGTGACCCCGACCGGGGTGGTGCCGGCCAGGAAACCGAACACCGCCGGGAACACCGCGAAATAGGCGAACGCCATGCCGGCATAGAACAACAGCACGCTCGACACCAGCAATGGCATGGCCAGACGCTTCTCGTGCCGGTACAGGCCCGGGGCGATGAACGCCCAGATCTGGTAGAGCACGACGGGCATGGCCACCACCAGCGAGGCCAGCGCCGTCAGCCGGATCGGCGTCAGGAACGGCGAGGCCACCTCGGTCGCGATCATGGTCGCACCCTTGGGCAACGCGGCCAGCAGCGGGCTGGCCAGCATCGTGTAGATGTCGTTGGCAAAGTAGACCAGCGCGAGGAATACCACGATCACGGCCAGGATCGCCTTCATGATCCGGTCGCGC
>Ga0154822_1122_pt27 | contig 10713 bp, 14 predicted proteins | sample Rifle2008BG16ft_FD_116126 | JGI IMG/M metagenome (GOLD analysis project Ga0154822, IMG submission 116126) | Candidatus Muproteobacteria bacterium RBG_16_62_13
GGATTCCGGATGGCCACCGGTACCGCCCGGGCGTTACGCTGGGCATAGACCACCGGCGTCAGGCTGCGGGTCGAGACCGGGATCAACAGGCCTTGCCCCGGGCGCAGCAGGTTGGAGTGCATGTTGTTGGTGGTGCGCAGTACATCGATGGCGACACCGTAGCGGCGCGAGACCTCGTGCAGCGTGTCGCCGCGGACGACGACATGGTGACGGTACTGGATGCGCTCGCCGGCCGGCAATTTATTCAGCCCCTCGATGAGAGCATCTTTCTTGTCGGCGGGAACCAGCAGGTGGTGGGGGCCGTCCGGGGCAGTGGCCCAGCGGGTGTAGCCCGGGTTGATCACCTGCAGGTCGGCGACCGGCACGTCGATCATTTTGGCCACCACGCCGAGGTCGATCTGCGAGCCGGTCTCGACCTTGGCGAAGTAGGGCTTGTTGGGGATCCGGGCGAGGGTGATGCCGTATTTTTCCGGGTTGGCCACGATATTGACGATGGCTTGCAGCTTGGGAACGTAGTTGATCGTTTCGCGCCTCAGCTTCAAATGGATATAGTCGGTCGATTTTCCACGCTGCTGGTTGTAGGCCATCATGCGTCCGATCTTGCCTTCGCCGGCGTTGTAGGCGGCCAGCGCCAGGTGCCAGTCGCCGTCGAACTCGCTGTACAGTTTTTCCAGATAGTCGAGCGCGGCCTGGGTGGCGGCCAGTACGTCGCGGCGGCCGTCGTACCACCAGTTCATTTTCAGACCGTACAGCTGGCCGGTCGGGGCGATGAACTGCCACAGGCCCGAGGCCCGCGCGCGCGACAGCGCGTACGGCTGGTAGGCGCTTTCGACGGCCGGCAGCAGGGCCAGCTCGGTCGGCATGCCGCGGCGTTCCAGTTCTTCAACGATGTAGTGCAGGTACAGGCGCGCGCGGTCGTTCATGCGCGCGATGTATTCCGGGTTGCTGGCAAACCAGCGCTCGTGGACGGCCACCAGCGGGCTGTCGAGCTTCTTCATCGCGAAGCCGGCACGCATGCGCGCCCAGACATCCGCGTGATCGGCCGGGGCGACGCGCTTGGCCGGGTCGGTGTCGCGGGGGGCGTTGGTATCGACCGTCCTCGCCGTCGGCTTGACGGGTTCGGCGGTCGCCGGCGCAGCGGAAGACGGCGCCGGGGCGCTCAGGGCCTGCTTATCGGGATTCGGGGGAGAGGAGGTGGCACATCCGCCCAGGAACAACAGGACGGTCAGGGACAGTATGATGGGCCGCTGTAGCGCGGTACTTCTTATCGTCTCCATCCGCGACTAATAGTAGGCGGGGCGGGGGGTAGCGTCAACCGTCCCTATCCCCGGAAGTCGTCCTTCCATCGGCGGATTACCGTGAAGACCTCAAGTACTGTCTCAAGTTTTCGCCCGGCATGCTGTTCGGCCGCCAGCCTCACCGAAGGCAGGTGGGTGCGCAAAAACGGGTTGATGCGTTTCTCCAGGCCAAGGATGGAGGGCAATGTGGGCAGGTGACGGGCGCGCAGCTCCCGCACCACGTCCTGATGGCGGCGAATGTCGGCGTTATCGGGTTCGACGATCGCGGCAAAACGGAGATTGGCGGCGGTGTACTCGTGCGCACAGTAGACCGCCGTCTCGTCCGGCAGGGCGCCGAGGCGGTTCAGCGAGGCGAACAGCTGTTCAGGAGTTCCTTCGACCAGACGAGCGCAACCCGCCGAGAACAGGCTGTCGCCGCAGAACAGCAGTCCGTGCCCGTGGTAGGCAATGTGCCCGCGCGTATTGCCGGGAACGTCGAGCACATCGAACTGCAACGAGACATCCGGAAGCTCGATGTGATCGCCGCCACGCAGGGGATGCCGGCAATGCGGAATCGATTCCGTCGCCGGCCCGTAGACCGGCAGCGGGTACCGGTCGAGGAGATCATCGACCCCGCCGATGTGATCGTCGTGATGATGGGTACACAGGATCGCCGCCGGGATCAGGCGGTGATGTTCCAGTGCCTCGATCACCGGTTCGGCATCACCCGGATCGACGATGACAACCCGATCCGTGTCCGGCCCGATCGCCAGCCAGATGTAGTTGTCCTCGAGGGCGGGGACGTGTAAAACAGTCGCCATTCCAACAGTGTGAGAGTCGGGGATGGGGTCGTCAATGCCGGAGGGGGCGCCGATGGATCAGCGCGCACTGCGCGCCTGGTTTGAGACACCGCTCGGGCGCTCTTTGCAGACCCATGAACTGCACCGCCTGCGTTCGGTCTTGCCGAACCTGTACGGCACGCTGGCCGCGCAACTCGGTCGTTTGGGTCCGCTCGATCTGCTCGACGCCGGTGTGGTGCCGACGCGCGTATGGGTCGAGACCTCCGGCGAACATCCGGGCGCCGGCGTGCTGGCGGTGCCGGAGGCGCTTCCCTTCGCCACCGGCACCGTCGATCTGCTCCTGTTACCGCATACCCTCGACTACTGTGATGATCCCCACCAGGTGCTGCGCGAGGTGAACCGCGTGCTTTCCCCGGAGGGGCACGTGGTGGTGATCGGTTTCAATCCGTGGAGCTGGTGGGGATTCCGCCGCCTCTTTACCCGCCGGCCGCGGCCGGCGCCGTGGTGCGGGCGCTTTCTGCCGCTGGCGCGCATCAAGGACTGGTTGCAATTGCTGGATTTCGATCTCACCCAGGGCGGCATGCTCTATTACCGGCCGCCCATCCGCCGTGAGTCATTGATGGAGCGCCTGCGCTTTCTCGACAAGGCCGGCGATCGCTGGTGGCCGATGACGGCGGCGGTTTACCTGCTCGTGGCCAAAAAACGCGTGGTCGGCATGACGCCGCTGCGGCCTGTCTGGAAGCTGGTCAGCACCAACGGCCGCGCCGCGCCGGAAGCGGCCACGCGCGTGACCCTGTGGCGCAGGGGCAGCCGTCGAGGAAAGGCCGTTGGATAAGGTGGAGATCTTTACCGATGGCGCCTGCCGCGGCAATCCCGGTCCGGGTGGGTGGGGCGCCATCCTGCGTGCCGGCACGAACGAGAAAGAACTCTGCGGCGCCGAACGCGACACCACCAACAACCGCATGGAGCTCATGGCCGCGATCATTGCGCTTGAATCGCTGAAGCGCCCGTGCGAAATCACGCTCACCACCGACTCGCAATACGTGCGCAAGGGCATCACCGAATGGATCGTGAACTGGAAACGGCGCGGCTGGAAGACCGCCGACAAGAAGCCGGTGAAGAACCAGGATCTGTGGATGCGTCTGGAGGCCGCGACGCACAAACACACGATTCACTGGAAGTGGATCAAGGGGCACAGCGGCCACGAGGAAAACGAGCGCGCCGATGCGCTTGCCAATCGCGGTATCGACGAGCTTTGACGTGATTTCTCAAACAAGAATGTGCCCGGTTCTGAACCGCCAGGACTCCAGGGACGCCAGGAAAATCAATTCCGGGAAATTCGCGCTCTGGTTATCGCTGACATTGGGACTGTGGCTGACCACGGCCAGTGCCCAGCCACTGCGCGACGGCGATATCATCTTCCAGTCATCGCCATCGTCGCAAAGCCGGGCGGTGGAGCTGGCGACACGATCGCCTTATAGCCACATGGGCATGGTCTTTCTGCTGTACGGGCGCACCTATGTGTATGAGGCGGCTGAGCGGGTCAAATTCACGCCACTGGATCAATGGATAGCCCGGGGCGTGCAGGGCCGGTATGTGGTCATGCGCCTGCGCGACGCTGACCGCCTTCTCTCTGCGTCCTCACAACGGCGCCTGCTGGCCGTTGCCCGTCAGTATGAAGGCCGTCCGTACGATCTTTATTTCGAATGGTCGGATCGGCGCATCTATTGTTCCGAGCTGGTCTGGAAGATCTACCGGCGGGCGCTGGGGCTGGCTGTTGGCCAGACCCAGCGTCTGCGCGAATTTGATCTGACGCCACCGGCGGTGCGACACAAGCTGCGTGAGCGTTACGGCGACCGCGTCCCTCTCGATGAAGTCGTCATTTCGCCAGCGGCGGTGTACGCTTCGCCCCTGCTGGTCAAGATACTGGAGAAGTAAACGCATGCGTCAGATCGTGCTCGATACCGAAACCACCGGCCTGGAGCCGGCCGAGGGACACCGGATCATTGAAATCGGCTGTGTCGAACTGATCGGCCGGCGTCTGACGGACAACCGCTTCCATCAGTACATCAACCCCGATCGCGAAATCGATGCCGGCGCCTACGAGGTGCACGGCATCAGCAATGCCATGCTCGCCGACAAACCGCGTTTCCGCGATGTGGCGCGGGATTTCCTGGAGTTCGTCAAAGGCGCCGAGCTGATTATCCATAATGCGCCGTTCGACGTCGGTTTCCTCAATCATGAACTGAAGCTGTCGGCTGCCGCCGCGACGTTCCCGCGCGTGGACGAGCAATGCACGATTGTCGATACCCTCAAGCTCGCCCGCCGTCTGCACCCGGGGCAGAAAAACGATCTCGATTCGCTGTGCCGCCGCTACGGTGTCGACAATTCCAACCGCACGCTCCACGGCGCGCTGCTCGACGCCGAAATCCTGGCCGATGTATATCTGGCCATGACCGGCGGCCAGACCGGCCTGTTCGAGGAGCTGCGCAACCCGTCGGCGCACACCGCCGGGCAGGGCGATGCCCGCCACCTCGACCCGAATCGTCCGCGCCTGCCGGTGCCGCCGCCCACAGCGGCGGAACTGGCCGAGCACGAGGCGTGGATGCGGGAAATTGACGAGAAAACCGGCGGGAAATGCCTGTGGCGGCTGGTCGGTGTGACCAACGGCGGCTGACTAGGCAGGGCTGATCCTTCGTGGTATCTATTGCCAATATCTGCGTAAAATAATCCACTTACTTAACACTATTAAGGGAACCATGATCAATTTTATACCGGTAAATCATCGACCCGTTCCTGTTTCCGCGCTGCTGGTGTTGCTAGTCTTGGCGCTCTCTCTGGGCGGTTGTGTTACACAACCGAAGAGCGAGATCGTGGATATGCCGTCCGATGTGTTTATGCAGTTCATGGCCAGGGCGGCGCCGAAGAAATTGTGCAACAGCGCGGAGTCGCCGTTCCGCCGTTGTCTCAGGCTCAGCGCGGAGAAATGCATTTCAGAAGTCAACAGTGCGATGCCGGATTGCATCAGGAGAGTCATGGCTGAGATGCCGCCAGTTCTTACCTCCAAGGAACAGGGTAGATTCTACGGGGAGAAACTGGGCCGTTGTGTCGGTTACAAATTCCTGGCATCCAGTCCTGACTACCTTGAGTTGGTTCAGAACTGTAAATTTTAGTATTCCCGCGTCGAATGCCGAGAGGTCCTTCGCGCAGCCGCTCACAAGCGCGCAACAGGCCTTCCCGTCCACGAGAACTTATGATGGATTTCGGTGACTTGTTCTGCCCGCGCACTTTCACTCCCCCAAGACCGACTTCGGCTAGGGGGGTAGTGTTTATGACTCCTGAAAACTAGTGAGTTCCAGGGCGAGCTTGGATAAGCTGTAGCCACCACTGATTGGTTGAATAAACCCATGCCTTATTTTGTTTTCCGCATCAGCGCCGATCGCCAGCACACCCTGATCGGCAGTTACGAGAAATATCCCGAGGCCAAGGCGGTCTGCCGCGAGTTCAGGGCGAAGGAATCGCCCAACGACCCGAGCGCCATTCGCATGGCGTTTGGCAAAACGGAATACAAGGCAAAGCGGCTTCTCGCCGAACCCCGCAAGCCGTCCAGCCCCCTGGAGGAGTGGGAAGCCTGAGCAATCATCGTTCTTCGGACCAGGACCGGCCCACGCCCAGCGAACGGTTGAGCGGCGAGGACCGGAAGAAAATCGCCGACATCCAGATTCAGGCGGCCGATCAGCGCGACGAGCGCGCGCGTGATTTTCCCCGGATCGGCACCGCGCCCCGGATCGAGGGGCGCGATTACAAGCCGCGCTGGCGGATCGTGCTGGATTGGATTCTGCTGATCGCGATGATCGGCGCCGTGATCTTTTTCCTGTTTTACGTTTACTACACCGGCGTGGTGCTGGCAGTCGCCGCCCTCATCACGTTTTTTCCGCAATTCCTGCTGCTAACTTTCGTCGTGACGATTTCTTTCCTGCTCTGGCGTCATTTCCGCCAGCCACCCATGGCGCGCGATCGTCTGGCGGCCGTGCAGAAGCTGGTCGTCAGGCACGATTATCAGCTGGCCATGAAAGACCTGATTCCGATCGCCGAGGAGGGCCATCCCCCGGCACAGATGTTGCTGGCCTGGATGTATGAACATGGTCGCGGAACGACGCGTGAGCCGGCGCACGCTTTCCGCTGGTACGAAGCCGCCGCCCAGCGCGGCGTGACGGAGGCACAGTACGCCATCGGCACACGTTATGCCGAGGGCAATGGTGTGAAAGCGGATTTCGCCAAGGGCGTTGACTGGCTCAGCCGCGCCGCCGCCAAGGGCATGGCCGAAGCGGCGCGCCGCCTCGGACACCTGCACGAGACCGGCGGAGTTGGCTTCCCCGCCGATCGCGAGAAGGCCGTGGAGTGGTACTACCGCGCCGGTGTGCAGTTCCTGTCGCGAAAGGAGATGGACGATGCCCGGGCGATGGTCGATCACCTGCGCGCCCTGGCCAAGGGTTATCCGGCCGTGCAAGGCCTGGTAACGAGGCTCGACCAGATGCTGCACGACGGATCCTCGGCCAAAGAACCCTTATAGCTTCCAACGTGTCAGAATCTGACAACGTGGAAAGTTTTGAAAATTGCGGGGGCGAGCGCTCGGCCTGGCCGCGCGCCTCAAGGCCGAGGGAGTGAGTCGCGGGGCACCGCCGGGCCATGCGGCGGCGGTGCCACAGACGGTCGCCTACTTCACGTCCTTGATCGCCTCCTTCAAGGCCCCGTGTTTCGGTTTCACATCCTTGGCCATGGCGCGGCCGGTCGTCGGATGCATTGCCACGCCTTCTATGTCCATGATCCCGGACATTTCCACGTAGCTGATCATGCCATTCTTCTTGCCGCCGTCTTCGGCGATCAGTTCATCGCCCCAGTACACCGCCGGTGCCTTGACCCCCGGGCCGGCCAGAGCCTGGGGAATGATCTGGATCGGTATGCGGTAGACGTTCGCCAGTTCTACGGCAACCTGCATGTTGTTGTTGCAGCGCACCCACGGCGGATCGCGGCTGATCAGGGTAAGGACCTTCTGGCCGCCGATCTTGGTGTTGCCGGGTGGACCCGCCCAGGCGTCGGTCACGATGCCCGGGGAGGCGATAAACAGCACCAAAACAGCAGCCAGCCAGAAAGAATGTCGCAGATTCATACGTCGTGCCTCCTTCGTATTGTCCCGTGTTAGTCAAGATAAGCGTTCAATGGCAAGTAACATGTTGTGAGTGAAGTCGTTATTGCCCTCCCTGAAAATCATTGGCGGACCCGCCCAAGGCCGATTATTTGCCGACGGCTACCGGCCGCCCCTCGGATTTCCACTCGGGAAACCCGTCTTCGAGACGGCGGGCGCGATAGCCGCGTTTGCGCAGGCGTTTGACCGCCTCGACCGCCAGCATGCAATACGGGCCGCGGCAATAGGCCACGACCTCCCTGCGCCGCGGAAGCTCGGCCAGGCGCCGCGACAGCGTGCCGAGCGGGACATTGACGGCCCCGGAAATGTGTCCGGACTCGTACTCCTCGGGCGGGCGCACGTCGATGACCAGGGCTTCACCCGACTTCAGCAGCGTCGTCAGCTCCTGGTGGTTGACAGGGCGCAGCCCCTCGTCACTGGCGAAGTGTTCGCGCACAATCAGCTCGACTTCGGCGAGGTGGCGTTCGCCCACGCGCCGCAGACAGCCGAGCATCTGCGGGATCTCGTCGTCCGACAGGCTGTAGATCACCTGCACGCCCTCTTTGCGCGAGCGCACCAGTCCGCCTTCGCGCAGCACCTGCAAGTGGTGCGAGGTGTTGGCGATGGGCATGCCGGCCGCCTGCGCGAGCTTATCGACCGAGCGCTCCCCCTGCGCCAGGGCCTCGAGCAGCTCGAGCCGGTTCGGGCTCGCCATCGCCTTGGCAATCTGGGCGAAGTGCGTGAAGAGTTGTTTCTTCGGGGAAGCGCCTGTAGTCATCGCGGTCACGCTGCATTCATGGAGCGATTGTTGGCAACCGCTGTCGATGTGGTCACCGGCGGCGCCGAACTGCGATAGACCTGTCCGACCGGCAGATCAGCATGCAGTGAGGCGGTGAGCTCCATAAAACCCTGATTGCGCGCCGGCAGAGGTTCGTTGTCGAGACTGAAACGCCCGTCGCGCCGGAGGGCAACCCCCTGGCCATCGGGGTTGTCGGCGGTTTTCCCCATGGAGATGAGGCGAGGGCCATGCGACAGAGATGGCGCGCTTGCGGTTTCGTCGCCGCCGCGGTGAAATGCGCGCAGGAACGATTGTGCCGACACTGGCTGTGTGTTTGAAATACCGGGAAGCTCGCACATGATCCGGGCTTTTTTTCAAATTCTGTAAAGACTGACTGAATGGGCGCCGTCTCGCGGTTATGGGCGGGGACCTGGAATCCGTAACCTCGATGATGGCACCCGCCACCCCATGACTTGACAGGTTACCCAACCGCTCTATATATTCAAACAATAGTATGAATATTGAATAAATGCAAGGCTTCCGGCAGGCGGAAAGACGAAGGAGGGTTTGGGCATGAGAGCCGGGTTGCGTGTGGCACTGATCGTTGCGGTACTGTTCGCGTTCGCGGGTACCGCCTGGAGTGTGGAGTTGATCAAGGTCAAAGGGCGTATCCTCGGTCAGCAATGCGCCGAGAAGGGGAAGATCGGAGAGTGCTATCTCAAGTGGGCCGATCGGATGGTGTTCTGGACCGAGGAGGGCGACACCTATGCCATCGACCTTGCCGGGAGCGGCATCCAGCAGGAACGGCTTGATGAGGCCTACGGGCTCGAAGTGGAACTGTATGGCAGGACGGTGCCGGGCAAGAAGGGCGATCGGGTACAGATCTCCCAGCTCAATATCCTGAAGCCGCCAGGCGCGAAGGAATTCTTCAAGGGATGACTGTGAGATTGCGGCCCCCGGGCGGGGCCGGAACTCAAGACAGACGGTGGTGCAGCGCTCACGAGTCGTGGCGTTGTGTTATTGACCGGAGAAATTCACGATGCGGAAGCGGGTAAGAGCAGTCGCCGGCGCCTTGGCCGTGCTGGCCTTCGGCTTTCTTGCAGGCACCACGTGGGCAGCCGGCTACGCCCGCCCCGAGCTTCTGATCGAGACCGAAGAACTTGCCAGGATTCTCAACCAGCCGAACGTGCGGCTGGTTGATGCCGTTGAACCGGCAAGCTATCAGCGCGCCCATCTCCCGGGCGCGGTCAATGTCTTCTACCTCGATCTCGCCAAGATCGAGGAGCGCAAGAAAAACGGTCATCCCCTGAGCAATGCCGAGGCCGAGAAGATCTTCGGCGAGGCCGGCATCGATAACAACACGCAAGTGATCGTCTACGACGGCGGCGAGGGTCCTTCGGCCTCGGGCGTGTGGTTCGTGCTCGATTTCTTCGGGCATAAAAACGTCAAGGTGTTGAACGGCGGGTTCCGCAAGTGGCTCAAGGAGGGCCGCCCCGTGACCCAGGATGTCCCGGTCATCGAGAAGAAGCGGTTTCTGGCCAAGGAGCATCCCGCGAAGGTTGTTACACGCGAGTGGGTTCAGAGTCGCCTGCGCAACAAGAACACCGTGTTCGTGGATACGCGTTCGTTCAACGAATTCATCGGCACGGACCTGCGGCCGGGCGCCTCGCGCGGCGGTCATCTCCCCGGTGCCGTGCACCTCGAGTGGACCCGGTTCTCGGGCAAGGTGAACACCTTCAAGACCGCCGCGGAACTTGAAAAGGTTCTGCAGCAGCGCGGTATCACCCGGAATACCAGGGTTGTGGCTTATTGCGGCACCGGCCTCGGACGTTCGACCGATATGGTGTTGGCCTTGAAGCTCATCGGCTACGACAACGTGGTCGAGTACACCGGCTCGTGGGAGGAGTGGTCGGCCGACCCGCGCCTGCCGATCGAGAAGTAACTCCCGGGGCAGCCATGCGCGCAAAGCTCACTGTCTTGGCAATCGGGTGGGTGCTGGGATCGATGGCGTGGTTGCCGGCCGGCGCGGCGCCCGGCGTATTGAAGCCCGTCAAGGGCGCGGTGGTGGCGGGCGATTTCATCGCCCAGGACATGCAGGGCAAACCGGTGCGCTTCAGCGCGCTCGGCACAAAAAAGGTGGTGCTGCTCAATTTCTGGGCCACCTGGTGCCCGCCGTGCCGCCAGGAGATGCCGGCGATGGAGCAGTTGTACCAGGCCTACAAGGACCGCGGCTTGATTGTGGTGGCGGTGTCGCAGGATCAGGCGCCGCTCGCGGCGGTGCGGAGTTTTGCCGAGGAACTGAAGCTCGGTTTTCCGGTGTGGCACGACCGCGATCGACTGGTCGGCAAGCAGTACAGCGTCCCGGGCGTGCCGACCTCTTATCTGATCGGGCGCGACGGACGCATCGCCTACAAGGTGCTCGGCGAGTACGACTGGTCCAGCATTGAGGGGCGCACGGCGGTGGAGCAACTGCTAATAAACAGCGGAACCGCAGATGAACGCAGATGAACGCGGATAGATACAAATCAGGAGTTGAAGTTATACATCTGCGTTTATCTGCGTTCATCTGCGGTTACAACAATCAAAGGGCATATACATGGTCGACAGGCGCGATTTCCTGAAGGTGACCGGCGCCGGCTTCTGCGGGCTGCTCGCCGGCCTGCCCGACGATCT
>Ga0154822_1059_pt2 | contig 10520 bp, 9 predicted proteins | sample Rifle2008BG16ft_FD_116126 | JGI IMG/M metagenome (GOLD analysis project Ga0154822, IMG submission 116126) | Candidatus Muproteobacteria bacterium RBG_16_62_13
CCGCCTACATCCTCGGCATCTCGCGCGCCGTCGGCGAAACCATGGTGGTGGCAGTGGCCGCCGGCATGCAGCCGAACCTCACCTGGAACCCGGCCGAACCGGCCGCCACCATCACCGCCTATATCGTGCAGGTCAGTCTCGGCGACCTGCCGCACGGCAGCCTCGAATACCAGAGTATCTTCGCCGCCGGCCTGGTGCTGATCGCCATGACCCTGATCTTCAACATCCTCGGCCACTGGCTGCGTCGCCGCTACCGCGAGGCCTACTGACGTGTCCGACTCGAACATCAGCGAGATCCGCCGGATGATCGCCCGCCACAAGCGCTGGGACAAACTGTTCGCGTTGATCGGTCTGCTGGCGATGTTGCTGGGTGTCACCACGCTGGCCGTGCTGTTCATCGATCTCCTGATCGACGGCGCGCCACGCATCAATTGGGCTTTCTTCACCTCTTTTCCCTCCCGCCATGCGGGCTCGGCCGGCATCCTCTCCGCCTTCGTCGGCACCTGCCTGGTGATGCTGGTGACCGCGCTCACCGCCGTGCCGCTCGGCGTGGCCGCCGCGGTCTATCTGGAGGAATACGCGCCCCGCAACTGGGTCACCGATCTCATCGAGATCAACGTCACCAACCTGGCCGGCGTTCCGTCAATCGTCTATGGGCTGCTGGCGCTCGGGCTGTTCGTCTATGCCCTCGGTTTCGGCCAGAGCATCCTGTCCGCCGGCCTCACGCTCGCACTGCTGATCCTGCCCATGGTCATCGTCGCCACGCGCGAATCGATTCGCGCGGTTCCCAGCGCCATCCGCGAGGCCGCCTACGCGGTCGGCGCCACCAAGTGGCAGACGGTCTCGAACCACGTCCTGCCCTACTCCACCGGCGGTATCCTGACCGGCGTCATCATTGGCCTGGCGCGCGCCATCGGCGAGACTGCCCCCATCATCACCATCGGCGCCCTGACCTTCATCGCCTTCCTGCCACCGGCGCCGATCAAGGCCGAGGCGCCGTTCGTGTCCGCCGACTGGCTGTTCGCCCCGTTTACCGTCATGCCGATCCAGATGTTCAACTGGCTGTCACGGCCGGAAGAGGCCTTTCAGCTCAATGCCGCCGCCGCCGGCGTCATCCTGATCGTCATGACGCTGGCCATGAACGCGTTCGCCATCTGGCTGCGCTATCGTTTTCGCAAACGTATTAAATGGTAGGGAGCCCCATGACCATGCTCGAAATCCCGAAAGCCAGCCTCACCAACCGCGCGACCGGCCACGGCCAGGACACCGCGCGCCTCAAGGCCGAGGTGCGGCAGCTCAACTTCCATTACAGCGGCGAGGTTCACGCCCTCAAGGACATCAACCTGGCGCTGGCCGAACACCAGGTGACGGCGCTGATCGGCCCTTCGGGCTGCGGCAAATCGACCTTCCTGCGCTGCTTCAACCGCATGCACGACCTCTACCCGAACAACAAGTACGCGGGCGAGATCATCATGCACCCGGACAACACCAACATCCTCGGGCCAAAGGTCGATCCGATCGAGGTGCGCATGCGCATCTCGATGGTGTTCCAGAAACCGAATCCATTCCCGAAGTCCATCTACGAGAACGTCGCCTACGGCCTGCGCGTGCGCGGGATGCGCCGGCGCTCACAGATCGATGACAAGGTGGAACAGGCGTTGCGCAGCGCGGCCCTCTGGGATGAGGTCAAGAACCGGCTCAATGATCTGGCCTTCAACCTGTCCGGCGGCCAGCAGCAACGCGTGTGCATCGCGCGTGCGCTCGCCACCGATCCGGAGATCCTGCTGTTCGACGAGCCGACCTCGGCGCTCGACCCGATCGCCACCGCCTCGATCGAGGAACTGATCCACGAACTGAAGGACAAGGTGACGATCCTGATCGTGACCCACAACATGCAGCAGGCCGCGCGCGTGTCGGACTATACTGCCTTCATGCACCTCGGCGAGCTGGTCGAATTCGGCGACACCGACCAGATCTTCACCAATCCCCGGCAGAAACGCACTGAAGACTACATCACGGGTCGGTACGGCTAGATATGAAGAATCTCGCATACTTCCCCTCTCCCTGTGGGAGAGGGCACAGGGTGAGGGTGGGTCTGGACCATGGCCGCTTCCGGTCATCTCCGGCCCTCACCCTCATTCCCTCTCCCTGAGGGAGAGGGAGACGAGCTGCGCGCGCTACGCGCGATTTCATTTACTCTGGAGAACACACCATGGACTCGATGTACACCCACATCTCCCGTCAGTACAACACCGAGCTGGAGGACATCCGCTCCAAGGTGTTGCAGATGGGCGGGCTGGTCGAGCAGCAGATCGAACAGGCGCTGCAGGCCCTGGTCAAGGGCGACGTCGCCCTCGGCGAGGCCGTCATCATGGACGACACCAAGGTCAACAGCCTGGAAGTCGCCATCGACGAGGAGTGCAACCAGATCATCGCCCGCCGCCAGCCGGCGGCCAGCGACCTGCGCCTGGTGGTGGCGGTCATCAAGACCATCACCGATCTCGAGCGCATCGGCGACGAAGCGGAAAAGATTGCGCGCATGGCCGTACGGCTGGCCGGCGACGAACGCCCCAAGAACAACTACGCCGAGATCCACGCCCTCGGCATGCACGTGCGCACCATGGTCCACAACGCCCTCGATGCCTTCGCGCGCGTCGATATCGAGGCCGCCTTCAGCGTCGCCCGCGAAGACCGCAAGGTGGACCAGCAGTACGAGGCGGTCATGCGCCAGTTGATCACGGTCATGATGGAAGACCCGCGCACCATCTCGCGCGTGCTCAACGTCATCTGGGCGGCACGCGCGCTGGAACGCATCGGCGACCACGCCAGCAACCTGTGCGAGTACATCGTCTACCTGGTCAAGGGCCGCGACGTGCGCCACACCAGCCTGGAACAGGTGGAAAAGGAAATCCTCGGGCGCACCGGTGGCTGATACCACACCGCCCCGGAATGCACGACCAGATGTTTCGACGGCCATTGACCAGCCGCTGAAAACCGGGCGTTTCTGTAAAGGGAAGCTCTAAGTAATTCAAAAACATTGTATCCGCAGATGAACGCAGACAGGTAAGGAGAGATGAACGCGGATGTAAAACTGGATACGGACAAGGAGTTATCTGCGTTCATCCAGTTTCCGATCCGCGTTTATCTGCGGAAGAAGTTATCTTTGGCAATTATCAGAGGTTCCCTAACCTGCTAGACTTTGGGTCGCGACCCCGATCCCCGCCATGGACTTCGTCTACCTCCAATATCACATCCTCATGCCCGGCGGGCGTGAGTTCAAGCACAAGCTTCGACTCGATCCCAATACTTATGAAATCGTCGAGGCGACGCCGGCCGAGCCGCCGGCCTGGACGGCCCTGACCAATCAGCAGTGCCCGAATTGCCCGTTGTCGAGCCAGATCAAACCGCACTGCCCGGCCGCGCTCGGTCTCGCCCGCGTGCTCGATCACTTCACCAACGTCGATGCCTTCCTGCCGACCCAGACGGAAGTGACCATGCCGGAACGCACCATGATCGCCAAGGTGCCGCTGCAAAAGGCGCTGAGTTCGCTCGCCGGCCTGATCATGGCCACCTCGGGCTGCCCGCGCACCGCCTTCCTGCGGCCGATGGCGCGTTTCCACCTGCCGTTCGCCACCGACGACGAGACCCTGTACCGCGCCACCTCCATGTATCTGCTCGCCCAGTACCTCATCGCCAAGCAGGGCGGCAGTGCGGATTATGAAATGAACGAACTCGTCAACCGCTATCGCGAACTGCAAACCGTGAACAACGCCATGTCGGGCCGCCTCAAGGCGGTGTACGGAAAACCGGGCGCGCAAACGCTCGTCAATCTTGACCTGTTCTCGCACAACCTGCCCTACGACATCCGTTCCGAGCTCGACCGCCTTCGCAAGCTGTTCCAATCCCTGATTTCCTGAGCCGGCCGGCCCATACTTTTAAAGGAACCCATAGAAACGGCAAAAGAGAACTTCCTTCCGCAGATAAACGCGGATCGGAAATATGATGAACGCAGATAACGGCTTATCTATATAACCCGATTTAAATCCGCGTTCATCACTTCTTACCCATCTGCGTTCATCCGCGGATGCAGTGATTTTGAATCATTCCCTAAATTATCATCTCCCAGAGCACGCCCCCTTCGCCATGGCCGTCATTGAACTGAACAGTGAAAACTTCGAACAGACCATTCGTGACAACAACCTCGTGATCGTCGACTTCTGGGCGCCGTGGTGCGGCCCGTGCCGTTCGTTCGCGCCGATCTACGAACAGGCCTCGCAAAACCATCCCGACGTGGTGTTCGCCAAGGTCAACACCGAGGAACAGCACGACCTCGCCGGCTACTTCGAGATCCGCTCGATCCCGACCCTGATGGTGTTTCGTGAACAGATCGTCCTGTTCGCCCAGCCCGGCGCCCTGCCGGCCGCCGCGCTCGACACGGTCATCGACAAGACCAGGGCGCTCGACATGGACGAAGTGCGCCGCCAAATCGCCGAAACCGCTTCCTCGACCCCGAACGGGGGGTGATCGTCGTACACCGGAATTTTCTTTTCCGGTCAGCCGGTTGCCGGCTGTCACACAACCATCACGGGGATGCGATATGTTTAACACTCCCGTCGCATCCGGTTTTCCCCGATGAGCGTTGCCGATCTGAGTCCTGTCGAACCCGTCCCGGAGCCTGCCTCGTTTCTCAACCGGGAATTGTCGCTGCTGGAATTCAACCGGCGGGTGCTGGAACAGAGCAAGGACGAATCCATCCCGTTGCTGGAACGCCTGCGCTACCTGTGCATCGCCAGCACCAATCTCGACGAGTTCTTTGAAATCCGGGTGGCCCGCCTGCAACAGCAGGTGGTTTCAGCCACATCGCTGGCCGGCGCACCGGAACCCACACCCCAGGAGATCCTGCGCGACATCAGTCAGGTGGTGCATCGCCTGGTCGACGAGCAATACTGCATCCTGAATGAAATTCTTATCCCGGCGCTCGAAAAGGAACGCATCCGTTTCGTGCGCCGCACGGGGTGGAACGCCGAGCAGGAATCCTGGGTCCGTCAGTACTTCGAAAAGGAACTGCTGCCGGTCCTGAGCCCGATCGGGCTGGACCCTTCCCATCCGTTCCCGCGCATCCAGAACAAGAGTCTGAATTTCATCGTCTCGCTGCAGGGACGCGACGCCTTCGGCCGCGAGGGCCGGGTGGCCGTGGTCCAGGCCCCGCGCTCGCTGCCGCGCGTCATCCAGTTGCCGAGGGAGATGGGCGGTGGTCCGCATGACTTTGTGTTCCTGTCCTCAATCATCCATAACCACGTCAACGACCTGTTTCCGGGCATGGAGGTCACGGGCTGCTACCAGTTCCGCGTGACCCGCAATTCGGAACTGTTTGTCGACGAGGAAGAAGTCCAGGATCTGCGCGACGCCCTCGAGGGCGAGCTGCTGTCGCGCCGCTACGGCGATTCCGTGCGTCTGGAGGTCGCGGACAACTGCACGGCGGAAATGAACGCCTATCTGCTCACCCGGTTTGAACTCGAGGAAATCGACTTCTACCCGGTCAACGGACCGGTCAACCTGTCGCGACTGCTGGCGGTACCCGAACTCGTCAACCGACCCGACCTCAAGTATCCCGCGTTCACACCCGGCATCCCGCGCCGGTTACGGACTTCCAAGAGCATGTTCGATGTCCTGCGCCAGGGCGATGTCCTGCTGCACCATCCGTACGAGTCATTCGCCCCGGTGGTCGAGTTCGTCCAGCAGGCGGCGCAGGATCCGCGCGTGCTCGCCATCAAGCAAACCCTCTACCGCACCGGCAAGGATTCGGCCATCGTGCAGGCGCTGATCGCGGCCGCGCGCGCTGGCAAGGAGGTCACCGTCGTCATCGAGTTGCGCGCCCGCTTCGACGAGGAGGCCAACATCGGTCTGGCCAACCTGCTGCAGGAGGCCGGCGCCCACGTGGTTTACGGCATCGTCGGTTACAAGACCCACGCCAAGCTGATCCTGGTGGTGCGGCGCGAGCGCCTGCGCCTGCGTCACTACGTGCACCTCGGCACCGGCAACTACCACGATCGCACCGCGCGTACCTACACCGACTTTGGACTGCTGACCTGCGACGACGCCATCGGCGACGACGCGCACAAGGTGTTTCTGCAGCTGACCAGTCTCGGGCGCGTATCCCGGCTGCAGAAACTCCTGCAGGCGCCGTTTTCCCTCCACCAGGAATTTCTCCAGCGCATCGAGCGCGAGGCGACGCATGCCCGTCAGGGCCGGCCGGCACGGATCATGGCCAAGATGAATGCCCTGGTGGAACCGCGGTTGATCGAGGCGCTCTACACCGCCTCGCAGGCCGGCGTGCAGATTGACCTCATCGTGCGCGGCATTTGTTGCCTGCGTCCCGGTGTGCCCGGCCTGTCGGAGAACATCCGCGTCCGCTCCATCATCGGTCGCTTTCTGGAACACACGCGTGTCTACTGGTTCCATAATAACGGCGATGAGGAAGTATTTTGCGCGAGCGCCGACTGGATGGAACGCAATTTCTTCCGGCGCGTGGAGGTGGCCTTTCCGATCGCCGACAAAACCTTGCGCAACCGGGTGATCCGGGAATCCCTGCGCCAGTACCTCGCCGACAACACCCAGGCGTGGGAACTGTTACCGGATGGCGTTTACCGCCGGATCGCGGCCGGAAGCGCCGAGCCGGTCAACGCCCAATCCACCCTGCTCCGGGAGCTGGCCCAGTCGTCCTGAGCCCGGCGGACGGATTCCGCGTCAGCGGAACTTCAACTGCATGCCCATCTTGCCGAGAAAGCGGGCCTCCTGCTCCAGGTCGGCCAGCGTCAGTGGATGCCGGGCGAACCAGCGTCGTGGAAAATGCACCTTCAGGGAATACTTGCCGGCCACGAGCCGCAGTTTCGGCGCCTGCAAGTGGGCTCGGTGCACCAGTACAGCGAGCCGCAACAGCGTGGCCAACCGCACCATGCGCCGCCACTCCCCGGACGGCAAATCCTCCAGCCAGTCGCGCGGAACCGGCCGCCGATGCGCGCGAATCAGCAGCGCCACGCGCCGCTGCTCGGTGCTGGAGAATCCAGCCAGATCGCCGTGCTGCACCAGGTAGGCGCCGTGTTTATGGTATCCGCTGTGCGAGACCGCCAGGCCGATTTCATGCAAGCGCGCCGCCCAGTCGAGCACCAAGGCGTCCGCCGGCTCCAGTTGCCAGCGCTTCTCGACCTGGCGAAAAGCATCGGCGGCGGTGGCCGCTACCCGCTCGGACTGAAGGGTATCGACGTGGTAACGATCGCACAGCGCACGAATCGTATGCTTGCGCACATCGCGATGCCGCAATCGCCCCATCAGATCGTGCAGCAGACCCTCGCGCAGCGCGGCGTCCGAAACCCGCATGCGCTCGATCTCCAGCGCCTCGAAAATGGCGGCCAGAATGGCAACGCCGCCAGCCAATACCGGTGCACGGTCCAGGTTGAGGCCGGGCAACGCCAGCCGGTCAACATGCCCGACGCGGATCAACTCCGCGCGCAATTTTTTCAGTGAGGACCGCGTAATCTCGCCACCGCTCCAGCCATTGGCCTTGGCAATCGCCGCCACGGCGCGGATGGTTCCGGACGAGCCGATCGCCTCCTGCCACCGCCCCTCGAATTTGCCTCCCACCGGTTCCAGTTCGACGCGCGCCGCCGTTTCCGCCTTGCGGAAACCGCCGGCGCTGATCTTGCCCTTGGGGAAATATTTCTCGCTGTACCCGACACAACCCATATAAAGACTCACCATCCGCCGGGGTTCCAGGCGCTCGCCCTGAATCATTTCCGTACTGCCGCCGCCGATATCGATCACCAGCCGTGGGCCGCCTTCCACCGGCAGGCTGCGCGCGACGCCCTGGTAAACAAGACGCGCCTCCTCCTGGCCGGAAATGATTTCAATCGGATGGCCGAGCGCCTCCTGCGCGCGCGCCAGGAACTTCTGCGAGTCGCGCGCGCGCCGCAGGGTATTGGTGCCGACCACGCGCACGGTGCGCGCCCTCATGCCACGCAGGCGCTGGCCGAATCGGCGCAGGCAATCGAGGGCGCGCTCGCGCGCGCTTCGTGACAGCCGGTTCTTGTCATCCAGCCCGGCCGCCAGGCGCACCCCTTCCTGCAAGCGGTCGATCACCTTGAGTTCGTCGTCGCCGAGGCGGGCGACGATCATGTGAAAGCTGTTCGAGCCCAGGTCCACGGCGGCCACGGTCGCGGAACCCTGGACGACGCGGGCTGGCTGCCGGCGCCGGGTAACGGTCATGGAGATGCTCCTTGCAGAACGGCGGCGGATGTCTTGTCAATCATCACGTCATTCTAGCAGCCATGCACGCCCCACCGTTCAGACCGTTATCCGATCGAACAGCACCAGCATCCAGACCATGATCACCATCAGCAGCGAAAGATAGACGGCCGCCGAACCCATATCCTTGGCGCGACCGGAAAGCTTGTGGTGTTTCTTCGAGATGCGATCCACGGCCGCCTCCACCGAGGAGTTGAGCAACTCGACGATCAGCACCATGAGCAGGCTGCCGATCAGCAGCGAGCGCTCGATGCCGTTCTGGCCGAGCCAGACGCCGAGCGGCGCCAGCACAATGAACAAAATCACCTCCTGGCGGAAGGCGGCCTCCTTGCGCAACGCGGCCCTCAGCCCCATCACCGAATAAGCGGTGGCGCGGATGATCCGGCCGATGTCCACCGCACTGTGCATCAGTTTTCCCAGTAATCGCATTCCGTTTTTCTCCGCTGGTATCCAGGCGCCGCATCATAGTGACAGGCAGATGACAGGCTGATGACATGAATGATCATCACATCGTCATAAAGAATTAACCCTCCATCGGCATAGTGCTGCACAACAAACTTCAAGGAAACTCTCAGCAATGGAGACCTTGCGCTATCGATCCATCTGGATCTCGGACGTGCATCTCGGTACCCGTGCCTGCAAGGCGGAATATCTGATTGATTTTCTCCGCCACACCGAGTCGAAACAGATGTATCTGGTCGGCGACATGATCGACTTCTGGGCGCTGAAGAACGGCTGGTACTGGCCGGCCGGGCACCAGCAGGTGATCCAGACGGTAATGGACAAGGCCGCGCGCGGCACCGACGTGGTGTTCGTGCCCGGCAATCATGACGAGGTGTTCCGTGACCATATCGGACGCCTGTTCGGCGGCGTGCGCGTCGAGAAAGACGCGATCCACGAAACCGCCGACGGCCGACGGCTGCTGGTCTTGCACGGCGATGAATTCGACCAGGTCGTGCAGTGCAGTCCATGGCTGGCGCATCTCGGATCATGGATCTACGACGTGCTGCTGTACGCCAATCGCTGGGTGAACTGGTTCCGCCGCCAGCTCGGTTTTCCCTACTGGTCGCTGGCGGCCTATCTCAAGCACAAGACCAAGGGCGCGGTGAACTTCATCAGCAACTTCGAACAGGCGCTGGTGCACGAGGCGCGCAAACGCAACGTCGACGGCGTGGTGTGCGGCCACATCCACCGCGCCACCATCGAGGAATACGACGGTGTGCTGTATTGCAACGACGGCGACTGGGTCGAGAGCTGCACGGCGCTGGTCGAACATCATGACGGCCGGCTGGCCGTCATCCACTGGGCGGACGAAAGCGTCTACCTCCTGCAGGAAACCGAAACGGAAGAGAGCGAAACATGCACATTGTCATCGTCAGCGACGCCTGGACCCCGCAAATCAACGGTGTGGTCCACACCATCACCCGTACCCGTGACGAACTCGTCAAACTCGGCCATCAGGTAACGGTGATCGGCCCGGATCGTTTCCGGAACGTTCCCTGCCCGACCTATCCGGAAATCCGCCTCGCCCTGTTTCCCGGGCGCCGGCTGCGCCGGCTCCTCGAGGAAGCCAAACCGCACGCCATTCATATTTCCACCGAAGGCCCGCTGGGGCTGTCGGCGCGGCGCTGGTGCCTGAAGCGCGGCTTTCCCTTCACTACCACTTTCCATACCCAGTTTCCGGAGTACGTGCAGCTGCGCAGCAGCATCCCGCTGTTTCTCACCTACCGGATGATGCGCTGGTTCCACGACCCGGCCACGACCCTGATGGTGGCGACGCCGACGCTCCGGCGGCGCCTGGAAAGCCGCGGCTTCAGCAACCTCGGCATCTGGTCGCGCGGCGTCAATACGGAACTGTTCCGGCCACGCGACAAGGACGCCTTCGACCTGCCGCGCCCGATTTTCCTGTACATGGGGCGGGTGGCGATCGAGAAGAACATCGAGGCTTTCCTGAAACTCGACCTGCCCGGCAGCAAGGTCGTGGTCGGCGGCGGTCCGGACCTGGAGATGCTCAAGAAACGCTATCCCGGCGCCCACTTCACCGGCTACAAAACCGGCGAGGACCTGGCCCGTCATGTCGCCGCCGGGGATGTGTTTGTGTTCCCGAGCCTCACCGAAACCTTCGGCCTGGTGATCATCGAGGCGCTCGCCTGCGGCTTGCCGGTGGCGGCCTTCCCGGTGCAGGGGCCGATCGACATCATCGAGAATGGCGTGACCGG
>Ga0154822_1122_pt16 | contig 10058 bp, 6 predicted proteins | sample Rifle2008BG16ft_FD_116126 | JGI IMG/M metagenome (GOLD analysis project Ga0154822, IMG submission 116126) | Candidatus Muproteobacteria bacterium RBG_16_62_13
CAGGGTCAGCAGTGGATCCTGCGTCGTACCGGCAGGCAGGTAGTGGCTGAAGTCGCGGATGCCGATCTCGGCACAAGCCAGGCGTTTGTTGCGGACGTATACGGTGGAGGCGGCATGGTCCCCGATCATGATCACCGCCAGTCCCGGTGCACGCAGGCCGTCTTTCTGGCGGGCCTCGATCCGCCGGCGAAGTTCCCGGCGGATGTCGCTGGCAATGCGTTTTCCGTCGATCAATTGGGCGGTCATGGGCATGTGTTCTCCGTCGCGATTTTCTCATGGGCCGGACGGTCGAGGCCAGCGGGATTCGCCGGTTTGACGCCTGAAAGAGCGCTGCGTATAGTCGCCCGCAATCCGTGCCATGGGCATGGGTCGGACCATCGGGGTATAGCGCAGCCTGGTAGCGCGCCTGCCTTGGGCGCAGGAAGTCGGGGGTTCAAATCCCTCTACCCCGACCATTCAAGAGGACTTAGGACTGAGGACTTAGGACTCAGGACTGAGGATTCACCGCTCAGTACTCAGTCCTCAGCACTCAGTCCTTGCCTTTAATACGTTGCGCCCGTAGCTCAGTGGACAGAGCAACGGCCTTCTAAGCCGTTGGTCGCAGGTTCGATTCCTGCCGGGCGCGCCACACCTGTCACCCTTGGCGAGTTGACCCGCGGGGACTACCCTGGAACGTGCTGTTTCACGCTGGCGTCCCGCCATGACACGGGTATAATGTCGCGCCCTGACCTCTATGGTGGGCGTAGCTCAGCTGGTTAGAGTCCCGGATTGTGATTCCGGTTGTCGTGGGTTCGAATCCCATCGCTCACCCCGGTTTAGTTTCAGAGGACTGAGGAATGAGGACTGGGATATATGTCTGAGATGCCGTGATTTTCCTCAGTCCTCAGTCCTTAGTCCTCGATTCTCAGTCCTTAAAAAATGGGCCGTTAGCTCAGTTGGTAGAGCAGCTGACTCTTAATCAGCGGGTCGGAGGTTCGACCCCTCCACGGCCCACCATTATTGCCTTGCCGCGGGGCCTGCACCGGAAGGTGCAGGCCCCGCTGGCGTTTCAGACGTACGGATTTCCGCCCGGCCGTTTCGTTCTTTCAGTAGAATGGGCGGAGCGGGCGAATGTGGCGGAACTGGTAGACGCGCTGGATTTAGGTTCCAGTGGGGAAACCCGTGGGAGTTCGAGTCTCTCCATTCGCACCAAACCGAACGAATGGATGTACACCTGCTCTCCCTCTCCCTCTCCCGCGCCGGCGGGAGAGGGATGGGGTGAGGGCCGCCAACCTCGGCGATTTGGTCCAATTCTTGGCCTCGTCCCCCCAAACCGGTATGATGCGGCGCGAAATGCCGTGAATTCATTGGCTTAGTATCAGTTTCGGACAGCGGAGTTGAAAATGCAGGTATCGGTTGAAAACACTGGCGCGTTGGGACGTCGCCTGACGGTTTCTGTGCCGGCGAGCCAGGTGGAGGCCGCCTACAGCGATCGTCTTCAGCGTCTGGCGCGCAAGGTCAAGATGCCCGGATTTCGTCCCGGCAAGGTGCCGACCAAGGTAGTGGAGCAGCAGTATGGCCCACAGCTGATGGAAGAGGTGGTCGGCGATCTGATCCAGAACAGTTTCCACGAGGCCGTCGGCAAGGAAGGGTTGCGTCCGGCCGGTGGACCGAGAATCGAACCGAAATCGCTCCAGCGCGGTGAAGAGTTCCGTTACACCGCCGAGTTCGAAGTCTATCCCGAGATTCGCGAGGTCAGTCTCGCCGGCGTGACCGTCGAGCGTCCGGCCGCCGCCGTGGCCGCCGACGACGTGGCGCGCACCATCGAGACCATCCGCCGCCAGCGTACGCGCTGGAACCCCGTCAACCGGGGCGCGCAAAATGACGATCGTCTGCGCATTGATTTCGTCGGCCGCCTGGGCAGCGAGGCCTTTGAAGGCGGTACCGCCAGGGATTTCACGCTCGTGCTCGGCAGCGGAACGTTGCTGGAAGATATGGAGCGCGGGCTGATCGGCGCCAAGGCCGGCGAGACGCGCACCCTGCCGGTCAGTTTCCCGGCTGACTATCGCCATCCGAAGCTGGCCGGCCAGAAGGCTGAATTCGATGTCACCGTGCATGAAGCGGCCGAACCCGTCCTCCCGGCGCTGGATGAGAACCTTGCCCGCGAACTGGGTGTAGCCGATGGCAGTCTCGACCAGCTGCGCAGCGATGTGCGCGCCAACCTCGAACGCGAGGCCAGCAAACGCGCCAACCTGATCCTGCGCGTGCGGGTGATGAAGGCGTTGCAGGCCAAGTATCCCCTGGATGTGCCCAAGGCTCTCGTGGATGCCGAGGTCGAGACCCTGAAGGCCCGCGAGGGCGCGATGGCCAATCGTGCGCTGTCGATGCCGGAGAGCGACGATCGCTACCGTGCCCGCGCGATCCAGCGCGTGACGCTCGGGCTGCTGCTGGCCGAGGCCATGCGCGCCAGGGGCATCAAGGTGGACGCCCAGTCGGTCCGCGCCCGGATTGAGGACATGGCCGCCGAGTATGAGTCGCCGCAGGAATTCATCCAGTGGCACTACCAGCAGCCGGGGCGCCTCGGCGAGGTGGAGTCGATGGTCGCCGAGGAACGCGCCGTCACCGAACTCCTGGCCACGGCCAAGGTGGCTGACCAGCCCATCGGGTTCCAGGATTTGCTCAAACTGAACGAATCGTTCTGATCACGACCGAGGAAGGGATGACCATGAAACGCCAGCCAGCCATGTCCGACATTCTTGATTCCCCCCAGTCCCTGGGGCTCGTGCCCATGGTCATCGAGACCACCGGCCGCGGTGAGCGTGCATACGATATTTATTCGCGCATGCTCAAGGAGCGCGTGGTCTTCCTGGTCGGGCCGGTGGAGGACCACATGGCCAACCTGGTGGTGGCCCAGTTGCTGTTCCTCGAGTCCGAGAACCCGGACAAGGACATTCACCTTTACATCAATTCGCCGGGCGGCGCGGTCAATGCCGGTCTGGCGATCTACGACACCATGCAGTTCATCAAGCCGGACGTGTCGACGGTGTGTATCGGGCAGGCCGCCAGCATGGGCGCGGTGTTGCTGGCCGGTGGCGCCGCCGGCAAGCGTTACTCCCTTCCTCACGCGCGCATGATGGTGCACCAGCCGCTCGGTGGTTTTCAGGGCCAGGCGACCGACATCGAGATTCATGCCAAGGAAATCCTGCGCGTGCGTGAACGCCTGAACGAGATTCTGGTCACCCATACCGGCCGGACGATGGAACAGATCCGTGACGATACCGATCGCGATTTCTTCATGGGCGGCGACGAGGCCAAGAACTACGGATTGATCGACGCCGTGATCTCCAAGCGGCCCTGAGGCCCTTGGCCGGGGTTTTCCGGCACCCCGGCACCGGGACCGGCAGCCGGGGAGGCTGTGCTATATATATATATATGGTGAGGCTTGCAATTTCCCGGTGAAATCCGCATGCTTCTTGCAGAATTGTCACACCAGCCACCGGGCGGGATTTGAGCATGGCCAACGACAATCACAATAGCGGTCGCGGCGACGGCAAGGGCGAAAAGCTCCTGTACTGCTCGTTCTGCGGCAAGAGCCAGCACGAGGTCCACAAGCTGATTGCCGGACCGTCGGTGTTCGTCTGCAACGAGTGCGTTGAACTCTGCAACGACATCATTCGCGAGGAAGTCCAGGAAGAAAAGAATGCGGCCGGCGGCCGAAAGAAATTCCCGACGCCGCGCGAGATCCAGCAGACGCTCGACGAGTACGTGATCGGCCAGACCGATGCCAAGAAGGTGCTGTCGGTGGCGGTGTACAACCACTACAAGCGCATCGAGCACGAGGGCAAGGTCGGCGACGTCGAGCTGTCCAAGAGCAACATCCTGATGATCGGTCCCACCGGCTCCGGCAAGACGCTGCTGGCCGAGACGCTGGCGCGCCTGCTGAACGTGCCGTTCACGATCGCCGATGCCACCACGCTCACCGAGGCCGGTTACGTGGGCGAAGATGTCGAGAACATCATCCAGAAGCTCCTTCAGAAATGCGACTATGACGTTGAGAAGGCGCAGAAGGGCATCGTTTATATTGACGAAATCGACAAGATCTCGCGCAAGAGCGAGAACCCGTCCATTACCCGCGACGTGTCGGGCGAAGGCGTGCAGCAGGCGCTGCTCAAGCTGATCGAAGGCACGGTGGCCTCGGTCCCCCCGCAGGGCGGCCGCAAGCATCCGCAGCAGGAGTTTCTGCAGGTCGATACCCGCAACATTCTCTTTATCTGCGGCGGCGCCTTCTCCGGGCTGGAGAAGGTAATCCAGGGACGCTCCGAAAAGGGTGGCATTGGTTTCAGCGCCCAGATCCGCAGCAAGGCCGATTCTCGCCATGCGGCGGAGCTGCTGCGCCAGGTCGAGCCCGAGGATCTCATCAAATACGGCCTGATCCCGGAATTTGTCGGCCGCCTGCCGGTGATCGCGATCCTGGACGAACTCGATGAAAAGGCCCTGATCACGATTCTGACCGAGCCCAAGAACGCTCTCATCAAGCAATATCAGAAACTGATGAAGCTGGAAGGCGTCGAACTGGAGATCCGTGACGAGGCGCTGGTGGCCATCGCCAGCCGTGCACTGGAGCGCAAGACCGGTGCGCGCGGTTTGCGCTCGATCCTGGAACGCGCCCTGCTCGACATCATGTTCGAGTTGCCGTCGCTGGACAACATCGTCAAGGTGGTGATCGAGGAGAACGTCATCACCGAGGCGGCGAAGCCGATCCTGATTTATGCGGATGGCGAAAATCAGTCCCTGAAGCGGATGACCGCCAACCCGTGAGGGTATCCGACGGCGCCGGCTGTCCGACCAACCCCGCCATTGGCGGGGTTTTTGTTTTTTCAGGTGGCGCACACGGCGACGGCTCGCTACAAATAAGCCAAGGACGCTGTTTTTATGCCTCCGCGATTGAATTTGCTGGCGATTAGCCCCACACTCGAACCTGTGCATCCTACATACATATATAGTGAATAACCTATGAGCCAGGAACAGAACGAATCCCGCGAACCCACCCTGATCGCCGGCAGTGAAATCACCCTGCCGGTGTTGCCGTTGCGTGACGTGGTGGTGTTCCCCCATATGGTTATCCCGCTGTTTGTCGGGCGGCGCAAATCCATCCGCGCGCTCGAGCAGGCCATGGAGATCAACAAGCAGATCATGCTGGTCGCGCAGAAAAGTGCCTCCGACGACGATCCGGCGCCCGAGAACATCCATCGCATCGGCACCCTCGCGACCATTCTGCAGTTGCTCAAGTTGCCGGATGGCACCGTCAAGGTGCTGGTCGAAGGCGAGCGCCGGGCGGTGATCCGCGAGTACACCGCCACGGAGGAGTATTTCCAGGCCGAAGTGTCCCAGATGGAAGTGCCGGCGATCGACCCGAAGGAGGGCGAGGCGCTGATGCGTTCCGTGCTGAGCGAATTCGACCAGTACGTCAAACTGAACATGAAGATCCCGCCGGAGATCCTGACCTCGCTGTCCGGCGTCGATGATCCGGGCCGCCTGGCCGACACTGTGGCGGCGCACCTGTCGCTCAAGATCGACGACAAGCAGAAAATTCTGGAGATCCAGGATACCCGCGAGCGCCTGGAGCGCATCCTGTCCGTGCTGGAAGGAGAAATCGATCTGTTGCAGGTCGAGAAACGTATCCGTGGCCGCGTCAAGCGGCAGATGGAGAAGAGTCAGCGCGAGTACTATCTCAACGAACAGATGAAGGCCATCCAGAAGGAACTGGGTGAGATGGAAGAAGGCCCGAACGAGACCGAAGAGCTGGAAAAGCGCATCAAGGCCGCCGGCATGTCCAAGGAGGCCCGTGAAAAGGCACTCGCGGAGCTGAAGAAGCTCAAAATGATGTCACCCATGTCCGCGGAAGCGACGGTGGTGCGCAACTACATCGACTGGCTGCTCAATGTTCCCTGGAAGAAACGCAGCAAGGTCCAGAAGGACCTGCGCAAGGCCGAGGAAATCCTGGAACACGATCACTATGGCCTGGAGAAGGTCAAGGAACGCATCCTCGAGTACCTGGCGGTACAGCAGCGCGTTAACAAGATGAAAGGCTCGATCCTGTGCCTGGTCGGACCGCCGGGCGTGGGCAAGACCTCGCTCGGACAGTCGATCGCGCGCGCGACCGGACGCAAGTTCGTGCGCATGTCGCTCGGCGGCGTGCGTGACGAGGCCGAAATTCGCGGCCACCGCCGCACCTACATCGGCTCGCTGCCCGGCAAGCTGGTGCAGAACATGGCCAAGGTCAAGACCAAGAACCCGCTGTTCATGCTCGATGAAGTCGACAAGATGTCCATGGACTTCCGCGGCGATCCGAGCTCGGCCCTTCTCGAAGTACTGGACCCGGAGCAGAACCACGCCTTCAGCGATCATTACCTCGAGGTCGATTACGATCTGTCCGAGGTCATGTTCGTCGCGACCGCCAATACCCTGAACATCCCGGCGCCCCTGCTCGATCGCATGGAGGTCATTCGCCTGTCCGGTTATACGGAAGACGAGAAGGTCAACATCGCCCTCAAGTATCTGGTTCCGAAGCAGCTGAAATATAACGGACTCAAATCCGAAGAAATCGAGGTCGGTGAGGATGTGGTTCGCGACGTGATTCGTTTCTACACCCGCGAGGCGGGTGTGCGTAACCTGGAGCGCGAGATCTCCAAGATCTGCCGCAAGGTGACCAAACAGTTGCTGCTGGCCGCCGAGGGCGAACAGCATAAGGTGACCATCAGCCCGGCTCATCTGGACAAGTATCTCGGTGTCCAGCGCTTTCGCTATGGCATGGCCGAAGAGAAGAACCAGGTTGGTCAGGTTACTGGTCTGGCCTGGACCGAGGTCGGCGGCGAACTGTTGACCATCGAGGCCGTGATCGTCGCCGGCAAGGGCAAGACCACGTACACCGGCAAACTGGGCGACGTCATGCAGGAATCCATCCAGGCGGCCATGACCGTGGTGCGTTCACGCGCCGCCCGCCTGGGACTGGCGGCGGACTTCTACCAGCAGCACGATTTCCACGTGCACGTGCCCGAGGGCGCGACCCCCAAGGACGGCCCGAGTGCCGGTATCGCCATGTGCACGGCCATCGTGTCGGCCCTGACCCGCATTCCGGCCTGTGCCGACGTGGCCATGACCGGCGAGATCACGCTGCGCGGCGAAGTGCTGCCCATCGGCGGGTTGAAGGAAAAGTTGCTGGCCGCACACCGCGGCGGCATCAAGATCGTCCTGATTCCGGAAGAGAACCGCAAGGATCTTGCTGAAATCCCGAAGAACATCCTCGATGATCTCGACATCCGTCCGGTCCGCTGGGTCGATCAGGTGCTGGAAGCGGCGCTCGAGCGCATGCCCGAACCGATCGAGGAAAAGCCGGCCGCTGATTCCGACAAGACGGCCACGACGGCGGAACCTGCCGACGTCAGCAAGACCGTCATCACGCACTAACCCGCCTTTACCGGGCGGGTGGTGCGCCTTGCCTGATCCCGTATTGTTCTTGACACGGCCACCGGCGCGGGCGTATATCTTTTCGCCAAGCCGGGTGTGTCGTCCTGCTGCAAGCGCCCGGTTCCGCTATCCCGCGGTACACGTTTTGTCTAACCACCATGGGGAGATACACACGTGAACAAATCCGAGCTTATCGATCAGCTGGCGCTCAGTACGGAACTCAACAAGGTCACCGCCACCCGCGTCATTGACGCCCTGCTGGATGTGATTGCCGATCGCCTGCGACAGGGCGACACCGTCACCTTGTCCGGTTTCGGGACTTTCACGGTCAGCAACCGCGCCGCCCGCAACGGACGCAACCCGCGCACCGGGGAGATGATCGCCATCCCCGCCTCCAAAAGTCCCCGCTTCAAGGCTGGCAAAGGCCTGAAGGATGCCTTAAACTGACGCGCCCTCAGAGGGGGTCGGGGGGTCGTGGCAGCCGCCTGACATCTCTGCTGCGGGTGCTTAGCTCAGCGGTAGAGCGTCGCCCTTACAAGGCGAGGGTCGGGGGTTCGAAACCCTCAGCACCCACCAAAAAGGCAGTTCTGAGGACTGAGTGCTGAGGGCTGTGTCCAGGGTTGGTGGTCTTTGGACACTCAGTCCTGAGTCCTCAGTCCTTGTTGCTATTCGGAGCGGTAGTTCAGTTGGTTAGAATACCGGCCTGTCACGCCGGGGGTCGCGGGTTCGAGTCCCGTCCGCTCCGCCATTTTCTTGTCCGGGGGTTGTCGCCGCCGGCATGCTCTTCGGGTAGTCGCACGAAGGCTGGACACGCAGGGCGAGTCAACCGGGCAGTCTCCCGGCGGTCTCGCCCTTTCTGTTACCACTCCACGATTGCCGCTCCACGCCGGTCCCGGTAAAGTACCCGCCCATGCTGAACACGATCCGCGAAAAAACCCAGGGCATCATCGCCACCGTTATCCTCGTCCTGCTGGTCATTCCATTTGCGCTGTGGGGAATCAATTCCTACTTCGAGGGCGGCACCAGCAATAACGTCGCCAAGGTCGACGGCAAGGAGATCTCAAAGCAGGCCTACCTGGATGCGCTGGAGCGTTACCGCGGGCGCGTCGAGCCGTCGCGCTACGAGAGCAGCGCCTTCAAGGAACTGGTCCTGTCCGGACTGATCGATCAGAACCTCATGTTGCAGGACGTCAACGATGCCGGTTATCGGGTCTCGGACCAGCAACTTACCCGTCTGATCCACCAGATTCCGGTGTTCCAGCGCAACGGGCGTTTCGATCTCACCCTGTTCCGCCAGTTTCTGCGCAGCGAGAGCCTGAATGAATCGGCGTTCCTGGCCCAGTATCGTGGAAACATCACCACCCGCCAGGCACTAACTGGATTGACCCTGACCGCCATCGTGACCGAGACGGAGGTCAATCGGGTTGCCCAGTTGATGACGCAGAAGCGCGAGGCGGGCTGGTTGCGGATAGCGCCGGAGCCGTTCCTGGTGCGCGCCCGGGTCATGCCCGAGGACGTGAAGAAGTTCTATGAATCAAAGCCGGACCTGTTCAAGACCGCCGAAGAGGTCCGCATCCAGTACGTACGCCTGTCGATCGACGATCTCAAGCGCCGCTTCAAACCGGGCGAAGCGGAGATCCGCAAGGCCTACCAGGACGATATCGGCCGCTACACAACGGTCGAGCAACGCCGGGTGGCACACATTCTGATTGCGCTTCCGGCCAATCCGGAACCGGCCCAGGTCGAGAAGGTCAATCAGCAGGCCGAAACCCTGTTGGCGCGCCTCAAGGGCGGCGCCGATTTTGCCGCGCTGGCGAGGCGGCATTCCGCCGACAAGGCCACGGCCGCGCGCGGCGGTGATCTCGGCGAGGTGAAACCGGGACAGTTGCCGAAACATCTCGAAGCCGCGGCCAACGCACTCAAGCCCGGTGAAATCAGCGATCCCATCCAGTCACCGGCCGGGATACATCTGGTCAAGCTCACCTCGCGCCCGTCGACGCCAAAGCCGTTTGCGGCCGCGCGCGCACAGGTGCTCGAACAGATGCGCAAACACTGGTCCGAAGAGAAGTTTGCCGAGCTCGGCGAGAAGCTGCGCAACCTTGCCTATGAGAATCCGGACAGCCTGTCGCCGGCGGCCAATACCCTGGAGCTGGAAGTCCAGCAGACCGGCTGGTTCACGCGCAGCGGCGGGCAGGGACTGGCCAGCAACCTCAAGGTGGTCGAGAACGCTTTCAACCCGGAGCTGGTCGCTGGCGGACGTAACAGCGAGGTTATCGAGATTGATCGCCAGACGCTGGTCGCCATCCGCGTCAGCGGGCACCGCCCGTCCACGCCCAAGCCGCTGGAGCAGGTGCGCGCCGAAATCGAGCGCCACCTGCGCCAGCAGTCAGCCAATGCGGCGGCGCAGACGCTGGCGCGTCAGCTCCTGGATGAATTGCGCAAGGGCGCCGATCCGCAGGCGCTGGCCCGTCGCCATCAGCTGGAACTGGCACCGGTCCGCACCGTGAGTCGTGACGCGCCGGCGAATGTTGACGCGCGCCTGCGCGAGGCGATTTTCCGCACGCCGCGCCCCGAGGGTGGCAAGCCGGGATTCGAGCTGGTCGACGGCGGCA
>Ga0154822_1116_pt7 | contig 10041 bp, 12 predicted proteins | sample Rifle2008BG16ft_FD_116126 | JGI IMG/M metagenome (GOLD analysis project Ga0154822, IMG submission 116126) | Candidatus Muproteobacteria bacterium RBG_16_62_13
CCCCTGGCCGTGATCTTGAGGTCGATCAGCCCGTGGCGCGCGACCTGCTCGAGCATGTGATCGAGAAAGGGCAGGCCGGTGACGAGTGTGCAAACGCCGCTGCCGTCGAGATTCACCTCGACGCTGATCTGCGTTTCCTTGGTATTGCGCGTTACCTGCGCACGGCGGGCGGGCATGGGAGAATTATTGAAGGCCTTTTATCGACAGGAATGGTAGCACAAGCCTCCGGCCCGGGCGTACCCGTCTGCTCCTTCAGTCCCCGCGGCTCTGCCGCAGGGCGGCGAGGAATGCGTCGTTCTCCGCCGGCGTGCCGATGGTCACGCGCAGGCAGCCCGGCAGCGTGCCCTCCAGGTTTTTCACCAGCACGCCCGCGCGCCGTAGTTGCTCGTGGACCGGCGTGGCCGCGCCCGACAGCCGGAACAGAATGAAATTGGCGGCACTCGGCCAGACCTTGAGCCCCGGCATGGCCGAGAGCGCCGCGAACACCCGTTCACGCTCCGCCCGGATCAGGGCCGCCTGGCGGTCAAGCTCGTCGAGGTGATCGAGCGCGAAACGCGCGCACACCTGGGTGAGCACATTGATGTTGTAGGGCAGGCGCAGCTTGTCGAATTCGGCCAGCCAGTCCGGGCGGCCGAACAGCATGCCAAGCCGCAGGCCGGCGAGGCCCTGTTTGGACATCGTGCGCATGACCAGCAGGTTGTCGAAACGGGGGAGCCGGTCGAGAAAGGTCTTGCCGGCAAAGGCGTGATAGGCCTCGTCCACCACCACCAGGCCCGGCGCCTCGCGCACGATGGTCTCCACCATGCCTTCATCGAACAGGTTGCCGGTCGGGTTGTTCGGCCAGGCAAGGAACACCACCGCCGGCCGGTGTTCGGTCATGGCCCGCTGCAGGGCCGGAAGATCGAGCGCAAAGTCCGGCCCGAGGGGTACGTCAACAAAACGCATGCCGGTGAAGGTGGCGATCATGTCGTACATGACGAAGGTCGGCGTAGGAGCCAGCACCGCCGCGCGCGGCCGGGCGACCGCCAGCAGGATCATCTGGATCAGCTCGTCGGAACCGTTGCCGAGCAGCACGTCCACGCCCGCCGGCGCCCGGAACACCTCGCGCAGGCGCGCCCGCAGTGCGCGCGCCTCCGGGTCGGGATAGCGATTCAGCGGCGCGCCCCGCAATGCCTCCAGCCAGGCGGCCTTCATCGGCGCCGGCCAACTGTAAGGGTTCTCCATGGCGTCGAGCTTGATGAGCCCGGACGCCTCCGGCACGTGATAGGCCTTGAGGGCGCGGATTTCCGGACGGATCAATCGCTCGATGAAAGTATTGTCTCTCATATGATTATTCGCCGCAGAGACGCAGAGGACGCAGAGAAAAGATAACCAGAAACAGGTGTCCTCTGCGTCTCTGCGGCAAAAAATATTACTTTTTAATCCTGTACTCCGCCGAACGGGCGTGGGCGGTCAGGCCCTCGCCGCGCGCCAGCACCGAGGCCGTGCGCGCCAGGTGCGAGACACTGTCGGCCGTGCACTGGATCAGGCTGGTGCGCTTCTGGAAATCATAGACGCCGAGCGGCGACGAAAAACGGGCCGTGCCCGAGGTCGGCAGGACATGGTTGGGTCCGGCGCAGTAATCGCCGAGCGCCTCGGGCGTATAGCGGCCGAGAAAGATGGCGCCGGCGTGACGCACGCGCCGGGCCACGGCCGACGGATCCTCGACCGACAGTTCGAGATGTTCCGGGGCGATGCGGTTGATGAGTTCAACCGCCTCATCAAGACCGGCCACGGTAATCAGCGCGCCGCGGCTCTCGAGCGAGGCGCGCACAATCTCATGGCGCTCCAGTCCGGGCAGCAGGCGCTCGATGGACGCCGATACCGCGGCCGTGAAGGCAGGATCGAGGCTGAGGAGAATCGCCTGGGCATCCTGATCGTGCTCGGCCTGCGAGAACAGGTCCATGGCGACCCAGTCGGGATCGGTGCGCCCGTCGCACAACACCACGATTTCAGACGGGCCGGCGATCATGTCGATATCGACCGCGCCGAACACCAGGCGCTTGGCGGTCGCGACATAGATGTTGCCCGGCCCCACGATCTTGTCGACCCTGGGAATGGTTTCAGTCCCAAACGCGAGCGCCGCCACCGCCTGGGCGCCGCCGATCGTGAATACCCGGTCGACGCCGGCAATGGCGGCCGCAGCCAGCACCAGTTCATTCAATTCGCCGCCCGGGGCGGGCACGACCATGATGAGCTCGCCGACGCCGGCCACCTTCGCGGGGATGGCGTTCATCAATACCGATGAGGGATAGGCGGCCTTGCCGCCGGGCACATAGAGACCGGCGCGATCGAGCGCGGTGACCTGCTGGCCGAGCACGGTGCCGTCGGCGTCCGTGTACTGCCAGGAATCGGCCTTCTGCCGTTCGTGAAAGGCGCGAATGCGTCCAGCCGCCTGTTCGAGCGCCGTACGCGCCTCGGCCGGGATCGACGCGCGCGCCTGCTCCAGCCGCGCGCGCGGCACCGGCAACTCACGCGCACCCTTGAGTTCGCGGCGGTCGAAACGACGCGTGTACTCGAGCAGCGCGGCATCGCCGCGCGAGCGCACGTCCTCCACGATCGCGCGCACCGTGGCCTCGATCGCGGGGTCGGACGACTGACTACGGTCGAGCAGCCGCTCGAACTCATCGCGAAAGCTGGCGTCGCCGGTGGTCCAGCGACGCAGTTGGAGCGTGCTCACGCCGCGGACTCCACGGCCTTGGCGAGCCGGTCGACCAGCGCCTTGAGCGGGGCGTGCTTCATTTTCATCGACGCCTTGTTGGCCACCAGCCAGGCGCTGATGTCGGCGATGCGTTCCACCTCGACGAGGCCGTTGGCCTTGAGGGTGTTGCCGGTCTCGACCAGGTCAACAATGCGCTCGGACAGCCCCACCAGCGGCGCCAGCTCCATCGAACCATAGAGCTTGATGAGATCGGTCTGGATGCCCTTGGCGGCGAAGTGGCGGCGGGTGATGTTGACGTACTTGGTCGCCACGCGCACGCGCGTCCAGCTCTTGGGGTCGTCGCGCTCGGCCAGCCCCGCCGGCTCGGCCACCATCAGCCGGCAACTGGCGATGCGCAGGTCGAGCAATTCATACAACCCGTCACCTTCATATTCCATGAGCACGTCACGGCCGGCGATGCCGAGATCGGCGGCGCCGAACTGGACATAGGTCGGCACGTCGGCGGCGCGGATGATGGTCACCTTCACGCCCGGCTGGTTGGTGTCGATCACCAGCTTGCGGCTCTTGAGCGGATCTTCCACCGGAATGACGCCGGCGCGCGCCAGCAGCGGCAGGCTCTCTTCGAGTATCCGGCCCTTGGAAAGTGCGATGTTCAGACTCATCGCGCTGGTGCTGGTTGCCGCGTTCATGATCCTGCCTGTGCCGATTCCCGCCGAAGCGAGGCGAGATCGCCCGGGATGCGCCGGATGCGCGCACCGAGTTGCGAGAGTTTTTCCTCGATACACTCGTAACCGCGATCGATGTGGTAGATGCGATCGACCACGGTCTCGCCCTCGGCCACCAGCGCGGCCAGCGCCAGTGACGCCGAGGCGCGCAGGTCGGTGGCCATCACCGGCGCGCCGCGCAGGCGCTCGATGCCGCGCACGATGGCGGTGTTGCCTTCCATTTCGATGTTAGCGCCCATGCGCTGCAATTCGAACACATGCATGAAGCGATTTTCAAATATGGTTTCAGTCACCGTGCCGGTGCCCTCGGCCACGGCATTCATGGCGATAAATTGCGCCTGCATGTCGGTCGGGAACGCCGGGTACGGGGCGGTGCGCACGTTGATCGCCCTGGGTCGCTTGCCTTTCATGTCGAGTTCGATCCAGTCCGGTCCGGTGTCGATGTGCGCGCCGGCTTCGACCAGCTTCTCCAGCACCGCTGCCATCAGCTCAGGGCGCGTCTGGCGCAGGCGCACCTTGCCGGCGGTCATGGCGCCGGCGGTCAGGTAGGTGCCGCTCTCGATCCGGTCGGGAATGATCTCGTGCTGGGTGCCGTGCAGGCGCATGACCCCGTCGATGGTAATCGTGTCACTGCCGGCGCCGCTGACGCGCGCGCCCATGGCATTCAGGAATTTGGCCAGATCGACGACCTCGGGCTCACGGGCCGCGTTCTCGATCACGGTCGTGCCGTCGGCGAGCGTGGCCGCCATCATCAGGTTCTCGGTGCCGGTCACCGACACGAGATCCATGAAGATGTGCGCGCCGCGCAGGCGTTTGGCCTTGGCGCGGATGTAACCGCCGTCGAGCGTGATCTCCGCCCCCATCGCCCGCAGGCCCTTGATGTGCAGATCGACCGGGCGCGAGCCGATGGCGCAACCGCCCGGCAGCGATACCTCGGCCTCGCCGAAGCGCGCCACCAGCGGGCCGAGCACGAGGATCGAGGCGCGCATGGTCTTGACCAGGTCGTAGGGGGCGCACACCGATTTCACCTGCGAGGCATCGGCCTCGACGCCCATCTTCTCGTCGACCACCAGCGTCACGCCCATGCGCCCGAGCAGCTCCATGGTGGTGGTGATGTCTTGCAGGTGCGGGACGTTGCCGACGCGCACCGGGTCGGCGGTCAGCAGCGTGGCGACCAGCTCGGGCAACGCGGCGTTCTTGGCGCCGGAAATGCGGATCTCGCCCCGGAGGGGCACACCGCCGGTCACAATCAGTTTGTCCATGGTAATTGGGCGGGAACCGGCCGGAAGGGACGTCCAGACCCGGCAATAACGGGTCGAGGGTCCTGGACTGAAATCCGGCGGGTTCGGGGATCCTGTCTGGTTGACGACTGCCAATACTACCGAAAAAAACAAGGCCGCCCTAGGGCGGCCTTGTTGGGTATTCCGGATACTCCCCCGCTCAGGACCTGGCCTGTTCCACCAGTTTCTGCAGTTCGCCCTTCTGGTGAAGCTCGACCATGATGTCGCAGCCCCCGACCAGCTCCCCGTTGATGTAGAGCTGCGGGAAGGTCGGCCAGTTGGAAAAGTCCTTCAGCCCCTGGCGCAGGTCCGGGTTGTCCAGCACGTTAAAGGTGGCAAAGCGCGTGCCGCAGGCGTTGAGCAATTGCACGGCCTTGGCCGAGAAACCGCACTGCGGCATCTGCGGCGTGCCCTTCATGTACAGGACGACGCTGGCACTCTGGAGCTGATCGCGGATCTGGTCTTGAATCGACATATCACACCTCGTTAGAAACTGGTGATTATTTAAAGTCTGGAAGCTACCTCAAAAAGCCCGTCCCGAACAGGAAACCGCAGATGAACGCGGATGAAATGCGCGGATAAACGCGGATTAGGATATATCTGCGTTCATCGATTCAATAGTGCGTTCATCGGCGGATAGCAGTGTTCGTGCGTTTAAGGCCCGCTCTGCTCCCCCGGCGCCAGGGTTTTGAGCGACAGGGCATGAATCTCGTTGCCCATCTTGCCGCCCAGGGTGCGGTAGACCATCTGGTGGCGTTGCAGGGTACCCTTGCCGGCAAACTCCGCCGCCACCACGACCGCCTCGAAGTGATGGCCGTCGCCATCCACGCGCACCTGCGCGCCGGGCAGGCCGTGCGCGATCATGGCCTGGATGTCCTCGGGTCTCATCATGGCAACAAGGTCATTATCGGGGTCCACACCGGCGATTCAAGGGCCATGGCGTATCTCTGAGGTGCTATTCCCGTATTTTATAACCGCTCCGGATCATGGCCACGGCCACGGCCGCGAGCAGCAGAAAGCTGCCGGCCACCGCCAGCAGGCTGAGCCACGGCGAGGTATCGGCCTGGCCGAAGAATCCGTAACGGAAGCCGTCGATCATGTAAAAGAACGGGTTGAAGTGCGAGGCGGTTTGCCAGAAGACCGGCAGGGAATGGATCGAATAAAACACCCCGGACAGAAACGACAGCGGCAGGATCACGAAATTCTGGAAACCGGCCAGCTGATCGAACTTCTCCGCCCACAGACCGGCGATCACGCCGAGCGTGCCGGCCATGGCGCTGCCCAGCACGGCAAACGCGACAATCGCCCAGGCATGCGCGACGGGCACCGGCACGAACCCGATCGTGACCAGGAACATGCCGAGCCCGACCGCCAGTCCGCGCACGATGGCGGCGGCCACGAAGGCGGCGAAGAATTCCAGGTGCGACAACGGCGCGAGCAGCATGAACACCAGGTTGCCGGTGACCTTGGACTGGATCAAGCTCGACGAGCTGTTGGCGAAGGCATTCTGGATCACCGACATCATCACCAGCCCCGGCACCAGGAAGGTCAGGTAACCGATGCCCGGAAACACCTCGACCCGCCCTTCCAGCACATGCCCGAACACCAGCAGGTACAGCAACGCGGTCACGATCGGCGCCATCAGGGTCTGCAACCAGACCTTGCGGAAGCGCAGGATCTCCTTGCCGAACAGCGTGTAGAAGCCGGTCAAATTCATGTTAATAATTTTTGATCCGCGGATGAACGAATATAACCAATGGAACCTCGGAAAAATTGCCAAAGACAACTTCTTTCCGCAGATAAACGCGGATCGAAAATAAGATGAACGCAGATAACCCTATATCCGCGTTCATCTATCCTTACCCATCTGCGTTTATCTGCGGATTCATTTTCACATCACCCCGCGTCAGTTCCAGGAACACGTCCTCGAGGTCGGCGGCCTCGGTGGCGACATCGACGATGCGCGCGCCGTGATCGCGCAGCGCGTCAAGCACGCCGACCACCGAATCGCGGTCGCGATGAAGATCGAGCACCAGTCGCGTGCCTTCGTGCACCGTCGCCCGCGCGCGCAGCGCCTCGGGCAGGGTCGCGAGCGGAGTCTCGGTGGTGACGTTGAGCCGCAGGCGCCGGCCGATGCCGCGCGCGAGCAGCGCCTCGCGCCGGTCCACGGCGATCAGCGCGCCGCGGTTGAGAATGGCGATGCGCTCGCACAGTTGCTCGGCTTCTTGCAGATAGTGCGTGGTCAGAATGATGGTATGGCCGTCGCGATGCAGGCCGCGGATGAATTCCCAGAGGCTGCGGCGCAGGTCGACATCGACGCCGGCGGTCGGCTCATCGAGGATCACCACCGGCGGGCGGTGCGCCAGCGCCTGCGCGATCATCACCCGGCGCTTCATGCCGCCGGACAACGCGCGCAGATTGGTGTCGGCCTTGGCGTCGAGCGCCAGCACCGACATCAGCGATTCGATCCACGGCCAGTGCGAGCGGCCGAGACCGAAATAACCGGCCTGGATGCGCAACACCTCACGCACCGTGAAGAAAGGGTCGAACACCAGCTCCTGCGGCACGACGCCGAGCGAGCGACGCGACTCGCGGTAGTCACGCACCACGTCATGGCCAAGCACGCGCGCGCTGCCTTCACTGGCGCTGGCCAGGCCGGCAAGAATATGGATCAGTGTGGTTTTGCCGGCGCCGTTCGGCCCGAGCAGGCCGAAGAATTCCCCTTGCCGGATTTCCAGGTCGATGCCCTGCAGGGCATGCACGCCCGGATAACGCTTGTGCAGGCCGGCCACGGCGATCGCCGGCGGCCCGTGCTCCATCGACACCTAAACCCCGAGCGCCCGGGTCAGACCGTTGACCTCAAGCTGGGTACGCACCTGCGCGGGGGTATTGATAAAGCGGATCTCACGGCCGTTCGTCCGCGCCATGCGCGACCACTCCAGCAGCAACGCCACCCCGGCGCTGTCGGCGAGCGTCACGCCGGCGAGATTGAACACCAGCGGCCCGTTGGTTTCCCGGAACCACGCGCCGGAACGGGTGAAGAAATCCGGCACGGTCTGGAAGGTGAGCGAACCGGTGATGGCCACGGTGCCATCCTGGCGTTCCAGTGCACCCGCGCTCGTGTCCGCCTCCGCCATTAATTTGTCCCGGCCTTTCTGCCGTCCCGGTTTTCCTGCGCCAGGTTGGCAATCAACTTGTCGAGGCCATCGCGACTGACCCGTTCGGCATAGGTATTGGTGTAACTGGTCACGATACTGACGCCCTCGATGCTGACGTCATACACCTTCCACTGACCGTCGCGATTGAGGTAGAACTCATAGCTGATCGGAATCGGTGTCTGGCCGGAACGACGCACCTCGGTCTTGACGGTCACGGTGCGGTCATCCGGCAACGGCGCCCGGTACGGCAGGATCACGACCTTCTCGTCATTGTATTTGAGCAGTGCGGTGGCATAGGTGCGCACCAGCAACTGGCGAAATTCGCTGATAAAGCGATCGCGCTGGGCGACATCCGCCTCGCGCCAGTTACTGCCCAGCACCAGCGCCGACATCTTGCGGAAATCGAAATACGGCAGCACGTTCTGATCGACCATGGCGTACAGCTTGCGCTGATCGCCCTGGTAGGCCGCGCGGTTCTTGCGGATCAGCAACAATATCTTGTCCGTCGCCTCGCGCACCGTCTGGTCCGGTGCCGGTGCGGCCGCCGGCGTGACCGGCAGGAAACCGGTAACCGTCAGTACCATCACCATCAATAACCGTTTCATGCGCTCGTCTCCGTCTGCTGGCGGGCCGGCTACTTCTTGCCGCTGCCCTCGGTCAGTTTGACCATCACCTGCCCGATCAGGTTCTCCAGCACCACGGCATTGGTGGTTTTGAAGACCTTGTCCCCTTCTTTCAGGTACTTGTCCTCATCGGCGCCGGGGACGATGCCAATGTACTGCTCGCCGAGCAGGCCGGAGGTCAGGATCATGGCCGTGGAATCGGAGGGAATATTCTTGTAGCGGCCGTCAATCTCCAGGACCACGGCCGCCTTGTAACGCTGCTTGTCGACCGAGATGGCCGTCACCCGGCCGATGCGCACGCCGGCCAGGGTCACCGGCGATTTCACCTTGAGCCCGCCGATGTTCTCGAAATGCGCGTTGACCTTGTAACCGTCGAGCACGTCGCCGGCGGCGAGGTTGCCGACCTTGAATGACAGCATCGCCAGTGCGACCAGCCCGGCGGCGACGAAAAACCCAACCCACAGCTCCAGTGTCTTGCGGTTCATGATTCAGATGTCTCCCAGCGTCAGGGCAGTCAGGATGAAGTCGAGCACCAGCACCGACAGCGACGAATATACCACCGTGCGGTTGGTGGCACCCGCCACCCCTTCCGAGGTGGGCACGGCGTCGTAGCCCTCGAACACGGCAATCCAGGTGCAAACGATGCCAAACACCACGCTCTTGATAAGCCCGTTGAGTATGTCGGTCTGGAAGTCCACATTGGATTGCATCTGCGACCAGAATGAACCGGCGTCGACGCCGAGCAGACCCACCCCGACCACGTGACCGCCGAGCACGCCGACCGCCGAAAACAGGGCGGCGAGCAGGGGCATGGCCACGATCCCGGCCAGGAAGCGCGGCACGATCACGCGGATGACCGGATTCACCGCCATCATTTCCATGCCGGCCAGTTGTTCCGTGGCCTTCATCAGGCCAATCTCGGCGGTCAGCGCCGAACCGGCGCGGCCGGCGAACAGCAACGCCGTCACCACCGGGCCGAGCTCGCGCACCAGCGACAGCGCCACCATCAAACCGAGTGACTCCTCGGCACCGAACTTGACCAGCGTGTTGTAGCCTTGCAGGCTGAGCACCATGCCGACGAACAATCCCGATACCAGGATGATCAGCAGCGTGAGCACGCCGACCGCGTAGATCTGCTGAACGGCCAGGTAAAAACGGCGCAGGATGACCGGCACCCCCGTGAGTATCTCAACCAGGAACAGCGTCGCCCGCCCGAGACGTTCGACGGCATCGAGGACGATGGCGCCGAGGTTGGACAGCACGGTGGTCATGATCGCGGCGGCGGTATTCATGGCCGGTGATTCATCAGATCGTCCAGATAGGGGCTGGACGGATGTTGATAGGGAACCGGCCCATCCGGCAGGCCGTCCATGAACTGGCGCACGTATTCGGATTTCGATTGCTGCACCTCGGCCGGTGTGCCCTCGCCGATGATGCGGCCGTCGCCCATCAGGTAGGCGTAGTCGGAGATCAGGCAGGTCTCGGCCACGTCGTGCGACACCACGATCGAGGTGATGCCGAGACTTTCGTTGAGGCTGCGGATCAGCTTGGCGA
>Ga0154822_1127_pt10 | contig 9858 bp, 7 predicted proteins | sample Rifle2008BG16ft_FD_116126 | JGI IMG/M metagenome (GOLD analysis project Ga0154822, IMG submission 116126) | Candidatus Muproteobacteria bacterium RBG_16_62_13
GGCAGCAATCTGCTGGTACGCGACGGCGGCGTGCGCGGCACGGTGATCATGACCAGCGGCGCGCTTGGTGAACTGTCGCTGCAGGGCGACGGCACGGTGCGCGCCGAGGCCGGCGTTGCATGCGCCAAGATCGCGCGCTTCAGTGTCCAGCAGGGATTGCAGGGCGGCGAATTTCTGGCCGGCATTCCCGGCACGGTCGGCGGTGCCCTGGCCATGAATGCCGGCTGCCACGGTTCCGAGACCTGGCAGTTCGTGACCGCCGTGGAAACCATTGATCGCACCGGCCAGCGCCGTGTCCGTTCGCTGAAGGATTTCACTGTCGCCTATCGCAAGGTGAGCGGCCCGGCCGGCGAGTGGTTTGCCGCCGGCCATTTCCGTTTCCGTCCGGGGCAGGCCGTCGAAGGCAAGGGCGTCATCAAACAGCTGCTGGCCAAACGCGGCGCCAGCCAGCCGACCCAGTTGCCCAACGCCGGTTCCGTGTTCAAGAACCCAGCGGGTGATTTTGCCGCGCGCCTGATCGAGGCCAGCGGTCTCAAGGGCATCTGCGAGGGACACGCCTGCGTGTCGAAGCTGCATGCCAATTTCATCGTCAACACCGGCGATGCCCGCGCCGCTGACATCGAAAAACTGATCGCGCGCGTGCAGGCCGAGGTGGAGATGCAGCAGGGTGTGCGCCTCGAAACCGAGGTGCGTGTGATTGGCGAAGAAAAAGGCGGAACCGCAGATGAACGCAGATAAACGCGGATGGAACAGCACGATTCATCTTGTCGTTTTTTTGACCCGCTTTCATCTGCGTTTATCTGCGTTCATCTGCGGTTGCAGTGGGGTTATGTATGAAGTCTAAAAATTACGGCAAGGTCGCGGTGCTGATGGGCGGTCCTTCCGCCGAGCGCGAGGTGTCGCTGAAAAGCGGCGCGGCGGTGCTGGCGGCGCTGCTTCGCCAGGGCGTGGATGCGCACCGGGTCGATCCGGACAGCGGCGTGTTGCAGACCCTGACGCGGGGAAAATACGACCGCGCCTTCATCGTCCTGCACGGGCGCTGGGGCGAGGACGGCGTGATCCAGGGCGCGCTCGAAACCATCGATATGCCCTATACGGGTTGCGGTGTGCTGGCCAGCGCGCTCGGCATGGACAAGTTGCGTTGCAAGTATCTCTGGGCCGGCGCCGGCATTCCGGTGCCGCCGTACGCCGTGTTGACGCGCGGCAGCGATTTCGGCGCCGTGGCAGGCAAGCTCGGCCTGCCGATGTTCATCAAACCGGCGCGCGAGGGGTCCAGTTTCGGTATTACGCGCGTCACGCGCGCGGAAGATCTCAAGGCGGCCTACGAGACCGCCGCGCGTTACGACGATCAGGTGCTGGCCGAGCAGGCCATCGTCGGCCCCGAGCTGACCTGCGTGGTGCTTGGCGACCAGGCATTGCCGGTGATCCGCATCGAGACCGCGACCGCCTTCTATGACTACGAAGCCAAATACGTGCGCGATGACACACGCTATCTCTGCCCGGCGGGGATTCCGGACGGCCTCGAACAGCAGGTGCGGAAGCTGGCGCTGGAGGTGTTTCGCACCATCGACGGTCGCGGCTGGGGACGTGTCGATTTCATGGTGGATGGCGCCGGTCTGCCGTATGTGCTCGAGGTGAATACCGTCCCCGGCATGACCGACCACAGCCTGGTGCCCAAGGCCGCGAAGGCGGCCGGCATCGATTTCGACGCACTGGTAATGCGCATTCTGGAGATGAGCGACGATGCGCGCTGATCGCGAGCCGACCCCGAAAGGCGAGAGCCTGCTGTTTCCGATGATGGTGCTGCTGGCCATCTTGCTGGCCGGCATCGCCCTGCTGACCAGCGTTGATCGCCTGCTGGCGCCGGCCGCCTTGCCCCTGCACCACGTGCGCTTCGAAGGTGAGTTCCGGCGCGTAAGCGAGGCCGAACTCGGCGCGGCCGTGCGCTCGGCGGTCGGCCACAATTTCCTGCTGCTCGACCTGGATGCCGTGAAACAGAAGGTCGAATCGTTGCCGTGGGTTTATCGCGCCTCGGTGCGGCGCGCCTGGCCGCGCGACCTGCACGTTGAATTTCTGGAGCAGCAGATCGTCGCCCACTGGGGCGAACGCGACTGGGTGAACCATGCCGGCGAGTCCGTGTCGCTGCCGCGTGCCACTGATCTGCCGAAAGACATGCCGTGGCTGCACGGGCCCGAGGGGACCTCGGCCACGGTACTGACCGAGTATCAGCAGCTGGCGCCGATTTTCGCCGCACAGGGTTTGTCGCTCGAGCGGCTGATCCTGACGCCGCGGCGCAGCTGGCAGCTCAGCGTGCTCGACGTGCGCACCGGCAGCCGATTTACCCTGGTGTTGGACCGTTTCGAATCCGCTCGCAAGGCCGAGCGTTTCGCGCGTTCCTACGCCCAGACACTTGCCGCGCGCGCGGCGGAGATCCGGCTGGTGGATCTGCGCTACGCCAACGGCTTCGCCGTGCAGTGGCGGACCACGACCCAACCGAACGGGGGCTGAACATGGCCAGGAAAGATGACGAAAAGCTGATTGTTGGACTGGATATCGGGACCTCCAAGGTTCTGGCGATTGTGGGCGCGCTGTCCCCGACCGGCGAGGTCGAGATCATCGGTGTCGGTCACCATCCCTCGCGCGGCATGAAGAAGGGCGTGGTGGTGAACATCGAATCGACGGTTCAATCCATTCAGCGCGCGGTCGAAGAGGCCGAGTTGATGGCCGGCTGCCAGATTCACTCGGTCTATGCCGGCATCGCCGGCTCGCACATCTCCAGCTTCAACTCGCACGGCATCGTCGCCATCAAGGAGAAGGAGGTCGGGCCGGGCGACGTCGATCGCGTGATCGAAGCGGCGCGGGCGCTCGCCATCCCGGCCGATCAGCGCCTGCTGCACATCCTGCCGCAGGAATTCATCATCGATAAACAGGACGGCATACGCCAGCCGATCGGCATGCACGGCGTGCGTCTTGAGGCCAAGGTGCACATCGTCACCGGTGCGGTCAGCGCCGCCCAGAACATCATCAAGTGCGTGCGCCGCTGCGGCCTGGAAGTGGACGACATCATCCTCGAGCAGCTGGCCTCGTCGATGGCGGTGCTGACCGAGGACGAAAAGGACCTTGGCGTGTGCATGGTCGATATCGGCGGCGGTACCACCGACATCTCGGTGTTCACCGAGGGCGCCATCCGCCACACCGCCGTGATCCCGATCGCCGGTGACCAGGTGACCAACGACATCGCCGTGGCGCTGCGCACGCCGACGCAGAACGCCGAGGACATCAAGAAGAAATACGGATGCGCGCTCACCCAGCTGGCCAGTCGCGACGACGCCATCGAGGTGCCGAGCAACGGCGAGCGCCCGTCGCGGCGGTTGTCGCGCCAGATGCTCGCGGAGGTGATCGAGCCGCGCGTCGAGGAGCTCTACGGCCTGATCCAGGCGGAACTGCGGCGCAGCGGCTTCGAAGACTTGATCGGCAGCGGCATCGTGCTGACCGGCGGGTCGAGCAAGATGGAAGGCATGATCGATCTGGCCGAGGAGGTGTTTCACATGCCGGTGCGGCTGGGCGTGCCCCAGTACATCGGCGGGCTGCGGGGCGTGGTGCAAAACCCGGTATTCGCGACCGGCGTCGGACTGGTGTTGTACGGCGCGAAATATCGCGAGGGCAAGACCTTCGAGCGCACCACCCCGGCCAGGGGCGTCAAGGGTGTGTGGGGAAAAATGAAGGGCTGGTTTGAGGGCAATTTCTGAAAAACAACCAGGGCAGAGAGTCGGGGCTGTTTCGCTTAACGATAGTCGCCAACAGGAGGCGCATAACATGTTCGAACTGATGGATACATACGGTCAACAGGCAGTGATCAAGGTAGTGGGCGTGGGCGGCGGCGGCGGTAACGCGGTCAACCACATGGTGGGTGCCAATATCGATGGCGTGGAATTTATTTCCGCCAACACCGATGCGCAGGCGCTGAAGGATTCCAAGGCGCGCACCATTCTGCAACTGGGGGTGAACCTGACCAAGGGCCTCGGTTGCGGCGCGGATCCCTCGCGCGGCAGGCAGGCGGCGGTCGAGGATCGTGAACGCATCGCGGAAACACTGGCGGGTGCGGACATGGTGTTCATCACCGCCGGCATGGGTGGCGGTACCGGCACCGGCGCCGCGCCGGTGGTGGCGCAGGTTGCCAAGGACATGGGCATCCTGACGGTGGCTGTGGTCACCAAACCGTTTCCGTTCGAAGGCAAGAAGCGCATGGCCGTGGCGGATCAGGGAATTCGCGAACTGGTCGAGTACGTCGATTCCATCATTACCATCCCGAACGAGAAGTTGCTGACCGTGCTGGGCAAGGAAGCAACCCTGCTCGACGCCTTCGGCAAGGCCAACGCCGTGCTGCAGAATGCCGTGCAGGGCATCGCCGAACTCATCACCCGCACCGGCCTGATCAACGTCGACTTTGCCGACGTGCGCACGGTGATGTCGGAGATGGGCATGGCCATGATGGGGTCGGCGACCGCCACCGGACCGAGCCGGGCGCGCGACGCGGCCATGGCGGCCGTCACCAGCCCGCTCCTGGAAGACATCAATATTTCCGGGGCGCGCGGCATCCTGGTCAATGTCACGGCCGGGCCGGATATGGCGATCGGCGAGTTCGAGGAGGTCGGCGGCATCGTCCGGGATTTCGCCTCCGAGGACGCCACGGTCGTGATCGGCACCGTGATCGAGCCGGACATGCGGGACGAGATCCGGGTGACCATCGTGGCCACCGGTCTTGGCCAGGAAAAGCGCAAGCAACCTTATAAGGTGGTTAAAACCGGAACCGGGACAACCAGTTACGAACATCTGGATACCCCGACGGTGATCCGCAACCGCCGTCATGACCGCCCGGTACCGGTCCCGGCGCTGGCCGAAGGGGGGGTGGAATATCTGGATATCCCGGCTTTTTTGCGCAAACAGGCCGATTGAGGAGGTGAAACCCGTTGGTCGGGCAGCTAACCTCGATCAGAAGCTGCCCACAGTAACTGCTGGACAATACAGGGATATTATCCTTTAATTGCACGCAAATACGGTGTAATTAACGAGGAGGATGGGTAGAGACGCGACCCGAGAGTTTATTCGGGCTCGTAGTGTCGTCGCTGTCTGATCTCTGAAATCCACTGTACCCAGAACAGACGACGGCATCACTCAACAATATCAAATGATTCATCAGCGGACGCTCAAGAACGTTATCCGTGCCACCGGCGTCGGATTACACACGGGAGAGAAGGTTTATCTCACCCTGCGTCCTGCACCGGTTGATACCGGCATCGTCTTTCGTCGCATCGATCTCCCCGAACCCGTTGAAATCCTCGCCTGTCCTGAAAACGTTTCCGACACCCGCCTGTCCACCTCGCTCGAGGCCAACGGCGCACGCGTCTCGACCGTCGAACACCTGATGTCCGCCCTGGCGGGGCTGGGCATCGACAACGCCTATATCGAGCTGACCGCCTCCGAAGTGCCGATCATGGACGGCAGCGCCGGTCCGTTTGTGTTCCTGGTGCAGTCGGCCGGGATCGCCGATCAGTCGGCGCCCAAGCGTTTCATCCGCATCAAGAAACCGGTGCGCGTCGAGCAGGACGACAAGTGGGCGCAGTTCGAGCCGTTCGACGGTTTCAAGGTTTCCTTCGCCATCGATTTCGATCATCCCATCTTCCAGAACTCGACACAGAACGCCACGGTCGATTTTTCGACCACCTCGTTCGTTCGCGAGGTCAGCCGTGCGCGCACCTTCGGCTTCATGGGCGATCTGGAAGCGTTGCAGGCGGCCGGCTTGGCGCGCGGCGGCGGTTTTGACAATGCCATCGTGCTCGATAATTACCGCGTCCTGAACGATGACGGTTTGCGTTACGAAGACGAGTTCGTGAAACACAAGGTGCTCGACGCCATCGGCGACCTGTACCTGCTCGGTCATCCACTGATTGGCGCATTCAGCGCACACAAGTCCGGCCATTCCCTGAATAACCGGCTGCTCCGGCAGCTGGTCACTGAACGCGATGCCTGGGAGCTCATCACCTTCGATGAGATCGAACAGGCCCCGATAGCATTTATTCGCACGGCCCCGGCGGTTTGATCCGACCGGGCCGGCCAAGAAGAAGAGGAGAAGAGACGCCACCATGAATATCATCCTGGTTCCGGGCAGCAAGAACGGAAAAAGTCAGATTGCCTGTCTGTCCCACCGCCACCTCTTCCTCCTCGCGGTGGTCGGGCTGGTGGCCCTGCCGGTGTTCGTGGGCGTGCTCACCTACAAGGCCGAGCAACTCATCGAGCGTTCCACCGGCACCAGCACTATCGCCTTGCAGGAACGCATCCTGGCCGAGCAGCAGGTCGCCATTGCCGATACCCGTCGCCACACCGAATCCCATCTGAACGCACTGGCCCGGCGCATGGGCGAGATGCAGGCCGAGCTCTTGCGCCTCAATGCCCTCGGTGCCCGGCTCACGCGCATGGCCAAGCTCGACCCGCGTGAGTTCAACTTCAGCGAACCGGTTGGCGTGGGCGGTCCCGAACGCCCCAGTGACACCAGCGCTGCCCCCGATGCCCGCCAGGCCATCGACAATCTTTCCCGCCAGCTCGACCGTCAGCGCGAGAAGCTCCGCGCCCTCGAGAGCGTAATGCTCGATCGCAAATTGAGCGCCCAGGTTACCCCTTCCGGCTGGCCCGTGGACGGCGGCTGGGTCAGTTCCGGCTTCGGGGTGCGCACCGACCCCTTCACCGGCCAGCAGAGCCGCCATGACGGCGCCGACATTGCCGCGCGCATGGGCAGCCCGGTCTATGCCATGGGTGATGGCGTAATCTCGTTTGCCGCCGACAAGCAGGGCTACGGCCTGACCGTGGAAGTCACCCACCAGAGCGGTCTCGTTACCCGCTACGCCCACCTGCGCGCCATTCTGGCCAAGGTCGGGGATCGTATCCAGAAGGGCCAGACCGTGGCCCTGGTCGGCACCACCGGCCGTTCCACAGGCCCGCACCTGCACTTTGAGGTGGTGAAACAGGGCGTGTCGGTCAACCCGGCGGGGTATCTGCAGAACGGCCGCAACTGAGCCGGCCTCACGCACTTCAAGTCGTCACCTTTTTCCTCCATAATCCTGCGCTTTCCTGGGGCGCGCCATACCGGCGAGCCTGGATTCGTACATGTTCGTCAACCTGCTTACCAAGATTTTCGGCAGCCGCAACAGCCGGCTCATCAAGCGACTCAACCGCGATGTCGAGCGCATCAACGCGCTCGAGCCGGAACTGCGCGAGCTCAGCGATGAGCAACTGCACGCCAAAACCGCCGAGCTCCGCGCGCGCCTGACCCAGGGCGCGACGCTCGATGAGCTGTTGCACGAAGCCTTTGCGGTCGTGCGCGAGGCCTCGCGTCGCGTGCTCGGCATGCGCCACTTCGATGTGCAGCTGATCGGCGGCATGGTGTTGCATCGGGGCATGATCGCCGAGATGCGCACCGGCGAGGGCAAGACCCTGGTGGCCACCCTGGCCACCTACCTGAATGCCTTGCCCGGCTTTGGCGTGCACGTGGTGACGGTCAATGATTACCTGGCCCGTCGCGACTCGGAATGGATGGGCAGGATTTACCGCTTTCTCGGCATGACCGTGGGGGTGGTGGTTTCCGATCAGGACCAGGCCGAGAAGCGCGAGGCTTACACAGCCGATATTACCTACGGCACCAACAACGAATTCGGCTTTGACTACCTGCGTGACAACATGGCATTCCGTGCCAACGAACGCGTGCAGCGCAAGCTGAACTACGCCATTGTCGACGAGGTCGATTCGATCCTGGTCGATGAGGCGCGCACGCCGCTGATTATTTCCGGACCGACCGAGGAGAGCACGGATCTCTACGTCAAGATCAACACTGTTATTCCCCGGCTCGTCCGCCAGCAGGCGGAGAACGGTCCCGGCGATTACAGCGTGGACGAGAAGAGCCGGCAGGCCTTCCTGACCGAGGCCGGGCACGAGAAGGTCGAGGCCATGCTGGCCGAGGCCGGGCTGCTGCCCGAGGGATCGAGTCTTTACGATGTATCCAGCCTGGCGCTCATGCACCACGTCAACGCGGCATTGCGCGCCCACGCGCTGTTTCGTCGCGAGGTGGACTACATCGTTCGCGACGGCGAGATCGTCATCATCGATGAATTCACCGGCCGCATGATGTCGGGCCGGCGCTGGTCGGAAGGCCTGCACCAGGCGATCGAGGCCAAGGAAGGCGTGGCGATCCAGCAGGAGAACCAGACGCTCGCCACCATCACGCTGCAAAACCTGTTTCGCCTGTATCGCAAGCTGTCCGGCATGACCGGTACGGCCGACACCGAGGCGGCCGAGTTCCAGCAGATCTACGGACTGGAAGTGGTGGTTATTCCCACGCACCGCAACATGATCCGCGCCGATCACGGCGATCAGGTCTATCGCACCCTGAATGAGAAGCACAAGGCCATCGCCACCGACATCCAGGATTGCCACCGGCGCGGGCAACCGGCGCTGGTCGGTACGATCTCGATCGAGTCATCGGAACTGCTGTCGCACATGCTGGACCGGGAGAAAATTCCGCATCAGGTGCTGAACGCCAAGCATCATGAAAAGGAAGCCCTGATCGTGGCCCAGGCCGGCCGCCCCGGTGCCGTCACCATCGCCACCAACATGGCCGGCCGCGGAACGGATATTGTCCTCGGTGGCAACCTGGAAATGGAGCTGTCAGCGGTCGGCGACGACCCGGGACAGCGCGCCCAGGCCAAGGCGGACTGGCAGGCCCGGCACGATGCCGTGGTGGGCGCGGGCGGTCTGCACGTGGTGGGTACCGAGCGTCACGATTCCCGGCGCATCGATAACCAGCTGCGCGGTCGTTCGGGACGCCAGGGCGATCCGGGTTCCTCGCGTTTCTACCTGTCCCTGGAAGACAATCTGTTGCGCATTTTCGGCTCGCAGCGCATCGCCGGTCTCATGCAGCGCCTCGGCATGCAGGAGGGCGAGGCCATCGAACATCCGTGGGTTTCGCGCGCCATCGAGAATGCCCAGCGCAAGGTTGAAGGGCGCAACTTCGATATCCGCAAGCAGTTGCTCGAATACGACGACGTCGCCAACGACCAGCGCAAGGTGGTCTACGAACAGCGCAACCGCCTGATGGATGTCGATGACATCTCGGAGAGCATTGCCGCTGTCCGCGCCGATGTGGTCAGCGCCATGATCAGCCAGTACATACTGCCCGAAAGCCTGGAAGAGCAGTGGGATACCGCCGGACTGGCGGCGCACCTCGACCGCGAATTCGGCCTCGGACTGCCCATCCCGCAGTGGCTGGAAGCCGACGGCAGCCTCGACGAAGAGAAGCTGCGCGCCCGTGTCCTGCATGCGTTCGCCGACCGCCATGCCGAACGGGAAGCGGCCATCGGTCCGGATGTCATGCGTCATCTGGAGAAGGCGGTCATGCTCCAGGTTCTCGACCAGGAGTGGAAGGACCACCTCGCGGCCATGGATTATCTCCGTCAGGGCATTCACCTGCGTGGTTATGCCCAGAAGAACCCGAAGGAAGAATACAAGCGCGAGGCCTTCGAGCTGTTTTCCTCCATGCTTGACCACATCAAGTACCAGGTGATCACGCTGTTGGCGCGCTTGCAGGTCGATCATGCGGCGTCGGATGTCGAGGCGCTCGATCGCCAGCAGCATGCCCCGCGGGACATGCAGTATCTGCACCCGTCGGCCGACCAACCAGCCGCAATCGAAGAGGGCGACGAGGTTGCCGTCGAGGCACAGCGCCCGGTCACACGCGCCCAGCCCAAGGTTGGCCGTAATCAGCCGTGCCCTTGCGGCAGCGGCAAGAAATACAAGCACTGCCACGGCCAG
>Ga0154822_1150_pt3 | contig 9586 bp, 11 predicted proteins | sample Rifle2008BG16ft_FD_116126 | JGI IMG/M metagenome (GOLD analysis project Ga0154822, IMG submission 116126) | Candidatus Muproteobacteria bacterium RBG_16_62_13
TCGGCGGGTCGCGCGGCCACAGCGCCGGCTCGGGGATGCGCCGGACCTCGGCGGGTCGGGTGCGGCTGTGATCGATCAGTACGCCGCGCCGTAACTGGTCGATGGCAGCCACGTCCGGTTCGCCTTCCACCTGCGCCCAATAGGTCTTGGGCAGTTTGTGGACAGGATCGCTCAGGCGGTGTTGCAGGCCGCCATCGTCGGTGAGCAGCAGCAGGCCTTCGGAATCGTGATCGAGACGGCCGGCCGGATAGACGTCCGGGACCTTGATGTAATCGGCGAGGGTGGGGCGGCCGTCCTTGTCCCGGCCGCTCCCGGCGTCCTGCCTCTCGCGGCACTTGTCCGTCCATGGACTTCGGAACTGGGTCAGGACGCCGTAGGGTTTGTTGAAGCGGATCAGCATTACAGTAATTCGGTATCGGTATCCGAGTAGGGCGGCGAGCAGCTGCACAGCAGTCGCAACGGTTCCTGCCCGGTGTTGTGCAGACAATGGGCCGTGCCCGGAGGGACGCAGACCGTATCACCGGCGGTAACCACGAATTCCTGTTCGCCGAGTTGCATGCGGCCGGAGCCGGCGACGAAGTGGTAAATCTCCTCGGTGGCCTGGTGACGGTGCGGCTGTGTCGATTTGCCGGGTGCCACGACAGCCTCCGCCAGGCTCTGCTGACGATTGCCGTGGACATGGGGGTGCATCAATTCCCGGATCTCGGAACCATCCAGGGTTATGAACGGCTTGATTTGGGAGTAAGCGGTCTTCATGCGGCATAGCCTACAGGATAGAATGCGGCGCCGATAATCCACTGAATCCATTCACCGGAGTCCCCATGCCGTATCAGCATATCGTCGTTCCCGCCGACGGCCAGAAGATCACCGTCAACCCGGACCTGTCCCTGAATGTCCCGGCCCGCCCGATCATTCCGTTCATCGAGGGCGATGGCACCGGCGTGGACATCACTCCGGTCATGCGCAAGGTGGTGGATGCGGCGGTGCACAAGGCCTATGGCGGCAAGTGCCAGATCGCCTGGATGGAGGTGTATGCCGGTGAGAAGGCGGTCAAGTTATATGGCAACAATACCTGGCTGCCGGCCGAAACCCTGTCCGCCGTGCGTGACTATGTCGTGTCCATCAAGGGACCGCTGACCACACCGGTGGGCGGCGGCATCCGTTCGCTGAATGTCACCCTGCGTCAGGATCTCGATCTTTACGTCTGCCTGCGCCCGGTGCGCTGGTTCAAGGGCGTGCCGAGCCCGGTCAAGGAACCGCACAAGACCGACATGGTGATCTTCCGCGAGAATTCCGAGGACATCTATGCCGGTATCGAATGGAACGCCGGCACAGCTGAAGCGCAGAAGGTCATCACCTTCCTGCAGACCGAGATGGGCGTGAAAAAAATCCGTTTCCCGGGCAGCTCGTCGATCGGCATAAAGCCGGTGTCGAAAGAAGGCACTGAACGCCTGGTGCGGCGGGCGATCCAGTATGCCATCGACCAGAATCGTCCGTCGGTGACCCTGGTGCACAAGGGCAACATCATGAAATTCACCGAGGGCGGCTTCAAGAGCTGGGGCTATGACCTCGCCAAACGCGAATTCGGCGCGATGTTGATCGATCAGGGGCCGTGGATGCGACTGCGCCACCCGAGGACCGGCAAGGATATCGTCATCAAGGACGTCATCGCCGATGCCTTCCTGCAACAGATCCTGCTGCGCCCGGAAGAGTACAGCGTGATCGCCACGCTCAATCTGAACGGCGACTACATCTCTGACGCGCTCGCCGCGCAGGTGGGCGGCATCGGCATTGCGCCGGGCGCCAATCTGTCCGACACCGTGGCCATGTTCGAGGCCACGCACGGCACCGCCCCCAAGTACGCCGGCCAGGATATGGTCAACCCGGGATCGATCATCCTGTCGGCCGAGATGATGTTGCGCCATCTGGGCTGGAACGAGGCTGCCGATCTCGTCATCAAGGGCATGAACGGCGCCATTCAGGCCAGGACCGTCACCTACGACTTTGCCCGCCTGATGAAGGGCGCGAAGAAAGTGAGCTGTTCCGCTTTTGGCGATGCCCTGATTCGTTACATGGGCGGCCGTTCGGCGTCGCCTGGAGTGACGAAGAAAAAGAATGCCCGCAAGCCCGGCCGGTCAAGAACACGGCCCGCCGCCAAGACCAGAAAGAAGGCCAGCAAGGCCCGTCGCCGCTGAGCCTTGCCACATTCCTGAAGCCGGAAAAACAAACCCGGCACGGGGCCGGGCTGGAAATCGGTTGAAGCAATGCTTTTCTGTTTGCGGCGGGTTCAGGCCGAGTGGCGGATATGCTGGGCCTGCGGGCCTTTGGGTCCCTGCAGGATTTCGAACTCTACCGTCTGGCCTTCCTTGAGCGACTTGTAGCCATCCATATCGATGGAAGAGTAATGGGCAAAAACGTCGTCGCCCCCGCTGTTGGGTCTGATAAAGCCATACCCTTTGGAGGTGTTAAACCACTTTACGGTTCCGATCATGAACATATCGATTCCCCCTTGCGGTGACGGTTTCCCGTCATGGCATTGCCGGCGGCGGGTGCCGCCAGCGTCCTTAGGTGGCATTGGTCAAGCCGGCAGATGATGCCGGGAATATCCGGAGAGTCAATCCATTTCCCCGTCCCCCGGTCGGGTGGAGGGAGGGCCAAAAACCATGCCAGCCTTGCCGCAGGGTTGAATTGTTCCAAGGCGCCCCCGACAATGAATCTGCGCCGATCGGAAACCTCCCGGCGCCTGCCGGAAAGCGGCAGGAATTCCTCATCTTATCGACTGCTCTTGATGTCTCATGGCGGATAAACAGTCCCAATATCTCGAAGCACCGGTCATCCAGGAGTCCGAGCCCAAGGTCCAGAGGCCAAGGCTCTATAAGGTCATGCTGCTGAACGACGACTTTACACCGATGGAGTTCGTGGTCGTGCTGATCGAGCGGATCTTTCACAAGAACCGCGAAGAGGCCACCCAGATCATGCTCCACGTGCACCAGAAAGGGGTGGGGGTATGCGGGATTTTTACCCGGGAAGTCGCCGAAACCAAGGTTCGGCAGGTATTGGGGTTTGCCAAGGAGCGGCAGCACCCCCTGCAGTGTGCGATGGAGCCGGAATGAATCTTGCTGTGTTCTTGATGCCTGATGGGTTGCCGGAGACTTGACCATGTTGTCCCAGGAACTTGAATTTTCACTGAACAGCGCCTTTCAGCAGGCCCGGGAAAAGCGTCACGAATTCATTACCGTGGAACACCTGCTGATGGCGCTGCTCGACAACGCCGCCGCCACCAAGGTGCTGCGCGCCTGCGGCGGCAATGTTGACGAGCTCCGCCGTCAGCTCTCCGCTTTCCTCGGCGAAAACGTGCCGCGCCTGCCGTCCGGCAGCAAGGCCGATACCCAGCCGACCATCGGTTTCCAGCGCGTCATCCAGCGCGCGGTGCTGCACGTGCAGGGCGTGGGCAAGAAGGAGGTCACCGGCGCCAACGTGCTGGTGGCGATCTTCGGCGAGAAGGAGTCGCACGCGGTTTACTTCCTGCACAAGCAGAACATCAGCCGTTTCGACGTGGTGAATTTCATCTCGCACGGCATCTCCAAGGTGCCGGGCGAAACCCAGGGCGACCTGACTCCCTCGGAAGACGGCGAGGAAGCCGCCGCCCCGGCCGAGCGCAGCTCGCTCGACGTGTTCTGCGTCAACCTGAATGAGCAGGCCCGCCTCGGCAAGATCGATCCGCTGATCGGGCGCGACAAGGAGGTCGAGCGCACCGTACAGGTGCTGTGCCGCCGCCGCAAGAACAACCCGCTGTTCGTCGGCGAGGCCGGCGTCGGCAAGACCGCCATCGCCGAAGGCCTGGCCAAGAAGATCGTCGACGGCGAGGTGCCGGATGTGCTGACCGATGCCGTGGTCTATGCACTCGACATGGGCGCGCTGCTGGCCGGCACCAAGTATCGCGGCGACTTCGAAAAGCGCCTCAAGGCCGTGCTTGCCCAGTTGCGCAAGCAGCCGCATGCGGTTTTATTCATCGACGAGATTCATACCATTATCGGTGCCGGTGCCGCCTCGGGTGGTTCCATGGACGCCTCGAACCTGCTCAAGCCGGCGCTGTCGTCCGGCGATCTCAAGTGCATCGGTTCGACCACCTACCAGGAATACCGCAACATCTTCGAGAAGGACCGGGCGTTGTCGCGCCGTTTCCAGAAGATCGACGTGATCGAACCGACCATTGACGAAACCTGCGAGATCCTGCGCGGCCTGAAGAACCGCTTCGAGCAGCATCACGGCGTGCGCTATACCCTGCAGGCGTTGCGCGCGGCGGTGGAGCTGTCCGCCCGCTACATCAACGATCGTCACCTGCCCGACAAGGCCATTGACGTGATCGACGAGGCCGGCGCCTCGCAGCAATTACTGCCGCCCAGCCGCCGCAAGAAGACCATCGGTGTGCACGACATCGAGGACATCGTCGCCAAGATTGCCCGCATCCCGCCCAAGAGCGTGTCGACGTCGGATCGTGAGACGTTGCGCCACCTGGATCGTGATCTCAAGCTGGTGGTATTCGGTCAGGACGAGGCGATCGCCGCGCTGGCCACGTCGATCAAGCTGGCGCGCTCCGGACTCAGTCACCCGGAAAAACCGATCGGCTCCTATCTGTTCGCCGGCCCGACCGGTGTCGGCAAGACCGAGGTGACGCGCCAGTTGGCGCGTGTGCTGGGCCTTGAGTTGATCCGCTTCGACATGTCCGAATACATGGAGCGGCACACCGTGTCGCGCCTGATCGGCGCGCCCCCGGGTTATGTCGGTTTCGATCAGGGCGGCCTGCTGACCGAGGCCATCACCAAACACCCGCACGCGGTGCTGTTGATGGACGAAATCGAAAAGGCGCACCCGGACGTGTTCAACCTGCTGTTGCAGGTCATGGACCATGGCACGCTCACGGACAACAACGGCCGCAAGGCGGATTTTCGCAACGTCATCGTGGTCATGACCACCAACGCCGGCGCCGAACGCGCGGCACGGTCAAGCATGGGTTTCATGCAGCAGAACCATGCCACCGACGCCATGGACGACATCAAGAAGCTGTTCAGCCCGGAATTCCGCAACCGGCTGGATTCTGTTATCCAGTTCAAGCCGCTCGACGAGACGACCATCGGCCACGTGGTCGACAAGTTCATCGTCGAACTGGAGGCGCAGTTGTCCGAAAAGCACGTCACCATCGAGCTCGATACGGAAGCCCGTGTCTGGCTGGCCAAACACGGCCACGACCCGGCCATGGGCGCGCGCCCGATGAGCCGGCTGATTCAGGAGAAGGTGAAGAAACCGCTGGCGGACGAACTGTTGTTCGGCCTGTTGAGCGACGGCGGCCACGTCAAGGTGTCCGCCAACGATGATGGCCTGACGTTTGAGTTTACCGAGGTCAGGGAATCGGTTACCTGAACCAGTAGTCCGAATATCGCGTAACACCGTTCACGCCCGCTTGCCGGGCGTGAATTGTTTCAGGCGTCGTCACACCCGGATGTAGGTCCAGCCCTGCCTTAATCTCAGAATAATCTGGTCCAGCGCCGAACTGGCGACCTCGACGTTCGGCAGCAGTCTGACCGGCACGCCTTTCTCGGCCTGAATGCGCTGGATGGTTTTGCCGCAGGCCAGGAAACGGACGTTTCCGTAGCTCTTCTGGATATAGGCTACCTGGTCGGCGGCGGGAGATTTTCCGACGCGCAGCAGGTTCAGTCCCTCGGCGTTGGCTACCAGCTCCACGTGCAGACGCTTCGTCGTGCCCGAATAGCGGCGTACCAGCTTTTCCACATGGTTCAGGGTCGCGCGGATCTTTTCCGGATCGGCGCTGGTGACGTGAAAGATGGCGCGAACTTCATCGGCCGGGGTGCGCAGATCGAGATGAGACGGGCGGATCGTCTGGGCATCCTTGGGCAGCAGTGACAGGAGATCATCGCTGGCTGTCGGACGCCAATTGATGCCCATCGAGATACCCACCACCAGTAACAGGCTCGCGGCGATAGCATGGACGGCAATCCGGGTGCGTCGGGACAGGTTTGGGAGGCGCGGAGCGGTGACGGTTGCTGGCGGCTCAGACCCGAACGAGGTGTGGACGAGTTCGCGCACACGCCGGAGTTCCAGCAGCCGGCGGCGCAGGGCCAGATCGGCGCGCAGCCGGAGCTCCAGCTTTGCCGACTGGGCCGGGTCGAGTTCACCGTCGATATACGCGTTCAGCGTTTCCGACAGGCGATCCAGATCGTCGCTGCTCATTACCCTGTACTCCGTAACTGAAAGACGTTGCCGTGGCCGAAACCATCTGAGACCAGCTCCGCCAGATCGGCGCGCAAGGCTTCACGCGCGCGGCTGATGCGACTGGTCACCGTACCGACCGGTATGTTCAGTATGGTCGATACTTCTCCATAGGAGAAGCCCTCGATATCCACCAATGACAGCACTTCGCGCTGGCCGTCCGGCAATCGTAGCACCGCCGCCCGGACTCGCGCCGCGATTTCAGCGTCTTCGGGCCTTGCTTCCGAGATCAGTTCGCCGGCCTCATTGACCGCGTCAATGTCCTCGGCCTGCCGCTCGCGGCGGCGTGTGTCCAGCCAGCAGTGATAGAGAATGTGGTACAGCCAGGCATCGATGGCCTTGTACTCGCGCAGTTGGGTAATGTTCTTGAGTGCCTTAACGAAGGTTTCCTGCACGAGGTCGTCGGCCTGGGGGTGGTTGCGGCACCACATATAGGCAATGCCGTGCAGGCGGCGCTGACAGGTCCGGAAATGTTCACCCAGGTGAACGTTCGCGAAAGGGACATCTAATGCGGTCATGGATCCTCCATCCAAAAATGGTTCGGCCGATCAAACGTCGGCCGTATTTTTTGCAGGATCCATCCCCACCCGGGTCTCCCTGAATGGCCGGCTCGATCGGTATGGATCGATTCCGGCCCCCGGTGCGTCAGTACTTATAGCAGTGTTGTCATGCTGCGGACAATAAGCCGTCATGACCGTGTGCCGGGTGTGAACCCTGCGCGCGGGAATTTGTTGTGCGAGGTCGCCGTATCGCCCGACAGCCAAGACGGAACAACAACTTAGCCGGTAATGATGGAGGAGTTTCTATGAATAACAGAGCAAGATCAGTCTTCGCCACGGTACTGTTGGTGGCAGCCGTTTCACTCAGTAGTTCGCTGCATGCCGCCGACAAGGAGCGCAAGGTGGTCCTGCAGATCAGCGATGCCAGCGCCGAAAAGCAGACTCTGGTGCTGAACGTCGCCAACAACCTCCAGCAACATTACGGCGTCGACAAGGTGAAAATCGAGATCGTGGCTTTTGGCCCGGGCCTGCGCCTGCTGTTCAAGGACAACGTTAACAAGGACCGCGTCGGCGGGTTGGCCGGTCGCGGCGTGCAGTTCTCCGCCTGTCAGAACACGGTCAAGGGTATGACCAAGCTGCTGGGGCATCCACCGGCCATCAATGACAAGGCGGTATCGGTCCCCGCCGGCATCGCGCGCATCATGGAGCTGACCGATCATGGGTACACGCTCGTCCGGCCCTGAAACAGTTTTTTTGAATATTACAAAATCAATCCAAATAACCCGTCACGGGAGGAGTCAAGATGAAGATCATTAAACGTACGGCGCTGGCCATGGCCTGCGCCGGTGCCATGACCGTTGCTGCCAACACCGCCCAGGCTGCCAACTGGCTGATGCTGCAGGGCACCGAACCGGCTGGCACCGCCAAGCCGGTCAGGCTCTGGGGTTTCGCGCAAGTTGAATACCAGAAAGACACCAGCTCCACGAATTCAACTGGTGGGTATGTTCCACCGAAATTACTTGGCCCAGACCTGACTTCGCAGGAGGCATTCAATGTTAGCCGCGCCCGTATCGGTGTGCGTGGCATCGCCCATCCGCTGGATGACATGGTCAATTATTTCCTGCTGACCGAACTTGGCAACAATGGGGTCACTTATACCGACCGTGCGGTAAAGCTGACGGACGCCAGCATCACATTGAATCATGTGCCTATGGCGCGGGTCCGTGTTGGACTGTTCAAGTATCCGGGAGCGGAAGAGGGCCTGCAGGCCATCCACACCACTGATTACATTAACTTTACCGAAGTTAGCAACCAACTGTTGTTGGAGCGTTTTCCGAATCGGACCTATCCTACAGCGGGAAACGTTGCACCCTGCGATCCAACGCTTACCCCGAGCTGCAATCTGAATGCCTTTGACCGTCCGGTCGGCGCCTTCCGCGATGTCGGCGTGCAAGTATTTGGCAGCACTATGATTGGGGACTGGGAAACCAGTTACGCAGCCATGATTGGCAATGGCAATGGCCTGAACTATTCGGACAATGACGGTAACCGCGACCTGTATCTGTACTTCTCGACTGAAAAGGTGTTTGGCGGCGCTGGCCCGTTCCGTGAAGGCCTCAAGCTCTTTGCCTGGTCACAGTCCGGCAAGCGTATTTTCGATGGTGATAATAATGGTACATACGATACGTATGATCGTGATCGTTCCGGTGCTGGCGTGAAGTATCTGAAGAAACCTTGGCGTGTAACAACAGAATACATGACTGGTAAGGGCATGATCTGGAATGGGCCGGACAAGCCCACCTGGGCGTTAACCACTGGCAGCGGCAACCCGGATGCCAGTGATAACGGCCTGAAGGCCAAGGGCAAGGGTTGGTATGTCGAGGGTGGTTACTACATTCCCAACTCCGATTGGCAGCTGGATCTGCGCTACGACTTCTACGCGCGGCTGGATGGTGCCCGTCAGCAGCTAGACTGGAAGACAGTCACTGTTGGCGCTCAGTACTACATCAATAAGAAGACTCGCCTGACGTTCAATTATGCTGTGCGCGATATTACGGCGATTAATTACGGACCTGCCGGCACGTCTGGTGCCCCGGGGTCCAACCCGAACGACAATCTTGATGGCATCAAGAACCGTTACGGTGTTCAGCTGACGGCAATCTTCTAGGCAGAACTCTTTAGAAAGCAGTAGTCAAACACCCCAGTCGGAGATCCGGCTGGGGTGCTTTTTGTTTACTGGTTTCCGGACCGTAATTGCCGGAGGCTCGCCTGTCCAGTAAAGAGGACAGGTCAGGTGCTACCGGGCGCGGAAGGTAATGCGGCCCTTGGTGAGATCGTAGGGGGTGAGCTCGACCTTGACGCGGTCGCCGGTGAGGATGCGGATATAGTTCTTGCGCATCTTGCCGGAGATGTGACACATGATGATGTGCCCGTTGTCGAGCTTTACGCGGAACGTGCTGTTGGGCAGGGTCTCGGTGATGACCCCTTCCATTTCGATATGTTCTTCTTTCGCCAAAAGCCTGACCTCTGGGTAAAAACGCTTGCAGACCCGGCCCGGGGTGGGCGGGGCGCGCGTATCATGCCGTACGCGGCTGCGGGCGTCAAAGCAGGATTGCGGCTAGTGGGAGATGGCCTGGGTGCCGGATGCCTCGGGGCGGGCGGTCCAGGATACGTCGGGGTGTTCGATGTCGGTGACGATCAGGATGTCCATGCCGAGGATGTGGCGCACCTCGGCCTCGTTTTTCAGGCCGGCCAGGCTGGCGCGCAGCCACTGGTAGTGACGGCGATTGAGATAAAGC
>Ga0154822_1017_pt2 | contig 9529 bp, 8 predicted proteins | sample Rifle2008BG16ft_FD_116126 | JGI IMG/M metagenome (GOLD analysis project Ga0154822, IMG submission 116126) | Candidatus Muproteobacteria bacterium RBG_16_62_13
AAAGGCGACTGGAAAGGCTGGAATTTCCGTTTTCTCGATCAGTCGGAGCGTGAAATCGGCACCATCACCAAGAAGTGGGCCGGCATCGGAAAGGAGTTATTCACGTCCGCGGACAACTACATTATCTCGCTGAACGAAGAGCCTTCCCCGGAGAAGTCCATTCTGCTGTTGGCCGCCGGTCTGGCCGTGGATATGGTTTACAAGGAAAGATAACCGGCCCGGCGCCGCCGTTGGATCATTCCGCCGCGGGTGATGACGTGTCCGGTTCTGCCGGTTCGACCGGATGGATTTTGGCGATCGCCACGGCGGTGCCGCGGGGGCGCAGGACTTCCACGGTGTAGCCGTGCAGCTTGAGGCTGGTGCCGGGTTCCGGCAGGGTTTCCAGGTGCTCGGTGATCGGGCCGTTCAGGGTGCGCGATTCCTCGGTCGGCAGGTTCCAGCCGAGCTTGCGGTTGAGGTCGCGCAGGCTGGCCGTGCCCTGCACGAGATAGCTGCCGTCGGCCTGCCGGTGGATGTCCTCGTCTTTGCCGAACGCGTGGGTGGTGAATTCGCCGACGATCTCTTCCAGGATCTCATCGAGCGAGACCAGCCCCTGGATGTCGCCGTATTCGTTCACCACCAGCCCCATGCGCCGGCCGATCTTCTTGAAATTCAGCAACTGGGTGGTCAGCGAGGTGCCCCAGGGAATGTAGTACGGGTCGGCGATGATGCGCGTCAGCGCCTCGCGGTCGAGCTTGCCTTCGCGCATCAGGTTCAACACCAGACGCGCGTGTACCACGCCGACGACGTTGTCGAGATTGCCGCGGTAGACGGGCAGCCGGGTGAAGCGCGAGGCGGTCAGCTGGTCGACGATATGGTCCCACTCGGCATCGAGATCGACCCCGCGGATGCGGTGGCGCGGCACCATCACGTCGTTGACGGTGACCTTCTCCAGATCGAGGATGGCGAGCATCATGTCCTGATGCGATTCCGGGATCAGCACATCGGCCTCGCGCACCAGCACGCGCAGTTCATCGGCGGTGATGGCGGAGGCGGTGCGGCGCCGGACGTTGACGCGGAACAGTCGCAGCAGCAGGTTGGAGATTCCGTTGACCAGCCAGATCACCGGTCTCAGTACCTGCAGCAGGGGTGTCAGTACATAGGCGGCCGGGAAGGCGATGCGCTCGGGATACAGGGCGGCGTAGGTCTTCGGCGCGACCTCGCCAATGACCAGAATTACGAACGTCAGGATGGCCGCGGCGATCGCCAGTGCCTTTTCGCCGTACAGCTCCAGTGTCAGCAGCGAAGCCACGAACGAGGCGCCGACGTTGACGGTGTTGTTGCCGATCAGGATTACCCCGAGCAGGCGGTCCGGTTGTTCCAGCAGCCGGCTGGCGAGCTTGGCACCGCGATGGCCGGATTGCGCCTGGCCGCGCAGGCGATAGCGATTAAGGGTCAACAATCCGATCTCGGATGCCGAAAAAAAGGCCGAGAGCAGAACCAGCACCGCGAGCAGGATGCCGAGAAAAGCGGGTGAGGGCGTCAACGCGGGGGCTTGGTGGTGGCGATACGTCGAATTCTAGCACTCTTCCGGATCGGCTCGGGGCGGGGGTGCGTGCCGGCCTGAATCCGGTCCTAAAGGCAGACTAAGTCAGGGCGAGCGTTTGGCGACGGCCTCGAGGATGCCGCGCATCAGGTTGAGTGGCGTCGGCGGGCAGCCGCGGATCACGGCATCGACCGGAATGACGTTGGCGACGGCGCCGCAGGAGGCGTAGCTCACGCCGAATTCGCCGCCGTTGGCACCGCACTCGCCGACGGCGATGACCAGTTTGGGTTCCGGCGTGGCATCGTAAGTACGGCGCAGCGCCGCTTCCATGTGACGCGACACCGGCCCGGTGACCAGCAGCATGTCGGCATGGCGCGGCGAGGCGACGAAGTGCACGCCGAAGCGCTCGATGCCGTAATAGGGATTGTTGAGCGCGTGGATCTCCAGCTCGCAGCCATTGCACGAACCGGCATCGACTTCGCGGATGGCGAGACTGCCGCCGAACTGTTCGCCGACGCGATCGCGCAGTTGCTGGCCGACCTGCTCCAGCACTGCCTGGTCGGTCGCCGGCATCGGTTCGGTGATGATGCCGATGCGCTGGATTTTGGAGAGAATTCTTAGCATATGAGTTTTATCCGCAGATGAACGCAGATGTTAACTGGATAAACGCAGATACAGACAGAGAATGGGTTTATCTGCGTTCATCGGCGGAGAAAAAATATTATAAGTCATGCCCGGAGTACGAGCCGTTGACGGATTTGTTGCACACCGGGAAGTCCGGGACGATGTTGTCGCGCACCAGTTTTTCCAGCGCCGGCCAGGTGAGCCAGGACGGGTCGCGCGGGTAGAAGCGGGCGATGCGTCCATCCTCGCCGAAGCGCACATAGGTCAGGATTTCGCCGCGGAATCCCTCGACCATCCCGAGTCCTTCCGCGCCGGCCGGTGGTTGACGCCAGGCGGTGGCGATCAGGCCATCCGGGAGCGAAGCCAGTATCTGCTCGATCAGTTCGAAGGACGCCAGGATTTCGTGGAATCTGACCTTGATGCGGGCGGCCACATCGCCGTAATGGTAGACCGGCACGTTGACCTGCAGGCGATCGTAGGGCGCGTACGGCGCGTCCCGGCGCACGTCGAAGTCGACATTGCTGGCGCGACCGACATAGCCGATGGCGCCGAAGCCCTTGGCCTGCTCGGGACTTAGGTAGCCGGTGGTATCGATGCGGTCCTCGACCGAGGCGTTGTCGTCGATGATGGCCATCAGGCCCTGGATGTCCGGCCGCATTTTGGTGATCTGGTGCAGCATGGCGGAACGGTGCGCGTCGTTGATGCCCGTGCTGACGCCGCCGGGGATCACGCGGTCCATCATGAAGCGGTGGCCGAAGGATTGTCCGGAGAGTCGCGTCCAGTCCTCGCGCAGCCGGCCGAACTGGTAGAAGCCGAAGGTAAAGGCGATGTCGTTCAGGATCGCGCCGATGTCGCCGAGATGGTTGGCGACGCGTTCGCGTTCGCACATCAGGGCGCGCAGCGCGTGCGCGCGGGTGGGTATTTCGTGTCCGGCGGCGCGCTCCATAGCCATGCACGCCGCCCAGCCGTGCGCCACCGTGGTGTCGCCGGACACGCGCGCGGCGAGGCGCGCGAGGCCGTCGGCATCGCGGCCCTCGGCGATCTTCTCGATGCCCTTGTGCACGTAGCCGAGGTGTTCTTCGAGGTTGAGCACCATCTCGCCGACGGCCTGAAAGCGGAAATGGCCGGGTTCGATGATGCCGGCGTGCACCGGACCAACCGGGATCTCATAGACCCCGAGGCCATGGGCGGCGAGGAAACGGTATCGATCGTCCGGCGCTGTTGGTCCCGTCACCTGACCCGCGGCCGGGAAATTCTTGCGCAGCGGAAAATCCTTGTCCTTCCACGCCTGGTGGCGGGTCCAGCGGCGCGCGTCGGGGTGATCGCTGAAGGCGACGCCGAGCATGTCCTGGGTATGACGCTCCGGCCGGTCGGCGGCGGCAAATGCCGGTGTGTGCGAGGGCAGAAGCGGCGTGGTCCGCTCGACCGCAGTCCGCGCGAGCAGGTAGGCGCCGTTTTTTTCGAAGCAGGCATTGATGACGAGATTTTCGCCGCGGTCCTCACCGAAGCCGCCATCGCGACTTCCCTGTCGCGCGGCCCTCGGCTCGATCCAATCGCCGAAGCCCGCCACCCAGCGGCCGTCGGCCGCCTTGATTTCCCGGGCGAGCGTTCCCCAGTCATCGGCCTCGACGCTGATCAAACGCGTCGGCGTGGGTCCGGACCAGGACAGCGGCGTCACCGGGATGCCGCGCTGCGCCAGCAGTTCCAGGAGTGCGTCAATCCAGGCTTCGTTCATAGTGGCGAACTGCCGGCGATGAGGGTCGTGGCCTGACTGAACCAGTCGGCCAGGAATTTGGGAATGGACAGGCCCAGCCACAGCACGAACAGCAGGTGCAGCATGACCGGCAGCATGTTGGCGCGTACCGGCACTTGACCGGCCGGGGCCTCGCCGTAAACCATCGGGTGCAAGTGCCGGAACAGGCCGGCGAAGGCAATCGCCAGCCCCACCAGCAGCGGCACGGTCAGCCACGGCCACGACTTCATGGTCGCGGTCAGCACCAGGAATTCACTGGTGAACACCCCGAACGGTGGAAAACCGGCAATGGCGACGGTGCCAATCAACAGGCCCCAGCCGACCGCGGGCTGGGTACGAATCAGACCGCGGATGTGCTGGATCGATTGGGTGCCGGCGATCTGCGCGGCGTGGCCGACCGTGACGAACACGGCGCTCTTGGTCAGCGAATGCACGGTCATGTGCAGCAGGGCGGCGAAGGTCGCGAGCGGCCCGCCGATGCCGAACGCGAACGTCATCAGCCCCATGTGTTCGATCGAGGAATAACTGAACATCCGTTTGATGTCGCGTTGCCGGTGCAGGAACAGTCCCGCGACCATGAACGACAGCATGCCGAAGGCCATCATCAGGTAGCCGGCCAGATTCGAATGCAGCGAGCCGTCGACGATCATCTTGACGCGCACCAGCGCATAGAGCGCAACGTTCAGCAGCAGGCCCGACAGAATCGCCGACATCGGCGTCGGACCTTCCGAGTGCGCGTCCGGCAGCCAGTTGTGCAACGGCACCAGACCGACCTTGGTGCCGTAGCCGACCAGCAGGAACACAAACGCGATGGTCAGTACCGTCGGCTCCAGTTGACCCGCCGCCTGGTAGAGTACGGTCCACGCGAGCGCGTCGTCGGCGTTCGGAATGACGCGCTCGGCGGCGAAGTACAGCAGCACGGTGCCGAACAGCGCCTGGGCGATGCCGACGCCGCACAGGATGAAATATTTCCAGGCGGCTTCCACCGCCTCGGGGGTGCGATACAGCGAAACCAGCAAGACCGTGGCTAGGGTCGCGCCCTCCATCGCCACCCACAGGATGCCGACGTTGTTGGTGGTGAGCGCGGCCATCATGGCGAACATGAAGCCCTGGAACATGGAATGGTACAGGCGCATGCGCCGCCGGCCGAGATGGCGGGCGTCGACCTCGTGTTGCATGTAGGTGCGCGAAAAAATGGCGGTCGTGAAACCGACAAATGCCGTCAACGCCACCAGGTAGACGTTGAAGGCGTCGATGTAGAGCAGCTTGCCGGGCGACAGCAGCGGACCCTGATGCAGCACGATCCACGCGAGCCAGAGCGCCGCCGCCAGGCTGGCCGCGTTGATGAAGACATTCAGCCACCCGGCCTGACGATGATGGCCGACCAGCGCCAGCAACAACATGCCGGACAGGGGCAGGAGCAGCACCATCCACAGGGCGATCACGGTTCACGCTCCGCGGTGTCCGGCAACGGCGGTTCGTCCACTTCCCGCAGCCGGTTGAGGCGATCGACGTCGAGCGAATCGATGGACTCGCGCATCTGGAAGAAGAACACGCCGAACAGTACAGCGGCCACCAGCACGTCGAAGGCAATGCCGAGTTCCACCACCATCGGCATGCCGTAGGTGGCCGAGACGGCGGCAAAGAACAGCCCGTTTTCGATGGACATGAAACCGATCACCTGCGCGATGGCCTTCTTGCGCGTGATCATCAACAGCATGCCCAGCAGGATCATGGCCTGGCTGATGGCAATGGTGTTGCGCGTCGTCCCGGACGCGAGCTGGGCGATCGGCAGGGCCACGGTATAACTGAACACCACCAGCATGGCGCCACCGAGCAGGATCAACGATGGATAGCGGATCGCCTCGATCTCGCGGTGTATGTTCAGGCGCACGGCCAGCCGATGCAGAAGCCAGGGGATCAGCAGGGCCTTGAGGACCAGGGCCAGTCCGGCCGAGTAGTAAAGGTGCGGATGTGCGCTGACGAACGCGACCAGCGCGGCGGTGATCGCCAGCAGCACACCCTGCCAGGCGAATATATGGATCAGCGGCACGATGCGCGCCTGCGCCAGCATCGCAAACGAGGTAAACAGGGCGAAGGCGGCAAACACCAGGATCGCCTGGTCGTAGAGGCTGAGTTTCAGCAGGTCCATACTATTTCTTGATCCGCAGATGAACGGCCGCTCCTGCGCATCCTGCGCCTGCGGCATTTGTACATCCCTGTGCAGCACAGATGAACGCAGATTTCATAAATTATTTACGACTCGCCTGATCGCCACCTTGGGAACGCCAAAGTTTATCAACAAACAAAGCTTCAGCCCGCTGGTTTTGAGGTAGTTCATGCATTGTGCCAGATGAATGTCGTCCAGCGACTTGGCAGCCTTTACTTCAATCAACAGCTGGTCATTCAGCAGCATATCGGCAACATACTCTCCGACCACGACACCGTCATAGCACACGGAAAGTCTTGCTTGTTGCTCTACCTGTAATCCGGCTTTGCGCAGTTCATGCGCCAATGCGTTTTCGTATACCTTCTCCAGAAAACCACAACCCAGGCTGTTCGATACCGTGAATGCGCAGCCAATGATTCTCTCTGTCAGTTCTCCTAATCCGCGTTCATCTGCGTTCATCTGCGGTTTCATGAGATTTTCCTGAATTAGCCGCCGGTTTCCAGGATGACGTGGGTGAGCATGCCGAGCAGGCTCAGCAGGAAGGCGAAGCCCAGGTACGGCGGAACGCGGAAGATGCGCATCTTGGCCATGATTGTTTCCCACACCACCAGGGCCATGCCGAGCAGGATCAGCTTGCCGGCGATGGCGGCCGCGCCTTCGGCCAGATCGAGCGGTGTCAGTTCCCTGGCGATGCCCCACGGAAAGAACAGGTTGGCGATGAGCACGAGGTAGATCATGAGCTTGATTTTGGAGGCCCACTCGATCAGCGCCAGGTGGCGGCCGGTGTATTCGAGGATCATCGCCTCATGCACCATCGTGAGTTCAAGATGCGTGGCCGGGTTGTCGACCGGGACGCGGCCGGTTTCCGCCACCGCGACCAGCATCAACCCGAACGCCGCGAACAGGAAGGATGGCCGGAGCACCAGCCCGTTGGCCAGCGTGTAGTTCATGGCCTCGGACAGATTGGTCGTGGACGCGGACATGGAAACGGTGAAGGCAGTCATGAGCAGCACCGGCTCGGCGAGCGCGCCGATCATCATTTCGCGCGACGAGCCCATGCCGCCGAACGCGGTGCCGATGTCGAGTCCGGCCAGTGCCAGGAAGAATCGGCCGAGTGCCAGGAATCCGACCAGCACGATGACGTCGGCGATCTGCGCGGTCGGCAATTCGAGGGCAACGAGCGGAACGATGGCGGCCGTCACGATGGTGGTGCTGAACAGCACATAGGGAGTGGCGCGGAACAGCCAGGAGGCGTTCTCGGCCAGTACCGTGTGCTTGCGCAGCAGTTTGGCCAGGTCGCGGTAGGGCTGAAAGACCGACGGGGCGGCGCGGTTCTGCAAGTGGCACTTCACGCGCTTGATCCAGCCGGACAGCAGCGGCGCGAGCAGCACAAACAGCGCGGTCTGCAGGATGGCGAGCAACCAGCCGGTATCGATGGGCAGCGGCAGGCTCATGGTCACGTCACCACCCACAGCAGGAACAGCAGGGTGAAGAACGAGTACGCCAGGTAGGTGTGCACGCTGCCGGTCTGCAACAGCCCGATGCGCCGGGCGCCGGCCAGCACCAGATGGCCGATCGGTTCGTACAGAGCGGACCAGGATTTGTCGAGCGCCTGCAGTTGATGACGGATGGACAGCACCTGCAGGGGCTGTGACGGGTGGCGCTTCTCATCGATTTGTTCACGCACCTTCCAGACCGGCGCGAAGATGCGCTGAATCGGTTGCGAGAACGCCGTGCCGGTGTACTGCATGCGGCTGTTGACCTCGCCGTAGCCGCACTCCCAGGGATAGCCGCGCCGGATCTGCGCGGAGCGTGGACGAAACAGGAGGAAAGCGATGACGGCGATCGCGATGATGGCGATGAACACCAGCGGCGCGGAATACGAGGCGGTCTTGGCCGACAGCGGGGTGAGCCACATCCAGCCGGCGGCCGTGGCGCTGGCCGGACCCTGACCGAGGATCTGCACGGGGATGTTCGCCAGGATATCGATGGTGGCGGACGGCAGGATGCCGAAAATGATGCAGCCGAGCGCCAGCAACGCCATGGCCGCGCGCATGCCCAGGCCGACCTCGCGGGCATGGCGAGCCTGACGGGTGCGTGCGCGCCCGAGGAAGGCGATTCCATAAACCTTGACGAAGGTGGCCGCCGCCAGCGCGGCCGACAGCGCGAGTATGGCGGCGGTCAGCGGAATCAGGGTGCGCAAGACCCCGCTCTCCAGTTGCGGGGCCTGCAGGGCGACCTGGAAGGTCAGCCATTCCGACACAAAGCCGGTCAGCGGCGGCAGCCCGGCGATGGCGAGGCAGCCGATCAGCATGAACAGCGCCGTTTGCGGCATGCGATGGATCAGTCCGCCCATGTTATTGAGATCGTACTCGTGCGAACTGTGGGCGATGGCGCCGGCGCCGAGGAACAGCAGCCCCTTGAACAGGGCGTGACCGAGCACGTGATAGAGCGCGGCAATCAGCCCCAACACGCCGATATCCTTGTGTCCGGTGCCGAGGAAGATCAGCGACAGTCCCAGCGCCGAAAGAATAATGCCGACATTTTCGATCGAGCTGTAGGCCAGCAGGCGCTTGAGGTTGTTGCGCACCATGGCGTACAGGACACCGAGCAGGGTGGTGGCGGCGCCGGTGACCAGCATCACCAGGCCCCACTGCCACTGGACGTCGCCGATCAGGTCGAACACGAAGCGGATCAGCCCGTAGAGCGCGACCTTGAGCATGACGCCGCTCATCAGGGCGCTGATGTGCGAGGGCGCCACCGGGTGCGCCTCCGGCAGCCAGGCGTGCACCGGCACCATGCCGGCCTTCATGCCGAAGCCGAAGAACGCCAGCGCGAAGGCGATCGACGCCCAGGTGACCGACAGCTCCGCCGCGCGCATTTTTTCGAATGTGAAGCCGTCGCCGAACGCGGCGAGCACGCCGAAGCCAAGCAGGATGGCCACACCCGCGACATGCGCCATGAGCAGGTACAGAAAGGCCGCGCGGCGATTGGCGGCGTGATGATGCTGGTACGCGACCAGGAAATAGCTGGCCACGGACATCAGCTCCCACGCGATCATGAACAGGAAGGCGTCATCGGCCAGCACGACCAGATACATGCCGAGCACGAACAGCGCGGTGAACAGACCGAGGACGACCAGCGACGGGCGGTTTTTGCCGTGCTGATAGGCGCGGATATAAGCAGGGGCGTACAGGGAGACGGCAAACACGAGCAGGCCGATGATGGCCAGAAACAGGCCGGACAGGGCGTCGAGGCGCAGGTGCCAGGGCAGCCAGGGAAGGCCGAGCGGCAACTGGGTTGCGACCGGCGAGGAGGCGGCCAGCACCCAGACGCCGGCGATGAGCGCGGCGGCGCCGGAGACCGCCAGCAATCCGAATCCGGCGATCCGCCACAGGGCGTGACGGTCAGCGCCGGCCGACACCAGGCCCGAGGCCAGTGCGCTGATCAGTGCAAT
>Ga0154822_1107_pt3 | contig 9521 bp, 9 predicted proteins | sample Rifle2008BG16ft_FD_116126 | JGI IMG/M metagenome (GOLD analysis project Ga0154822, IMG submission 116126) | Candidatus Muproteobacteria bacterium RBG_16_62_13
TCGCGCCCGCCGTTTCCGGCGGCGCCCCGACCAAACCGGTCGAACCGGGGTCTGGCGAGCCGTAATCTCCGGCCCGGTGGGCCGGGCCGCCGCTTTGGGCTAGACTGTGGCGTCTGTCAGTTTCCCCGGTGTTTCCATGGCCATTCCGCTCGCCGCCTCCAGTCCTACCGTCGCCTCGTCCACGCCCCGAAAAGCCGTGGCGCTGATCTCGGGCGGACTCGATTCCCTGCTCGCCGCCAGGGTGATGCTGGAACAGGGCATCCACGTCGAGGGCATCAACTTCTACACCGGGTTTTGCGTGGAGGGTCACACCCACGCCATCCGCCGCGAGCACCAGGACAAACCGAAGCGCAACAACGCCTTGTGGGTGGCGGAACAACTCGGCATCAAGCTGCACATCGTCGACGTGATCGAGGAGTACAAATCCGTGCTGCTCAACCCGAAGCACGGCTATGGCGCGAACCTCAACCCCTGCCTCGACTGCAAGGGCTTCATGGTCAAGAAGGCGCGCGAGTGGATGGAGCAGAACGGTTTCGATTTCATCATCACCGGCGAAGTCATCGGCCAGCGACCGATGTCGCAGCGCCGCGACACCATGCCGGTGGTGGCGCGCGAATCCGGCGCCTTCGACCGCCTGCTCCGGCCGCTGTGCGCGAAGCTGCTGCCGGAAACCCTGCCGGAGCGCGAAGGCTGGGTAGACCGCGAGAAACTGCTCGACTTCAACGGCCGCAGCCGCAAACCGCAAATGGCGCTGGCCGCGCGCTACGAGTTCGTCGATTACGCCCAGCCGGCCGGCGGCTGCTGCTTTCTCACCAACGAACAGTACTCGCACAAACTGGCCGACCTGTGGCAAGCGCGCGGATCGCGCGAGTACGACCTCGACGACATCATGCTGCTCAAGGTCGGCCGCCACCTGCGTCCGCGCCCGCATTTCAAGCTGATCGTCGGCCGCGACGAAGGCGAGAACAATTACCTGGAAGGCTATCGCAAACGTTTCATCAGTCTGCGTTCCCCGGTCACGCCCGGTCCGCTGGTGCTGATCGAGGGTGAAAACCTGAGCGAGGAAGATCTCGCCCTGGCCGCGCGACTGACGGCGCGCTTCGGCCGCGGTCGTGAATCCACCGGCGTGACGATCGAGATCGCGAGGCCCGGCGAGGCCGTCCGCACCGTGACCGTGGCGCCGTTACCGGCCGATGAGGTGCCCGCGCAGTGGTATCTGTAGGCAACGAGCACCGGCTGGACGCGCGCGGCCTGCTCTGCCCGATGCCGGTGATTCGCACCCAGGAACGGGTCGCGACGCTGCAACCCGGCGATACGCTGGAGGTGGTGTGCACCGATCCCGGCGCGCTCCACGACATTCCGGCGTGGTGCCGCGTGCACGGCCACGAGGTGACGGCCACCCGCCGCGAGGGGACCGTGATCACCATTACCGTGAGGGTGGCCGGCACATGAACGAGACGCAGGGTTCCCAGGCGGTTGACCGCTCCAGCCCCGAACGTTTCCGCGCCAGCCTGCGCGTTACGCTGTTCAACCTCACCTCCAACCTGCTGCTCACCGTCGGCCAGGTGATTGTCGGCAGCCTCGGCCACTCGCAGGCGCTGGTGGCCGACGGCCTGCATACACTTTCCGACCTGGTGGCGGATTTCCTGGTGCTGTTCGCGCTCGCGCACGGGCGCAAGGGCGCGGATGCCGAGCACCCGTACGGGCACGAGCGCATCGAGACCGCCGTAACCATGATCCTGGGCGTGATCCTGATCGGTGTCGGTACCGGCATCGCCGTGCGCGCCACGATCAAGCTGGCCTCCGCCGAGGCTTTCATCACTCCCAGCATGCTCACGCTGTGGGTGGCGATCGGCACGCTGCTCGCCAAGGAGGCCATGTACCACTACACCATGCACACCGCCAACCGCTTCGACTCCAACATGCTGCGCGCCAGCGCCTGGCACCACCGCTCGGATGCGCTGTCGTCGCTGATCGTGGCCGCCGGCATCGGCGGCAGCCTGCTCGGCTTCGCCTATCTGGACGCGGTGGCGGCCATCGTGGTCGCGGCCATGATCGTCAAGGTCGGGGTCGAACTCGCCTGGCAATCCTTGCGCGAGCTGGTCGACACCGGGCTCGGGGCGGAGGAGATCGCGCGGCTGCGCGCGGTCATCCTCGGGGTGGACGGCGTCCGCGCCCTGCATCTGCTGCGCACCCGGCGCGTCGGCGGCCAGGCGCTGGCCGACGTGCACATCATCGTCGATGAGCGCGTGTCGGTCTCCGAGGGTCACCAGATCAGCGAAGCGGTACGCCACCGGCTGATGAAGACGGCGCAGGTCACCGACGTGCTGGTCCACATCGACACCGAAGAAGATATGGAGGCACCGAGCTGCGCCGGTCTGCCGTTGCGCCAGGCGGTGATCGAGCGTCTCGAACAGCGGTTCCGCGACATCCCCGAGGCCTCGTCCATTCAGCGCACCACCCTTCACTACGTCAATGGCCAACTGGACATTGAACTGCTTCTGCCGATCACGGCCGCACCTTCGCCGGATGCAGCCCGGGCTCTGGCGGCGCGTTTCCAGGCGGCGATCGAGGGCGACGCGGACATCCGTCAGCTCGACATTTCTTACCGCTAGATTGCACTATATGGGTGCGTTAATATTTGTTTTTGCACCAATCTAGTGCCGTCAACAATGCCTGTATTTACATATATATATGATAAGTAAAGAGTTTATGCCTGCACCAGCATGGCACACATACTGCTATCCATAAATCGCGGTTTCTACCAAAATTGGCACCCCATTCATTCATTAATTCGTTTCCCCTGAGGAGGAGATTCCGATGTCCGGCGCTGATGTACTGAAGATGATCAAAGACAAGGGCGTGAAGTTTGTCGACTTCCGCTTCACCGACACCAAGGGCAAGGAGCAGCATGTCTCCGTGCCCGTTCACCAGGTCGATGCCTCGACCTTCGAAGAAGGCAAGATGTTCGACGGCTCGTCGATCTCCGGCTGGAAGGGCATCAATGAGTCCGACATGATCCTGATGCCGGAGGCCGCGACCGCGGTCATGGACCCGTTCTTCGAGGAGCCGACCCTGATCCTGCGCTGCGACGTCATCGAACCGTCCACCATGCAGGGCTATGAGCGCGACCCGCGCTCGCTGGCCAAGCGCGCCGAGGCCTACCTGAAGAGCACCGGCATCGCCGACACGGCGTTCTTCGGCCCGGAAGCCGAGTTTTTCATTTTTGACGACGTGCGCTGGGGCGCCGACATCAGCGGCTCGTTCGTGAAGATCGACTCCGAGGAAGCCTCCTGGAACACGGAGAAGGTGTACGAGGGCGGCAACCTCGGCCATCGTCCGACCGTGAAGGGCGGTTACTTCCCGGTCCCGCCGGTTGACTCGCAACAGGACATCCGTTCGGCCATGTGCCTGGCCATGGAAGAGATGGGCATCGTGGTCGAAACCCATCACCACGAAGTGGCGACCGCCGGCCAGAACGAGATCGGCATGCGCTTCAACACCCTGGTCAAGAAGGCCGACGAGCTGCAGATCTACAAGTATTGCGTGCACCAGGTTGCACACAGCTACGGCAAGACCGCGACCTTCATGCCGAAGCCGATCGTCGGCGACAACGGCTCGGGCATGCACGTGCACCAGTCGCTCGCCAAGGGCGGCACCAACCTGTTCACCGGCAAGGGTTACGGCGGCCTGTCCGATATCGCGCTCTACTACATCGGCGGCATCATCAAGCACGCGCGCGCGCTGAACGCCATCACCAACCCGCTGACCAACAGCTACAAGCGTCTGGTACCGGGCTTCGAAGCGCCGGTGATGCTGGCTTATTCCGCCCGCAACCGCTCGGCCTCGATCCGCATTCCGTACGTGGCCAATCCGAAGGGACGCCGCATCGAAGTGCGCTTCCCGGATCCGGGTTCCAACCCGTACCTGGCGTTCGCGGCCATGATGATGGCCGGCCTCGATGGCATCCAGAACAAGATCCATCCGGGCGATGCCTCGGACAAGGATCTGTACGATCTGCCGCCGGAAGAGGAGAAGAAGATCCCGACCGTGTGCCACTCGCTCGACATGGCGCTCGAGGCCCTGGAAAAGGACCACGAGTTCCTGACCCGCGGCGGCGTGTTCACCAAGGACCTGATCCAGGCCTACATCGACCTCAAGATGCAGGACGTGACCCGGTTCCGCATGACCACCCATCCGGTGGAATTCGACATGTACTACAGCGTCTGACGCGACGGGGTGGAAAGTTGACCCACTGACTACGCCCCCACTTGGGGGCGTAGTTCTTTATTAGGAGCTGAAACCGCTCACCGGTATGCACTATTTTGGTGCATGCCAAAATGTTAGAGTTTAAATTACTTAAGTGGCTCATCAAAAAGGGAAATTATCGACGCTGGCAACCCGGGTCATTGCCCGGGAAGTTGCCCCCGGGGAACCGGATATGGCCTTCAATACCCAACGCCTGCTCGACGGCCTGTCGACCGCGGTGCTGACCTTCGATCCGGCATTGCGGCTGGCCAGCATCAATCCGGCCGGCGAGATGCTGTTCGAGATCAGCGCCAAGAAGGTGCTCGGACAGCATCTGATCGACCTGCTGCCGGCCAGCCCGGGGCTGGTGCGTATCCTGCAATCGACGCTCAAGCAGCGCCGTGCCTTCACTGCCCGCTCGGTGGCCCTGCGGCTGCCGTGGCGGCGGGCACTCACCATCGATTGCACCGTCACCCCCCTGACCGATGGCACCGATGGCCTGCTGGTGGAAATTGCCCAGGTGGACCGCTGGCTGCGACTGGCGCGCGAGGGCGATCAGCACCAGCGCCAGGCGGCCAACCGCGCGGTGATGCGCGGACTCGCACACGAGATCAAGAATCCGCTCGGCGGGTTGCGCGGCGCGGCGCAGCTGCTCGACCGCGAGCTGAAGGACGCGGCGCTGCGCGACTACACCCACATCATCATTCACGAGGCCGACCGCCTGCGCGATCTGGTTGACCGCATGATCGGCCCGTCACGGCCGCTCAACCTTCAGCCGGTCAACATTCACTCGGTGCTCGAACACGTGCGCAAGCTGATCGAGGTCGAAAACCCGGTGGGACTCACCATTACCCGCCTGTATGACCCGAGCCTGCCCGACGTCGTCGCCGACTACGGACAGCTGATCCAGGCCGTGCTCAACATCGTCCGCAACGCGGTCCAGGCAACCGATGGTCGTGGACACATCACGCTGCGCACCCGCATCGAACGCGGCCTCACCGTCGGGCGGCAACGCCACCGGCTGGCGGCACGCATCGACATCGAGGACAACGGCCCCGGCATCCCGGCGGCCCTGCGCGAACAGATCTTCTACCCGATGGTCACCGGCCGCCCCGAGGGCACCGGCCTCGGCCTGTCCATCGCCCAGGAGATCGTGCTGCGCCACGACGGACTGATCGAGGTGGCCAGCGAACCCGGCCGCACGGTATTCAGCATTTATCTGCCCCTGAGGAATGTTCATGAACAGCATGGATAGCGTGTGGGTCATCGACGATGACCGTTCGATCCGCTGGGTCCTGGAAAAGGCGCTGACCGGCGCCGGCCTTGCGGTGCGCAGCTTCGATTCCGCCAACGACATCGAGCGCCACCTGGAGCGCGAGCAACCGGACGCCATCCTCACCGACATCCGCATGCCCGGCATGAACGGTCTTGATCTGCTGCGCGCACTGCACGCCCGCAACCCGGACCTGCCGGTGATCATCATGACCGCGCACACCGACCTGGAGAGCGCCGTCGCCTCCTATCGCGGCGGCGCCTTCGAATACCTGCCCAAGCCGTTCGATGTCGACGAGGCCGTCCGGCTGGTGCGTCGCGCCATCGAACACCGCCGGCGCCAGAAACCGGCGGCACCGGCCGACAACGCCAAACCGGCGCCGGAGATCATCGGCGAGGCGCCGTCGATGCAGGAGGTGTTCCGCGCCATCGGCCGGCTGGCGAATTCCAACCTGAGCGTCCTGATCAACGGCGAATCCGGCACCGGCAAGGAGCTGGTCGCCCGCGCCCTGCACAATCACAGCCCGCGCGCCGACCAATCGTTCATCGCCATCAACATCGCCGCCATCCCCTCCGAATTGCTGGAGAGCGAACTGTTCGGACACGAAAAGGGCGCGTTCACCGGCGCCACCCAGCAGCGCAAGGGCCGGTTCGAACAGGCCAACGGTGGCACGCTGTTTCTGGACGAAATCGGCGACATGCCGGCCGACCTGCAAACCCGGTTGCTGCGCGTCCTGCAGGACGGGCGCTTCTACCGGGTCGGCGGACACGAACAAATCGAAACCGACGTGCGCATCATCGCCGCTACCAACCAGAACCTCGAAGGCCGCGTGGCCGAAGGCAGGTTCCGCGAAGACCTGTTCCACCGGCTCAACGTGATCCGGCTGCACCTGCCGGCGCTGCGCGAACGGCGCGAGGACATCCCGGCGCTGACCCGGCACTTTCTCAAACACGCGGCGCGCGAACTGGGCGTCGAGGCGAAACAGCTCGGCAAGGAAGCGGAATCCTGTCTGTCGTCCCTGCCGTGGCCCGGCAACGTCCGGCAACTGGAAAACACCTGCCGCTGGCTGACGGTCATGGCCCCCGGCCAGGAAATACGCATCGACGATCTGCCACCGGAACTGCGCGCACCGGGCGGAACGGGCGAGGCGGCCGGCAACTGGCTGTCCAGCCTGCGCGTCACCATCGATCAGCGCCTGGCGCGCGGCGAGGACGACATCTTCCGGGACATCAACGAAAACGTGGAACGGGTGCTGATCGAAGCGGCGCTCGCCCACAGCGGCGGCCGCAAACAGGACGCCGCCAAACGCCTCGGCTGGGGTCGCAACACCCTGACCCGCCGCCTCAAGGAGCTGGGCCTCGCCAACGGCGAGGATTGATCAGCGCGACGGTCGCGAAAGACCGTGGTGCCGGTAAATCTCCGTGACGCGATCGTCCCGGAGGAAATCACGCCGACGCGCACCCCACTCGCCGCCCTCGCCGACCAGCCCGAGGTGATAGCCGGTCAGGATATTCTCCTAAGATCAAGATCAAGGGGTCGGTTTTTTGCGGTCGCTCGATAGCATCCATCCGTCGGACGGCAACAGCGCCGGACTCGGCTCGCCCCTGCTGCCGGTGGCCGTCATCACACGCCACTGATCCCTCCCACCCGTGCCGGTCATCCGCCGGAACCCGTGAATTGCTCACGTCAGACCCGGATTGGCCGTGACCGCCCGGCCAACCATGCCGGTTGTCCGTGGCGCCGCGATCAATGGCCGGGTTCACTGTGAACTATTGCCTGGACAAGCCGGAACCGGAGATTACGCTGTCACTTCAACAACAAGCGCATCCCGACGAAATTGCGTCCACCGAAGTTTTTTTCCAGAGACTGAAGGAGTTAATCATGTTGCCACGGATTGGGGCGTTGTTCCTCGCGTTCGCCGCTGTAACCGCAACCATTTTCACCGGCGTCGGCGTTGCCGATCCGGCCGAACAAAGGCTGGCCGGCGCCACCGTCCGGAAGGCGGCCTACACACGTCCGGAAACCATCGCGCCCCCTGCCGGCACCCGCGCCCTCGATGCACCGCTGGTGCTCTCCGCCCCGCCGCGCGAAACCGCCGAGGAAGCCAAGGCCATCTACCAGCCGGTGGCCGAGTACCTGAGCACCGCCATCGGTCGGCGGGTTATTTATCGTCACCCGGGCACCTGGGGCGCCTATCGCAGCGAGATGCTGCGCGGCGGCTACGACCTGGTGTTCGACGGCCCGCACTTCAACAGCTACCGCGTCGAGAAACTCAACCACAACATCCTGGTGCGCGTCCCGGCAGTTCACGAATTTGCCGTGGTCGCGCGCGCGGACAGCAGTTTCAAGAATCTGAACGACCTGGCGGGGCACAGCATCTGCTCGCACGCACCACCGAATCTGGGCACGCTGGTGTTCCTGTCGCACTTTGAAAACCCGGCGCGCCAGCCGGTCATCCTCGACACCCGGGGCTGGGAGTCGATTTTCACCGGCGTTCAGGGCAATCGCTGCCGGGCAGGCGTAATCCCGATGGCCAGCCTGAAGAAACTCGACCCGAACGGCCGGATGCGCGTGATATTCAAATCAAAACCGATGCTGAACCAGGCGATCTCGGCCGGTCCGCGCTTGTCGCCGGTGGAACAGCAGAAGGTCACCGCTGCCCTGCTCTCGCCCGCGGCCGCCGGTCCAACCGCGCGCCTGCGCAGCGAGCACAAGGTTGGCCCGGCGTTCGCGGCCGCGACCAACAAACAGTACGAAGGGCTTTCCAGCTACCTGCGCAATGAGTGGGGTTACTACTGATCCCAACACGGCCGCCCGTCGGGCACATCCGTCATCCCGGCGACCGGGGCTGGCGACTTTCCCGATCCGGTCTAGTTTGTAACGGCGGCATCAGTTCCAGCCGCGGTTTTTTTCTGGCCGGGAAGACCGGTCCCAAATCAAGCCAAGGAGGGTAGTATGCTCGCCGCCCGCAAGTCTTCAATTTCCATCCTGCTCGGCCTTGGCCTGCTAGTCACCCTGTCGGTGAGTTCTGCTGCCGAGACCCGCCAGCAGCGCAAGGTCGCCTATGCGCCTCCGGCGTCCACCACCCCCGCCATCCCGGGTGTGCGCCTCGGTCTGGATACCACCGGCACGAATGCGCTGGTGTTCAGCGCCCCGCCGCGCGGATCCCGCGAAGAAGAAACCGCCGCCTATCAGCCGATCGCGGAACTGCTCTCCCGCACCCTGAAGCGCGAAGTCGTGTATCGCCATGCCAACAACTGGCTGACCTACAGCAAGGACATGACCCAGGGCCGCTACGATCTCGTGTTCGACGGCCCGGCCTTCAACGGCTGGCGGCAGGAGCGGCTCAACCATGTCCCGCTGGTGAAGCTGCCGGAACCGTTTGTCTTTGTGGTCATCACGCGCGCCGAGAATCACGAGATCCGCGACATCGCCGATCTCGCCGGCCGGCGCATTTGTGCCCATGCCCCGCCCAATCTGGACACCCTGATGCTGCTGAGCCGCTTCCCGCACGCCGCGCGCCAACCGGCGATCAGGGTCACCGAGGGCTGGGACCGGGCCTTCAAGCGCATGATGAAGGGTGACTGCATTGCCACCGTCGTGCCGATCAAGAACCTCGAAAAGAACGACCGCGAGGGCAAACTGGCGCGGATCGTTTATCGCCACACCGCCCTGCCCAACCAGGCCCTGTCGGCCGGTCCGCGCATCAACGCCACGATGCGCGATCGCATCCAGCAGGCGTTGCTCTCGGCGGAGGGACGGCAGGCGACGGCCACGCTGCGCGCCATCTACGCCGGACGCGAGTTCGTGCCGGCCTCGGCGAAGGAATACGCCGGCCTCGGTGCCTACCTGCGCGACGAACTTTATTATTCGTACTGAATCCATTTCTACTGGACAAACCCAACGGCCCCGATTGGGGCCGTTGGCGTTTCAGGCGTCCAATGGACGGCGGCGGCGCTCACGACATCCCTGTCTATCGCGGCACTAGTCCATCCCTGGA
>Ga0154822_1112_pt8 | contig 9410 bp, 10 predicted proteins | sample Rifle2008BG16ft_FD_116126 | JGI IMG/M metagenome (GOLD analysis project Ga0154822, IMG submission 116126) | Candidatus Muproteobacteria bacterium RBG_16_62_13
GTTGGCCCGTATTCGTCCGAGAGCACGCGCGCGGCGGCGGCCGTCGCCGAGCGCCACGGCGTACCGATGGTGTCGATCGGTGCTTCGTCCGGCGATCTCTGGGATCGTCGGACGCGCCATCTGTTCGGCGTCTATACCCCGGCGGCGGCGTGGTTCGACCCGGTGCTGAATTTTGCCCGTGCCCGTGGCCTGCGCCGGGTGGCGCTGATCTATCCGTCCACGCCCTTTGCCCGCGAGGTTGCGCGCGGCGTGCGCGCGCGCAGCAAGGCACTCGGTCTGCGTCTTGTCTTTGTAGAGGAATACCCGGCGGATAGCACCGGCTTTGAGAACATGATGGTCAAGGTGAAACAACGACGGCCGGATGTCGTGCTCGGTGCTTCCTACCTGCCGGACAGCATGGCCATTATGCGTGCCGCGCGTGACAAGCGCCTGTACGCCCGAGTATTCGCGTTCGCCATCGGGCCGACGCAGCCCGAGTTCGGCCGCCAGCTTGGTCTCGATGCCGAAGGGGTGATGGGTGTCAGCCAGTGGGAACCGGTGTCGGTGTTGCCGGGAACGGAGGCCTTCGCCGCCTCCTTCCACCAGCGCCACCGCTATCCGCCCGATTACCACGCCGCCGGGGGTTATGCTGCTGGGCAGGTGATCGAAGCGGCGATTGTGAAGGCCGGCGGCACCGACCGTGCCCGCCTGCGCGATGCGTTGGCCGCGCTCGACATCGTGACGGTGTTCGGCCGTTATCACGTCGATGCCCAGGGCCGACAGACCGGCAAGTCCGGTTATGTGGTGCAGTGGATCGACGGCGAACGCACCTTGGTGCTGCCCGACCATGCCGCCAAGCGTCCGCCGGCGTATCCGTTCCGCGACTGGGGACGGCGTTGACAGTGCCGGGGCCATTTCTATAATCGATTTATTTCTCAAAATGAGCAGAAAGTAGGCTACCATTAGACGCAACATTCACGTTAATGTGTAAGGTGGTTGCAGTAGAAAAATCATGTTTACTGCTCGTAAAGTCGCACAGATGGCAGCCGTCTTCGCGAAAGCGCAAGGCGGTACTATCAATGTGCTAAAGCTTGTCAAACTCTTGTACTTGGCTGATCGTGAGGCGCTGTCCCGCCACGGTTTTCCGATTTCATTCGACAACGTAGTGGCGATGCCGCACGGTCCCGTTTTATCTAGGACACTAGACTTAATAAACGGATTCGTTGATGGGCCGAGAGGCGCCCAATGGGACGAATGGATCGGTGACCGAGAGGACCACAATGTTACCTTGCGTCGAGATTTTTCGCGTGCGGACCTGGATGAACTAAGCGATACAGACCTCGAAGTGATCAACGATGTAAATTCTCAATTCGGGAAGTGGGACCAGTGGACGCTGAGGAATTACACGCACGATCTTAAGGAATGGCGCGACCCGAGTGGATCAAGAGTCGCTATTCCGGATGAAGAAATCCTTATAGCCCTCGGTAGAGATGCCAAGGAAGCCGCCGCACTGGCGCAAGAGATACAAACTCAGCGCGACTTCGATCGTGTTCTTTCGAGCCTCTGACTTCTTATGTTTACGGCAGTGCGTAGGGCCACGCTGCTGTTTCCTTCCCCAAGTGCCCGCGACGAAAATGGCAAGCACCTGTTTATCGTTCTAACCGACCCTTGCGGTCCTGCTAATCAAGTTCTGTTGGTAGGTATCGCCACTCTGCGTGACAAAGGGTGCGACATGACTTGTGTGTTAAAGCCGGGCGACCATGAGTTCATTAAAATTGATAGTTATGTCGCGTATTCATTTTGCCGAATTGAATGGGCCGATAAACTTGTCACGGGGGTTAAGAATGGAGATTTCGTCGATAAAGGACTGCTCGATGAGGAAATATTCGGTCGTGTACTTACAGGGCTAAGGAAATCTCACTCGACGAAGCCGTTTGCCGTTCAATTTCTGGACGATTGTGTAAGGCGCAACAAGAAGTAGTTAGCTGGTTGTCTATGGATGAATAGCCGCCACGAAACGTCGTGCGTGCGGCTGGTCTAAACCCAGACTCTCTGGTCGATTTGAAGCCAGACCCGTACCTGGCTAGGGCCAGACATAGAGACTTCCGTTTAACCCCGCCGTCCGTATCCGGCGTTTACAGGGGCAGAGGTAGTCGTCCCTGTAACGAACCGGAGAAAAGCCATGAAAATGCTTATCCTTGCCCTGGCCGCGGTTGGGCTGACGGGCTGTGCCACGCCGGAGCCGGCCAGCGCCGGTCTGGTCGATGTGTCGGTCGTCAATCGCGCGACCGGCGAACAGATGAAGGTTTATTCCCACGAAGGAAATTATTACGTGGCCGGGAAGCCCGGCGATCGTTACGCGATCCGCGTGCACAATCGCACCGGCGGACGCGTGCTGACCGTGGTCTCGGTCGATGGGGTGAACGTCGTGACCGGTCAGACCGCCAGTCCGCACCAGGGCGGTTATGTGTTGAGCGCCTACGAGTCCCACGAGATCACCGGCTGGCGCAAGAGTCTCGACCAGGTCGCGGCTTTTTATTTCACGTCGTTGCCGGACAGCTATGCCGCGCGCACCGGTCGGCCCGCCAATGTCGGTGTGATCGGCGTTGCCGTGTATCGCGAGCGGGTCAAGCGTCCGGTCGTTTCGCTGTCGAAGATGCGCGCCGCCGATGCGCCAAGCCCGGCCGCCGAATCATCCAGTATGGGTGCCGCCAGTGCGCCGATGCGGCGTCAGCGTGAAGACCGTATCGGCACCGGCCACGGCGAGCGCGAGCATTCGCACGTGACCACCACCGAGTTCCGGCGCGACAGCCGCACCCCGGCGCAGGTCATGACCATTTACTACGACAGCTACCGCAATCTGGCCGCGCGCGGGATCATCCCGGTGTATCCGGCCAAGCGGCCCAATCCTTTCCCGGGAAATTTTGTTCCCGACCCGCACGGCTAAGCATTACCAGTCTGAGGCAGGAATGGGGATGAGGGCGGTTGACCTCATCCCCATCAATTTGGGCAATCGTTTAGTAACCCCGTGACGCTTTCTTCGCCTTCTTTTCGGCCCGTTTTTCCTTCAGGGTTTTGGTCGGCTGTTTCTTCGCCTGCTTTTTGCTTTCTACGCCTTTGGCCATGGTCTCGTCTCCTTGGGGTGAAGTGGGTTTGCCATGAAAGCGGAGGTTTGGTTTTTTCGCTTTCCAGCACAAGCTTTATACACCATGCACTTCCAGTATGGCACTAGTCCGGATCATGGGCTCGGAGGTCCCGCCCCCCATTGCGCGCGGTTCAGAACGGCAGGCGCAGCGCGGGGTGTGTTTGGTGAATCAGTGTGCGAAATCGGTTCTGGATACGCTGGAGGGCCTCGGTGGTATCCGCCTCGAAGCGCAGCACCCACACCGGTGTGGTGTTGGAGGCGCGCACCAACCCGAAGCCGTCCGGGAAATCGACGCGCAGGCCGTCGATGGTGTTGACCTTGGCATCCGGGAAAGAGGCGGCCGCCACCAGTTCGCGGATCGCCTCATGCTGCTCTCCCTCGCGGGCGAAGGCGACATTCAATTCCGGTGTGTTGATGGTGTTGGGCAGATCGGCAAAGACCTTTTGCACCGGGCGCGCATCGTGCGACAGCAGCTCCAGCAGGCGCGCGGCGGTGTACAGGGCGTCATCGAATCCGAACCAGCGCTCCTTGAAGAAGATGTGCCCACTCATCTCGCCGCCGAGCAATGCGCCGGTTTCCCGGAGCTTGGCCTTGATGAAGGAATGGCCGGTTTTCCACAGCGTCGGCTTGCCGCCGGCCGCGCGGATGGCGGCATCGACGGTGCGCGAGCACTTCACGTCGTAGATGATCTCCGCACCCGGGTTGCGCGACAACACGTCGCGGGCGTAAAGAATCAGTTGCCGGTCCGGCCAGATGATCTGCCCGTCCGGCGAAACCACGCCCAGCCGGTCGCCGTCACCGTCGAAGGCGAGTCCGAGGTCGTAACCGCCTTTCCTCACTTCGTGGATGAGGTCTTCCAGATTCTCGGGCTTGCTCGGGTCCGGATGGTGGTTCGGGAAGGTGCCATCGATCACGCAATAGAGTTCGGTCAGTGCGCAGCCCAGCTTCTTGAGCAGCGTGGGGGCGAGTTCGCTGGCGACGCCGTTGCCGCAATCGATCGCGACCTTGAGCGGGCGGGCCAGCCTGATGTCGCCGGTGATGCGATCGAGATAGGCCGCGCGAACGTCGGCTTGTGTCGCCTTGCCCTTGCCCTCCGCCAGATCGCTGTCGAGCAGGCGCTGGCGCAGCTTCTGGATCGCCTCACCCGAGAGCGTTTCCCCGCCGATCACCATCTTGAGGCCGTTGTAGTCCGGCGGATTGTGGCTGCCGGTAATGGCGATGCCGGTATTTGTGTTGAGGTGGTAGGTCGCGAAATAGACGACCGGCGTCGGCACCACGCCGATGTCGATCACGTCGCAGCCAGCGCGGGTGAGACCGCGGGTCAGGGCCGCGGCCAGCTCCGGCCCGGACAGGCGGCCGTCGCGGCCGATGACCACCTGCGTCTGTCCGCGTGCGCGCGCCTCGCTGCCGAAGGCCTGACCGATGCGTTCGACGATGCCGGCCGTCAGCGTTCTGCCGACGATGCCGCGGATGTCATAGGCCTTGAAGATTTCAGCCGGCGGAGTAACAGCGCCATCTGCTGAGGTAGAAGTAGGCATGCACAATATCCTGGAGAAGTTGTTTCAGAATGAAATCGACCGCCAGGACGCCAGGAGCGCCAGAGACCGGATTTCACCAGGAACGATTTTCCTCGCGACCCTGGCGTCCTGGCGGTTCAAGGGCATGTTCATTCTGGCGGAGGTGGTTCGGAGAAACGTGGGGCGGTTTACTTCCGACCGGTGTGGCCAAACCCGCCGGCGCCGCGGGCGCTTTCGGCGAACTCATCAACGATCCTGAATTCGGCGCGTACTACGGGCACGAACACCATCTGGGCGATGCGGTCGCCGGGCTCGATCGTGAAACCGGTCTGGCCGCGGTTCCACATCGACACGAAGATCTGGCCCTGATAGTCGGAATCGATCAGCCCGACCAGGTTGCCGAGCACGATGCCGTGTTTGTGGCCGAGGCCCGAGCGCGGCAGGATGGTGGCGGCGAGATGATGGTCGGCCATGTGGATGGCGATGCCGCTCGGTACCAGGTGCGTCTGACCCGGTTCCAGGCGCAGGTGTTCATCGAGGCAGGCGATCAGGTCCACGCCGGCCGAGCCGTCGGTGGCATAGCGGGGCAGGGCAAATTCCTTGCCGAGGCGAGGGTCGAGAATCTTGATTTCAATTTTCCGGTTCATGGGGTCAGCCAGTCTGGCGATGGGTTCGGGCATCACGGAGACGTACCGCGATTTCGTGAATCAGCATCCGGGCGAGCGCGGACTTGGTGCCGGCCGGCAGGGCGGTTGAACCTTGGCGGTCGACCAGCAGCAGCCGGTTGGTGTCCGACTGTGGACCGGCGCCGGGTTCGCCGATCGGGTTGGCCGCGACGAGGTCCAGTTTTTTGTCGAGCAGCTTGGCGCGTGCGTTGGCTTCGAGGTTTTCGGTCTCGGCGGCAAAACCGACCATGAACGGCGCGGGCTTGAGTGCGGCCACACTGGCGAGGATGTCCGGTGTGCGCTCGAGTTCGAGATTGAGATGCTCGCCGGTTTTCTTGATCTTGGCCGGCGCCGTGTTGACCGGCCGGTAATCCGCCACCGCGGCCACGCCGATGAAAATATCCATGCCGGGGATTTCGCGGTGCACGGCATCGTGCATGTCCTGTGCGCTGGTGACGCGCAGGGTGCGGACACGGTCCGGATCGGGCAGGGTGGTTGGACCGGAGATCAGCGTGACGTGTGCGCCGGCTTCCATCGCCGCCGTTGCCAGCGCGTAACCCATCTTGCCGGAGCTGCGATTGCTGATACCGCGCACCGGATCAATGGCTTCCCAGGTCGGGCCGGCGGTGATGAGCATCTTCAGTCCTTCCAGTTCACCGGTTTCGAACAGGCCGGCGCACAGTGAGGCCAGTTCATTGGGTTCCAGCAGGCGACCGGGTCCGGTCTCGCCGCAGGCCTGCACGCCGTCGGCCGGGCCGAATATCCGCACGCCGCGTTCGCGCAGCATGGTCAGGTTTGATTGCGTGGCTGGCTGCGCCCACATCTGCCGGTTCATGGCTGGTGCCACCGCCAGGGGCGCGGACGCCGCCAGGCACAGGCTCGCGAGCAGGTCATCGGCGCGGCCGTGCACGAGGCGGGCGAGGAAATCGGCGCTCGCCGGCGCGACCAGGATCGCATCCGCCCAGCGCGCCAGCGCGATGTGTTCCATGGCATTGTCCGTGGCCGGCGCCGGCACCTCGTGGGTGGCGGAGGCGCCGAACAGGTCCGTGTACACGGGGTGGTCGCTGACTGCGTGCAGGGTGAGCGGGGTGACGAATTCATGGGCCGAACGGGTCAGCACGCAGCGCACCTCGGCGCCGGCCTCGCGCAGCCGGCGCACGAGGTCGGGGGTCTTGTAGGCCGCGATCCCGCCGGTGATGCCGAGCAGAATGCGCTTGTTGGTGAGCGAGGCCATGGATACAGTAAGTGTACGTGCCCCCGCCCGGGGGGACAAATCAGGGAGGATTTTTATGGCCATCCAGGACTGGCCGGTCGCCGAACGGCCCCGTGAGAAACTGCTCGAACGAGGCGCCAGCGTGCTTTCCGATGCCGAGCTGTTGGCGATTTTTCTGCGCACCGGCATGGCCGGCAAGACGGCGGTCGATCTGGCGCGGGAATTGTTGAACCGATATGGCAGCCTGCGGGAGTTGTTCCAAGTCCCGGCGCCGGAGTTGTGCGCCATCGCCGGTCTGGGTGACGCCAAGGTCGCCCAGTTGCACGCCGCGCTCGAACTCGGGCGGCGCTATCTGGCCGAGCGGCTGAAGCGCGGGATGGAGCTGCGGTCGGTGGATGACACCCGCGCTTACCTGCAGGCGGAATTGCGCGATCGGACCCAGGAGGTGTTCTGCTGCCTGTTCCTCGACAACCGGCACCGCGTGCTGGCCTTCGAGGAGCTGTTCCGCGGTACTCTGAACGGGACGGCCGTTTACCCGCGGGAGATCGTCCGCCGCGCCATCGGCCACAACGCCGCCGCCGTGATCCTGGTCCATAACCATCCCTCCGGGGTGGCCGAGCCCAGCCGGGCCGATGAGTTGCTGACTGCGCGCCTCAAGGAGGCACTGGCCATGATCGATGTGCGGCTGCTGGACCACCTGATCGTCGGGGACGGGGAGATGGTCTCTTTCGGCGAGAGAGGATTGCTCTAACAAGGTTGCTGAAAAAGTCCATCCTGGACTTTCCCAGTTCGCTTCGGCCCGGCGCAGGTCCGGGCCTCGCTCCATTTTTTAAACACTTACGTGTTCGAAAAATGGCGGCACATCCCAGTGCCGCACCGCAGGCTGCCGAAAAACAAGTTTTTCGGCAGCCTTGCTAAGCTGAACGCGTGGGCACTGCGTGCCCACCCTACCCGGATTTTAAGCAGGGTGGGCACGTGGTTTGTGCCCACGCGCCAATGGCTGGATGCGTGGGTACGGTGTGCCCGCCCTGCCCTGATTTCAGGGGGTTTTCCCACGGAATGTACCGGTCTGGGCCTACCCAGGGCCGGGCATTTCTGATATAAAAGCGCGCTCTCCGGCCCCCTGAAGGGGCCGACCGATGGAGATAGATCGATGTCCAGAGTCTGCCAGGTAACGGGCAAGCGGGTTATGACGGGCAATACCGTCTCGCATGCCAACAACAGGAATCGTCGTCGCTTTCTGCCGAATCTGCAGAGCAAGCGTCTGTGGGTGGAAAGCGAGAAGCGCTGGGTGCGTATCCGCCTGTCGCACCAGGGCCTGCGCACGATCGACAAGAAAGGCATCGACGTTGTGCTCGCCGAAATGCGCGCCCGCGGCGAGAAGTTCTGAGAGAGAGCCGGAATTCGACGAAGACACTAAATGTGTCTTCGTCGCGGCGAGCGCCTGGACAGGACGTCCAGGCCGGGGTTGAGCGAAGCGAATCCGTTTCGCCAGGGATGGCTGGATAAGTATTGGAGATAGCGAGATGGCCAAGAGCGCACGTGACAAGATCAAGCTGGTATCGACCGCCGGCACCGGTTTTTACTACACCACCACCAAGAACCGCCGCACGACCACCGAGAAACTCGAGTTCAAGAAATACGATCCGGTCGTGCGCAAGCACGTCCAGTTCAAGGAAGCCAAGATCAAGTAACGATCTGGTGATCCGAATCAGAAACCCGGCCCTGCGCCGGGTTTTTTATGACCCCCAGGATGGGGGAAATGCCGCGAGAGTACAGGGATGACCGTAGCGGCGCTTCAGGCGGGCTGGCGCTCGCGCAGTTGCCGATGAAGCCGCTCGGTGCTCTCGGAAGGGGGGATGCCGAGCGTTTCCTGCAAGGTACGCCGGCACTGCTGGTAGAGGCGCAGCGCCTCGGCCGGGCGTTGCAGGCGATCGTAACCGCGCATCAGCCGCTGGTAGAGTTCTTCCGCGATCGGGTCCACGCGCAGGCCGTGCTGGTAAAGGTCGATCGCCTGCGGCCAGTGGTCAGCCCGTTCGAGGGCGTCGCCCAACTGCACGATGGCGCGCAGCACCTTGCCGCGCAACTGGTCGCGGGCATTGATCACCCAGACCTCGCCGGTGCCGGTCAGGAATTCACCCTGACAGCATCGTTGCAGGCGTTCGAGCAGGCCGGTGGGGGAATGGCGCTCTTCAAGTTTGCGCGGCAGGTCGTTGAGCAGCCGTTCCAGTGCCCAGACATCGACCCAGCAGCAACCCGGATTGAGCGTCAGCCGGCTGTCCTGGAAGGTAATGATCTCATCGGCGCCGGCCAGCCGGCGCAGGCGGTAGAGCGTGGTATCGAGGTTGTGTTTCGAAAGATCGCCTTCGGCATCCGGCCATAATACTTCCGCCAGCAGAGCGACACTGACACCCCGACCGCCCAGGGCCACCAGCGCGCGCAGCAGATCAAGCGGTTTGCGCTGTGTCTTGCTGGTGAAGGCCAGTGGTTCGCCGTCGCGCACCAGGGCGAAGCGGCCGAGCGTGTAGAGCCGGAATCGCCACGGCCACTGTTCGGAAAGCGGGGTATCGGACGGTGGCGGCAACTGGCGGCGACGGATGAGTTCGCGCACGTAGTCACTCTCGATATTGTGTTCCAGCGCCAGCGCGCACAGCCGCGACATGGTTTCCGGCTGCCAGTGGGTGTGGTTGTAGGCGCCGTGCTGGCGTGCGATCGCGAAGGCGCGGCGTAAGGCTTCGAGGGTGGCCGGTTCGTCGCCGCCGCGCAGCGCGGCCTCGGCCTCGCTGCGGGCAACCATGTGATCCAGTGAATGTGAACGCATGGCGCGGGCGATATCCTGCGCCCGTTCCTTCAGTTCCGGTGAAACCGGACCGCCGTGCAACATCTGCGCG
>Ga0154822_1117_pt1 | contig 9214 bp, 6 predicted proteins | sample Rifle2008BG16ft_FD_116126 | JGI IMG/M metagenome (GOLD analysis project Ga0154822, IMG submission 116126) | Candidatus Muproteobacteria bacterium RBG_16_62_13
CGACGATCTTGTTGGTGCCGCCGGCCACCGTGAGCATACCCGCGAGTTTCAGGATCACGTCCTTGCCGCTGGTCCAGCCGCTTAGCTTGCCGGTGAGCTTCACGCCGATGACCTTCGGCCACAGCAGCTCCCACGGCAGGCCGACCATGACGTCGACGGCGTCGGCCCCGCCCACGCCGATCGCCAACATGCCGAGACCGCCGGCGTTGGGCGTGTGCGAGTCGGTGCCGATGATCAGCCCGCCGGGGAAAGCGTAATGTTCCAATACCACCTGGTGAATGATCCCCGAACCCGGCTTCCAGAAACCCATGCCGTACCGGTTAGAGGCCGAGGCAAGAAAATCGTAGACCTCTTTGTTGGTGCTCTCCGCCACCGCCAGATCCTTGATGGCGCCGACCCTGGCGCGGATCAGGTGATCGCAGTGCACCGTGCTCGGCACCGCCGCCTCGTCGCGGCCGGCGGTCATGAACTGCAGGATCGCCATTTGCGCGGTCGCGTCCTGCATCGCCACGCGATCGGGCCTCAGTCCGACCGTGGTCTTGCCCCGTTCGGGCCTGGCGCCGCCCAGGTCCGCCATGTGCGAATACAGGATTTTCTCGGCCAGCGTCAGCGGGCCGGACACGCGCTTGCGCACAGCCTTCATACGCGCCGCCAGGGCGCGGTAAAATGGGCGGATGGTTTGAACGGCGTCGGCGGGTGATTTTTCCATGGCGATTCTCGACAGTCGGTCTCAGAAAAAACGTTATTCTAATCGCGACCAGTGCCATACGTCAGCATTGCGACAATATTATCTACCATGCGCATACGGCCTTCTCAGCTATCGCCTCAACCATCGCCCGGCACGGCCATTTCCAATCAATAGTTACCGGCCAACCTTCATTCGCCGAGAACCAAATTGACAGGCCAAGTAACGCTCTTGTACCTAAGTAGCGATGCAGCTCAGGCGCTGCCACGCATAAATCCAAGGGATTCGTTCCTGCTCCAACCGCAATCGCGGCGCCCACCGATGCGAGCTGATATTGTTATAAAGCCCACGTTCCGCGCCTGTGAGCATGGGCAAGTCCGCGCGGACAGGTTTGTCTTCTTGCCCCCACAAATCCCGGTGATCCAGTAATGCTGCCTCGTCCATAAGAATCGAGTGGATATCCGGTAGATAGCAACGTATGCGGTTCAGGATCGCAAAACCATGAGTATCGAGATCGCCCCAGTAAAAGCAGGGCAACTGCCGCAACCAAGGGATCAAGCTAAGTAATTCGACCGCGTAACCTAGGCCCATGAACACTGCGCTACCGGGTAACTCCGTGAAGGCGAGCCCTGTTTGCAAATTCTCGACAATAAAGATACGCCGCAGCGGGAGCGACAATTGCGCGATTTCCTCTGCTGGCGCACTTATGTCTCCCAACCCCCCTATCACTTGTCGCGCACCAGAATCCAACAGGCGAAGACGCATAAGAGTCGGCTCTCGGCGAATCCCGGTGACCGCATAAAATTCTACTACTCGATCCGCCGAAGCCTGGATGACCGAAAATATTTCCGCTATCAGCGCGCGCCGGCTGGCCAACCATTTAGTATCCACCCCGGGCACGGGAAGTTGGCGGATATAGAGTCCTGAGTTGGGGTGCGATTCCAACCACTCCAGCATCGCCGACAACTTTCGAAAGTCATCTTCCGAATAGTCGGCCAGCAAGTCAAAATATTTCGCGAGGCCGCCAACCAACCGTGGCCATCGTTCTGCCATAACGGCGTAGCGTTGTTCGGCTCGTTGCCAACGTTCCAGTTGCCCGAGCCACATCGCGATCTGCCTGGCATCGCGCAGGATAATGCGCTCGGGTACATATTGTGTACCTAGGATTGGCCATCGCCGTTCCACCCACACAACCTCACCCGCACCACGCCACGCTTGCCATTGAGCAAGCCATGCCTGTACCAACGCCTTGTGTTCGCGTGCTTCGCGCTCGCTCGGTGCACCGAGCGGAAGCGTCAACGGCCAATCCCCTCCACCCTCCAGCCAGCGGCGGTGACCGGCGCGGTAGCGGGTTGACAACCGCTGCCGCACATCTTCCGGGTCAACCAGAAACGATTTCGCCATGCAGTTTCTGCGGCAGGTTAAGACGATGGCGCTGCCGATCATATTCGATCAGCAAGGTGGCGGAGCGCTTACGTTCGCCGATGTCGACAAAGCACGCACCGCCGATGAACGGTTCCAGGGTCATCACCGATTTCAGCGGCGTGGCCACGATCATCTGGAAACCGAACTTGGCGAATATCTTCATCGCCAGCTCGGTGAATTCGTTGTCCGCCTTACCGAAGGCCTCATCCAGCACAACCGGCGCGTACAGCGGCAAACCGCCGTCGCCACCACCGAGTTGATAGCGCAGCGCCGCCGCCAGGCAGGTGGTGGCGAGCTTCTCGCGCTGACCGCCGGACTTGCCCGCGCCCGTGCGATATATCTCCACCTCGTGCCCCGCACTGTCGTACTCGCGCCCCATGAATTCCACGTGCTGACGCACGTCGAGCACCAGTTCCCGCCACCGCTGATGCTCGCTTTCCGCCGAACCCAACCTGTTGACGATCTCGCGCAGAGTCGTAAAGCGCGTCTCCGCATCCTCGGGATCGGAGCGCCAAGCGTTGTCCAACACCTGTTTGACCTGCTCGCGGAAAACCTTGACCTCATCGAGATGGCGGTCATTGACAACGATTTCGAGATGCGTCCCGGTCCCGAACTCCGCCTGCGACAGACTCTCGTTCACCTGCTCCAGGCGTGCGCGAATTTCCTTGCGCGCCTCGACCAGGTGGGTATTTAGCGCGGCAAGGTTTTCCGTGCTCTGTTCCCTCAGCATGCCGAAGAAGCGTTGCTCGTGTTTCGGCAGGCCGTCGTGCTCCAACCGTTCCAGCAAAACCACAAACTCCGGTGCCGAGGCCAGCGTGTCGTCCAGATCGGCGGCGTGCTCTCGCCATTCTCCAAGAAAGCGGCCGAAGCACTTTTCGATCGCCTGTCTCAGGTCATTTTGCTCTGATTGCAGGCCCTCGATTTCGCTCGTGATTCCACGCTCCACCGTTGCCCGTTGGTGTTCGAGAGTCTTGAGTGTCAGCGGCTTGTTACCCGACTCGAATCGCGCCGCAAGCCCGCGCTGTTGATGGTCGGTTAGCGAGACCGACGCCAGGCCGAGACGCAGTTCTTCCAACTCGCGGCCGTGTTCGTCTCTCCGGTTCCGTACAGCGATACGCCCTGCACGGGTTTCATCCAGCGCCTTTTGCGCGTCATTCAGCCTGCTTCTCTGTTGCTTGATACGCTCGCCCAGTTCCTGTAACTCGCGATTGCCGCCGCGTAATTCAGCCAGCGTCCTGTCCAGATTCTGGATGCGATCAAGTGCGGCGGCCACATCGACCTCCTGCCATTGCAAATTGGCAAGAGTTTGACAGGCCATAAGTCGATCCTCGCGCCTCGCCCGTTCATCGTCGAGTTGTGCGATTTCCTGCTTGAGCTTGCCGATCGCCTCGGCCGATTCCTGCGCGCGCTGCTCGTAGATCCGCCGCTTGTCGCGATTGTCGAACCCCAACACCCATCGACTGCGGTCATCGACGGCATAGCGATCGTCCTTCTCGTGTCGGGACTTCCCGTGGCGCACCTGCCCCTCGCGCGTCAGGGCGCGCTCCATCTGACGGAAATCCCGCAGGTTGTCCACGCAGGCATAATCGAAACGGCGACGCAATTCAGCATCGAGCCAAGGACGATAAGCGTTGTCATTAAGCCGCAACTTGTTGGCCAATGACTGGCTGGACACGATCTGGATCGGCGAAACCGTGTCTGCTCCAACCCGGTGATACACCAGCCGCTGCTGCAATCGGGTCTCGTTAACGTATGCGGAGACAGATGCGTAGTGGCGTTCCTCGACGAGGATCGCCAACGCGAAGCCGCGTAATACGCGCTCCGCGGCGCCCTGCCACTCGGCAGCCTCCTTCCGGACCTCGATCAACTCACCGGCAAACGGCAACTCGGCCTCGGGCAAGCCAAGGGCGGCGGTGATTTGCCGGCGCAGCTCCAGCATGTGGGATGGGATGTTGGAGGGTTGGCGCATCATGGCTTCGACTTCCCGCCGCGTCTCGACAAAAATCCGTTCCGCCTCGCGCAGCCGGCTGCTCAAGGCATCGCGACGTTCAATACCGCTCTGCCCTTCCTCTTTTCGGCTCTCCAGCATCCCCCGCGCATCGGCGACCAGCTCGGCGAATCCCTGCGGCGTGTCCGTCAACCCACGATCAAGCATGCGGCAGGCAGCCTCGGCCTGCCGCCGTTTGGTCATGCGATCATCGCGCTGTTGTTCGGCTGATTTCCTGTCCCGCTCCAACTCTTCGATACGGCCGCCGCCTTGTTCGCGGTGCTGTTCTTCCAGAACCGCGAGTTGGGCGCGGTGATTTTCGAGCGACTCTTGCTGGCCACGTTCCTGTCCCTCCAACCCTTCGTCCTGCGTGCGCAGACGCTCGATTTCCTCCTCAAGGAGCCTTGCCTTACAGCGGTCCCGGTAGACATCGACCCCGTTGCGTAGCTCCTCCAGTCTGACTTGCAGCTCGGCGTTCTCCCGGTGTTTTCGGTAGTCGTCCCGTGCCGGTCGCAAGGTATCGATCTGCCGGCGGGCCGTGACCACGGCCTGATGCGCGGCGTCGAGCTCTGCGAACTCTTTCACCAAACGCTCCGCGACCTCGAAAGTCGGCGGCCGATCGAGCATGTAGTCGCGCAGGAACACGTTGAGATCGCCGAGATTCTTGGCCGACTGCGTCTTGTGCAACAGCCTGAGCGCCATCTCCGACTCGATGCCGAGCAAGCGGCGAAAGTGTTCGGCGTAGGCACTGAAAGTCTCGAAGTGACGTACATCCATGAGCTGCTGCTTGAGAGCGCGCAGATCGAGGTCAAAGGTTTTGAGATCGCTGGTAATGTCGAAGGGGCGCTCCGCAATCACATAGTGATGACGCACATCCTGTGCACGGCAGGAACTGCCGCGCAGCCAATGAATCTGCACGAGATTTACTGTCTGTCCGGCGGCATTCGCGAACTCCACCGCGAGGGCCGTCCACGTGCTGCCGGTGCGCAGGTACTGCGGCGCGATCTCCCCCGAGGCATCATCCGTCTGGTCGGCCCAGGCACCACGCAGGTAGGAAATCCAGTGCCGGTCGTGACGTCCCTTCTCGCCCTCACGTGCGGCGGCGTTGAACACCAGCCATTGCGGCGGTACAAGCAGGGCCGACAAAGCGTCGAGCAGCGTGGATTTGCCGGAACCGGAACGCCCGATAAACAGGAAGCCCTCCTCGGCGATACGAATATCGTGCAGATCGGAGAACGTGCCCCAGTTGAATACCTGGAGACGGCACATCCGAAACTGCTGCGCAGGCCACAAGTCCGCCTGCGGCACATCATTCGGCACCATCAATCGCTCTCTCCCGACAATGCATCACGCAAAGCCGCGTACTGTCGTCCGAGCGCGGCGACTTCGTCGGCGCTAAACAGCAACTTCAGCGTCGGCGAAATCTCGTAACGGTCCTCACTGCCACGGATCGGACTGATAAGACTATTATCCTTCGCCTTTTCGATCGCCGCACGGATGCGCTTCTCGAAGCCGGCCCGATCGGTATTGCCCTCGGGCTCGTACAATTTCATTTGTTCCATCATCTCCGCGCCGGACACCAGGGCGCGCTCCCCACGGGCCCCGGCTTCAGCGAGCAGTTGGCGTAGATGGAGCAGCAACACGGACTGTAAAAACGTGAGCGGCGCTTGCCGAAGCAGCTTCGGTGTCTCCAACTCGCCGGTGTCCGCCTGACGCGTGAACGCCACCTCAAGATCGGAATCCACCACCAACTCCAGGAACAACTCGGCGAGACGTGAACGAACGATGACCACATGCTGTCGCAGCGCCGGCCACAACCGCCCGTGACGCTTGGCGTCGAGCGACGGCCCCGCCAGCAACTGCGCCAGCACCCGGCGCGCCTCCTCCGGGAGCTGGCCGGTATCACCGGGATAAAGGCCCGCGCCAGCCGAACCTTCCTCCGCCGATCTTATCGACACCCCAGCTTCGTCATTGTGATTCATCGAAGCATCCTTTCACAAAATAGATGCAGGGAATACGGGCGCGGCGCCCCACGCCATCCTGACCCTGCCAATGCACGGTTTCCGTTTGCCGGGCCGACACGCCGTGCCGCGTGCCCAATGCGAGATAACCCACGACGCTCCCGAGGCCCTGCTCAGCGGGATACGCCTCCAATATCCGCGCAATGGACAACTGGTCACAAGCAGTGAGCAAATCCACGATATGTGTTTTGAGGCTACGAAAATCGATCTCCGAATGCGCCACCAGTTCGCCCACGGCCTCCAGCGATATCTCGGCCGCCTCGGCCATCGGGATGCCGGCTGCCACGCGATCTCGATCCGGGTCGTGTAAGCGAAACTGCGACAGTGAAGCGAGCTTGGCGCTGGTAAGATGCAGTGTGTGTCCGATTTCGTGCGTGGCTTTGACACGATCTTTGATCTCTACCGCGATGCGCTGCGCGTCCTTGAGTAACTGGGTGAGGCGGCGCTGTTCCATGTACTCGCGACTCTGCACAAATTGCTTCAGGCTACGCGCGAATTGTTGCATCGCCTCGTGTACGTCGCCGCCGCGCTCAAGCAGCAATTTGGTCATACCCGAAAGAAACCGCCGCTCGCGTCGATCCAGCGTGCGCATGAATTCCCGCGATAACAACTGCTCCAGGGCCTCTTCAAGTTCCAGGCTCTGTCCGGGATCGGTGAGCAGGCGCCAGAAGGCCTTGAAGGTTCGTCCCGAGTCGCTCTCGGCGATCACGTCGACCCCGGCAAAAAGCTCCTCCAATACCCCGCCACGTGCGCCATCGCTCTGCACGATCCGCTCGCGCAACTGACGGTTGAGGTGCTGGAACTTTTCGCGCACTTGCCGGAAGTCGTTGGCCAGTTCGTCCGCGAGCGCGACGATTTCCCGCGCACGCTCAGTCGCCCGATCACCGGAAAGTATCTCCATGCGTCCGGCGCGGACCGATGCGATTTCGGCATCGACACGCTCGCGTTCGCGCATCAGTTGCTCGACGCGCGATTCCGGGTCCGTCTCTGTCTGCTCGGCCAGTTGTACCAACTGCTGGATAACCAGCGACAAGCGGCTCTCCGTGGCCACCGTGCGCCGCTCGCCCAGACCCTCCACGAAGCGAATCACCTGGATGGCCGCCGCGCTCAACTCATACGCCTCCTCGCTCGCGTCGGCTTCATAGCTGCGTTCGAGATACCCGGCTACAAGCCACTGGCTGAGGTACACCTGCGAGGTCTGCGGCAGATCCCACCCTTCGGATCGGAGTACATCCAAATCACGGGCAATGCGTTCGTTCAGAATGGAGCTGGCAAGCCGACGCTCTTTCCCAAAAAGGTGGGCCTGCAAGAGACCGACGACCACCGGCGCATTGATGCCAGCCAGAAATTGCCACACACTCTCGTTGCGGAGACGCTGATTGTTGGCAACTATACGCGCAATATTCATGGCTATGAGCCTTGACTAGACGATCACGCTTATGGCTTTCCGATCACATCTTAAAGATCGGCTGCGTGAGGCAGGGCCTACCCCATTGGCAGCCGGGAACCTCCTTGTACATGTTATCTTTCCTGAACAAAACCGTCTCCTTTCCGCCGTCAACGCCCGTGCGGCATCAGCGCGCCGCCGTCGCCCGCTTGACCATGTTTTCCACCGCCGGGGTCATGTTCGCCGGCAGCAAATGGGTGGCGGGGTGTGCGTTGCGAAAAACCCGGAACACCTCGTCGGCAAACGCCTGCCCGATCTCCTCGACCCCGGCGAAATCAAGCACCACGGTCTGGAAATGCTCGAAGCGCAGGGTCAGGCGTTTTGCCTGCGAGCGCGACACCAGCTTTTCGCCCTCGTGCAGCGCCAGCCGGACCGGCACGATGGTCTTGGCAAAGGTGTATTCCTCGGGCGCCGCGAATTGATCGAAAACCTCGCGCAATTTTTTCGGGCTGTCGTTGGCCAGGCGCAACACTACCAGCGTGCCGGGCGCATCCGCCGGCCGTTCCCGCAGGATATCCGCCCCCAGCCCGTCGCGCATGAAATGCAGACGGCCGGATCGGATGTCGAAAACATCCATGACCTTCGATGAGAAAAAAATGCCCTCGCCCGTGTGATGGGCCGGGTCGGTGGTGAGCTTGCCCTTGGCCAGTTCCAGAATCGCCTCGCGCGGATCGTAAAGGCCCAGTGCCTTCTGAATCTTGAGAAAGATGCCCTCGCCCTCGTCCGCCACGTAAGCCGTGGTATTCAGCGCGTCGCGTTGCAGGCCGACGATGACATTGGCGGAACCGGAGTGATCGATGGCATTGTTGACCATTTCGGTGACGGCGTAGCGCCAGAGATCCTTCACGTTGTCGGGCAGGTCGCGCAAAGCGGGCAGGAACACTTCCGTCCAGACCCGATCCTCGTGCAGCCCCTCACGGGGGTATTCCTGCCGGCGTTCCGCCAAGGGCTTCAATTGATAACGCACGCCCCGGCCAACGCCGGACGATACCAATTCACCGGCCTTTATGAGGTTGGCCAGCCAGGCGCTGGCCGCCTGCCGTGTCACCTTGCGCCGCTTGGCCAGGCGAGCGGCGACATTGCTGCCGTCCCGTGCAACGGCCAGAAGAATGGAGCGGTGAAGGTCTGGGCTCATGACGCTATAAACGTAAAGTAAATATGTAATAATTGTAAAGTTCTTATGGCATAAATGTAAAGCACCAGTCGATCGGATTCTCCTGGTCAGCAACGCCTACCAGCAGGTATCAATTTCGCTGTGCGGAAGCGTCTCTCTCCCAGCGGGAGAAGGACAGGACGAGGGCCGTTTTTGCGCTGCCTGGTCCACACCCCGGCCCTCGATTTCCGGACGAAGTCGAGAGCCGCCCGTGCAGGGATGCACTGTTGGCGGCTTCTCCCACCGGGAGAGGGAGAAAACGGCATGCACTGATTGACGACCGGATCAGCCCCTTTCGAAAGTGCTTGTTTCTGTCGTCACCTTCATTCTGGCCTTTCCCCGAGAGGAGAAGGGAAAAGATATTTTCAGTTGCCGTTAAAACTGGCGCGGCCGGACACGGATTGGCGGTGATTCATTTCTTCTCCCCCTTGCCGCCGAACAGGTCGTCGAGCGCATCGCGGGAGCCGCCGGTAGGCGAGGAGTTCGTCACACCGCC
>Ga0154822_1134_pt2 | contig 9198 bp, 7 predicted proteins | sample Rifle2008BG16ft_FD_116126 | JGI IMG/M metagenome (GOLD analysis project Ga0154822, IMG submission 116126) | Candidatus Muproteobacteria bacterium RBG_16_62_13
CTTAAAAACGGTATAAACGTTTACGAGTAGGTCTGGCTTGCCGTCAAGATCAAGGTCAAAAACTAGCGGGTTCTCAAGCCGGAACTCAGTGATAGGATTTGGCGCACAACAAATTTTGTTTCTCTCAATATCACGCGCATTGATTAACATCGGAGCGACCCTTCCTTTCGCGATCCGCGAGAAATCCACCGCTCGTTTCGCCAGGGTGTCTATTTCGGTCCGGGTGGTACGAGCGACAGGAACGATCTTCTCCAGGATTCCCCTGTCTCGGGACATGAGAAAAAAATACTCGGGAGCGCCATCGTTGCGCAGCCACTTCGGTGGTTCTACGGTGCCGGGGGTGTAGGACGTGACTTGGCTGTAACCCATCGTGACGGAATCCTTGGCATGGGTGATGGAGTGTTCTAGCTCGCCGACGACCTTGAACTCTATTGGCTTAAAGGTCAGTTGCTGACCGTGATTGTTCAGGGTATGGAAACCTTCGAGATTGAGGATGAACGTCTTGCGGGAACAATAGTTTTCAATAAACCGGCGGTCGGTGTTGACCTGTCCGGGCGCGAGGGGCTTCTTCCGATCATCGCGGCAATAGTCATGGAAGCTCTTGACGGTCCTGCCATCGGTAAAGAACACCGGATCGACCGTGACCTTGGAACCGGGTTTGAGATCAACAGCGGCGACCAGATAAACCAAATGAAACTTCCCCTCCCCCGGTTCTTTGGGACCGGCGGCGTGAAGGAAAGCCGCGGCGGTGGCGAGGACGGCTACAAAACCGATGAGGATAATGGTTTTCTTGCTCATGCCGCCTCCCTGCGTTTGTTATTGGCGTTCATCATTCTCTTCTGTGAGTTGTCCGTCAAGGCGCAGACTGTGCATCCCTGCACCGCGTCCCTCGCCTCAGTCCGATCGGCGAAGCGGCGAGTTTGAGGATGTAACGGGGTTGATGCACATTCGCGTCGTCCTCGTCCCTGTGCAGAAAATCCGCCCCGCATTGCCAAAGATGATGTCGCCGATCATAAAACGAACCCCGAAAAACCAGGGTCGCGGTAGAGACAGCACGAATTTGGGTCTTCGAATTCAGGGTCTTGTAATGACACATTCACGGTTTGGCTCCTTACTCTGTCATGTCTCTTGTTTGGACGGCTTCGTCTTAGTGCCACGATCACGGGCTCTCAACTCGGCCAACTTCTCCGCAATTCGCTGTTCAAGTCCAAACTGCGTCGGCACATAAAACCGCGCATCTTTGATTTCGGATGGCAAATAAGTTTCACCGGCCGCGTAGGCATCGGGTTCGTCGTGGGCATAGCGGTAGCCCTTGCCATAGCCGAGTTCCTTCATGAACTTCGTCGGGGCATTGCGCAGGTGCATCGGCACTTCCAGCGAGCCGGTGTTTTTGATTTCCTGTTTTACGTTACCCAGCGCCAGGTACACGGCGTTGCTCTTGGGCGCACAGGCAAGATAAACGACGGCCTCAGCGATGGCGAGTTCGCCCTCCGGGCTGCCGAGGCGGTCGTAGGTATCCCAGGCATTGAGGGTCATCGTCAGCGCACGCGGATCGGCGAGGCCAATATCTTCCACCGCCATCCGCACCACCCGGCGGGCGAGATAGAGCGGATCGCAGCCGCCGTCGAGCATGCGCGCGAACCAATACAGCGCGGCATCAGGATCGGTGCCGCGCACGGATTTGTGCAGGGCCGAGATCTGGTCGTAGAACATCTCGCCCTGCTTGTCGAAACGCCGCAGGCCGCCACCGGCCACTTCGCGGGCCAGCTCGGTGCCGATGATCTCCTTGCCATCGGCGTGCTCGGCCAGGTCAGCCGCCATTTCCAGCAGATTGAGCAACCGGCGGGCATCGCCATCGGCGGCCAGTACCAACAGCTCGCGTGCCTCAGCGATGATTTCGATCGGCCGTTTTCCGAAGCCATGATCCTGATCCTGTAGTGCCTGATCGAGAATGCGCTGGAGTTCATCCGGCGTCAGCGACTTCAAAACAAAAACCTTGGCGCGCGAGAGCAGCGCCGAGTTCAGTTCAAACGAGGGGTTCTCGGTAGTGGCACCGATGAAGGTGATGGTGCCGTCCTCGATGTAGGGCAGGAAACCATCCTGCTGCGCCTTGTTGAAGCGGTGCACCTCGTCCACGAACAGCACCGTCGGCCGTCCCTGCGCCTTGGCCTGCTGCGCCTCTTCAATGGCGGCGCGAATTTCCTTCACCCCGGCCAGCACGGCCGAGATGGCAATGAAATGTGCCGAGCTGAGCGAGGCAATGAGCCGGGCCAGCGTGGTCTTGCCGGTGCCGGGCGGGCCCCACAACACCATGGAATGCAGCGCCCCGCTTTCGAGCGCGACGCGCAGGGGTTTGCCGGGGGCGAGGATGTGCGACTGACCGAAGAAGTCGTCGAGCCGGCGCGGGCGCATGCGGTCGGCCAGAGGCTGCCAGCTGGCGGTCGGGGCACTGAACAGGTCTTTGACGGGTGAACGGGTCATGTATGGGTATGTTCTCTCAGCAGCCATCGCACTGCGTCATACTACCTTACCCCATCCCCTCCCCAACCCTCCCCTTGAAGGGGAGGGGAAAAGCACCTCGCTGTGCGCATCCTCACCGACGTTCTGGCACCCCTTCCCCTTCAGGGGGAAGGTTGGGATGGGGGTGGGGTTGCAGTGCCTGGTGGATGACCTCCATGACTGCATCAACCTTACCCAGCACCTCATGATTCCAAAATCTTAGAACCCGAAACCCGGCTTGATTCAACGTATCGTCTCGACCCTGGTCCTTCACCGCCGCTTCGACGTGCTGGCCGCCATCAATCTCTACAACGAGCTTGGCTTCGAGGCATACAAAATCGAGGATGTAATCGCCATACGGATGCTGTCGTCGAAACTTGAATCCGTTAATTTGCCGTTTTCGCAAATGGCGCCAGATATGCTGCTCCGCCCGGGTCATGCCTTTGCGCAGAATACGCTGCAATCTTTTCTGCCGTACGGGCTTATTGGTTTGTCCACGCATCTTCCCTGACTCCACTAGTTATTGACCCTCCCCTTCAAGGGGAGGGTTAGGGAGGGGATGGGGTACGCGTGGACTGCAATTACAGTGCAACACCCATGACCCATCCCCCTCCCAGCCTCCCCCTTGAAGGGGGAGGAGAAAATTCACTCGCCGACGACGTCTACACCCTTGGGTGGCTTGAACTGGAAGCGCCCGGCCTCGAGCGCGGGATTTTCTTTCTGCTGGCTGAGCGTGACGCGCGTGGTCTGGCCGAAGCCGTCGACCATTTCCAGGGTGCGCATGTGACCATTCTCGAAGCCGATGCGGATGGCCTCGAACCCGCCGTCTTTGCGTTTGGGCAACAACTGCACCCATTGCAGTTTGCCCTGCGTGCCGAGATTCTTCAGGGTGAAAGTATCTTCAATGCGACCCTTGCCGGCCAGCAACACCGCCGGTGTGTCGGCGAGGCCGCCGCGCAGCTCGCGCACCGTCACCTGCTGCAACTCGGCATCGTAGATCCAGATCTTCTGTCCATCGGCGACGATCACCTGCTTGAACGGGGCGTCGTAATCCCAACGGAACTTGTTGGGCCGCTCCAGGAAAAGCGTGCCGTTGGTTTCCTGGATGACGTTCAGGCCTTCATCCAGCACGACCTGATTGAAACGCGCCGTGAAGCTGCGCACGTTGGTGAAGAAATGACGCAGGCTATCGGTAGCCGGCCGCTCCAGCGCCGCGACCGTCAGCGCCGGTATCGACACTAGCAGAGATAAAGACAAGAGTGTTTGAATAATTTTCATATTAAAATCCTAGACAGGATTAACTGGATTTTCAGGATTCACAGGATTAAATCGATTCAGTTACACGTATTCATCCTGCTAATCCTGAAAATCCTGTTAATCCTGTCCATGGTATGTTTTTAGTCAACGTTGACCGGCGGCGGCGCCAGCACCTCGCGGTTACCGTTCGATTGCAGGGGGCCGACGACGCCGGCGCGTTCCATGTCTTCCATCAGGCGCGCGGCGCGGTTGTAGCCGATGCGCAGGCGGCGCTGCACGCCGGAGATCGAGGCGCGCCGCGTTTCGGTGACAATCTTGAGCGCCTCGTCATAGAGCGGATCCTGCTCGCCGTCGCCTTCCCCGTTCGCACCGCCTTCCTGCACCACACCCTGATCGGTGACCGAGACATTCTCCTTGAGAATGGCATCGTCATAGACCGGCTGGCCGCTCTTCTTGAGCGCCGCGACCACCTTGTGCACCTCGCTGTCGGCGACGTAGGCACCGTGGATGCGCATGGGCAAACCATGACCGGGTTGCAGGAACAACATGTCGCCCTGCCCCAGCAACTGCTCGGCACCCATCTGGTCCAGCACCGTGCGCGAGTCGACCTTGGCTGACATCTGGAAGGCAATGCGCGTGGGAATATTGGCCTTGATGAGACCGGTGATGACATCCACCGACGGGCGTTGCGTGGCGAGAATCAAATGGATGCCGGCGGCACGCGCCTTCTGTGCCAGCCGCGCGATCAGTTCCTCGACCTTCTTGCCGACCACCATCATGAGATCCGCCAACTCATCGACCACGATCACCACCAGCGGCAGCGGTTTCAGTGTCGGCGCCAGTTCGTCGGCCGTGGCGCGGGTGTAAAGCGGATCGTAGAGTGGTTTCTTGTCGTCAGTCGCGTCCTTCACCTTGCGATTGAACCCGGCCAGGTTGCGCACGCCGAGCGCGGACATCAGCCGGTAGCGGCGATCCATCTCGGCAATCGCCCACTTGAAGGCGTTGGCAGCCTGCTTCATGTCGGTCACCACCGGCGCCAGCAGATGCGGGATGCCCTCGTAAACCGACAGTTCCAGCATCTTCGGGTCGATCATGATGAGGCGCACCTGCTCGGGCGTGGACTTGTAGACCAGCGACAGCAGCAGCGAGTTGAGGAATACCGACTTGCCCGAACCGGTGGTGCCGGCGATCAGCAGGTGCGGCATGCGCGTGATGTCCACCACCACCGGGTGGCCGGCAATATCCTTGCCGAGCGCCAGCGTCAGCGGCGAATCCGATTCCTCGTAGACCTGCGAGGCGATGATCTCGGACAGGCGCACGGTCTCGCGCGACTCATTCGGAATCTCGATGCCAACCGAGGTTTTGCCGGGAATGTTCTCGACCACGCGCAGGCTGATGACCGACAACGAGCGGGCAAGATCGCGCTGCAACGCAGTGATCTGCGAGGCCTTGACGCCGGCGGCCGGCTCGATCTCGAACAGCGTGATGACCGGGCCGGGATGCACGGCCACGACCTGCGCCTCGATGCTGAAATCGAGCAGTTTCTTTTCCAGCAGGCGCGCCATGCTTTCCAGCGACTGCTTGGAGAATTGCACGGTCTTGGGCTTCTCGGGCAAATCGAGCAGCGACAACGAGGGAAGCTCGCCCGGCGCCGGCAGATCGAACAGCGGCACCTGTTTCTCTTTCTGCACGCGCTTGCCTTCCTTGACCCTGGCAATCACCGGCTCGATGCGCGGCGGCGGGTGCTTCTCCATGATCATTTTGTCCTCGGCGACGGTCTGGCGGCGTTCCTTCCTGGCGCGCATGCCGATGATGCGGTCGATCACGGAAGACACGAACTCGCGCGAGAACGCGAACGCCCGGATGCTCAAATGACCGATGGCGTCCATCACCTTGAGCCAGGACAGGCCGGTGTAGAGCGTGACCCCGGCCAGGAACAGCGTGAGCAGGAACAGCGTGGCGCCGACAAAGCTGAAGGCCGAGACCAGGCCGCCGCCGGCAAAATTCCCGAGCCAACCGCCGCTGTCGAACGGCATGCCGGTCTTGGTCTTGGCGTAATGCAGGCTGGCGAGTCCGCAGGCGCCGAGGATGGCGAAAACGAAACCGGTGAGCGTGGCCGCGGTCTGGCGCCAGTCGCCCTGCTCCAGGTCGTGGCGGTGCAGATAGATGCGCCAGCCTTGCAGCCCGAGCATGACCGGGAGCAGGTAGGCCACGAAACCGACCAGGTTGAACAGCGCATCCGCGACGAACGCGCCGACGCGCCCGCCCAGGTTGGTGACGCCCGTGTTGGGCCCGCGATGGAACCATGCCGGATCGGCCGGGTTGTACGTCCACAGCGTGATGAGAAGGTAGATGGCCACGGCCCCGAGGACATACAGGGCTGCCTCACGCAGGATGCGCAGCAACCTCGGGGTCAGCGGATTAGCGGTTTTTTTCCAGGTAGCCTGGCTCACGTCGTGCCGGTGGCGCCTCCAAATAACTGGCTGATTTTCGCCTGTTTTCGCTTCCCGGACAAGGTAAATCCCGGCCTATTTCCCCGCCAGCGCCTTGACGACCGCCGGATGAACGAGGCGTCCGCCGGCAACGTTGACGCCGCTCGCCATGACCGGATCGCGCAATCCGTCATCGGCCGCCAGTCGCAAGACGTACGGCGTCAGCACGGTCGATAACGCCTGCGAGGCGGTGCGCGGTACGGCGCCGGGCATGTTGGTGACGCCGAAGTGCACGACGCCGTGCTCGATGTAGGTCGGGTTTTCGTAATCGGTCGGGCGCGTGGTTTCGATGCAGCCGCCCTGATCGACCGAGATATCGATGATCACCGAACCCGGTTTCATCCGCTTGACCAGCGAGGTCGCTACCAGCTTGGGCGTGTTCGCGCCGGGGATCAACACGGCGCCGATCAGGAGATCGGCGTCCAGCACGGCCTGTTCGATCTCCGCGGCATAGGGTGGCAGCCCGGTGACGTTCGGGCCGAGTCGCATCATGCGCTCATGCTCCTCGCGACGCGGCGACAGCACCGTCACCCGCGCACCCAGCGCCGCGGCCACGGCCGCCGCGTTGCCGCCGGCATGGCCGGCGCCCAGAACCACGACATGACCGCGCTCGGCCGACGGCATCCCGCCGAGCAGGATGCCGCGGCCACCGTGGTAACGATGGAGCAACGTGGTGCCGATATGGATGGACAACCGCCCGGCGATGTCGCTCATCGGCGCCAGCAGCGGCAACCGTCCGTCCTCCTCGACGGTCTCGAAGGCCACGGCCGTGGCGCCGCTGGCCTGCAGCGAGCTCGCCAGCGCCGGCAAGGCGGCCAGGTGCAGGAATGAAAACAGGACGTGGTCCTTGCGCAGTCGCGCGACTTCCTCCGGCAGCGGATCCTTCACCTTTACGATCAGTTGGGCACGGTCATAGAGTGACGCGGCATCGGGCAGGATGCCCGCGCCGATCGACCGGTAACCCTCGTCCGGATAACCGCTGGCCACACCGGCGCCAGTCTCGACAAAGACCTCGTGACCCGCCCGGACAAGCTCGGCGGCCGCGGCCGGAATCAACGCCACTCGCCCTTCACGAACCTTGATTTCTGCCGGGATACCGATGCGCATGCCCTTCGCCTCCATAGAACTATTGGCCCGGCACGATTACCAGTGTGTCGATATCATTATCGTGCAATCGATTGCCTGCCATTCCATTGTTGGCAATCGCGCCGGGACAATAGTTAAAATTCATTTTAAGATAAAACCGATTATGGCGGTGGCCTCAGTGGCCCTGGATACAGGCAACCATAAAGTATGACTCAGTGCTTCCGATCTGTGACTACAGGCCACCACCATAATCGCTTACTATAGCGGTCGTACGAGAACCTTAAAAACCGGACTCTGGTTTACCCAGCATGTCCTTTTGATTCCGGGAGTATTCGCCAAATGAGCAAGACCCGTCACTGTCGTCTGTTGATCCTCGGTTCCGGCCCGGCCGGTTACACCGCCGCCGTGTACGCCGCCCGCGCCAACCTGAATCCGGTGCTGATTACCGGCCTCGAACAGGGCGGCCAGCTCATGACCACCACCGAGGTCGACAACTGGCCCGGCGACGTCGAGGGCCTGATGGGTCCCGGTCTGATGGAGCGCATGCAGAAACACGCCGAGCGCTTCAAGACCGAAATCATCTTCGATCACATCCACAAGGCCGATCTCAAGGGCAAGCCGTTCCGGCTGACCGGCGACTCGGGCGAGTACACCTGCGACGCCCTGATCATCGCCACCGGCGCCTCGGCCAGATATCTCGGCCTGCCGTCCGAGGAAACTTATCGCGGCAAGGGCGTATCGGCGTGCGCCACGTGTGACGGATTTTTCTACAAGAACCAGAAGGTCGCCGTGATCGGCGGCGGCAACTCCGCCGTCGAGGAAGCGCTCTACCTGTCCAACATCGCCGCGCATGTCACGGTCGTGCACCGCCGCGACAAATTCAGGGCCGAAGCCATCCTCATCGACCGGCTCATGGCGCTGAGCAAAACCGGCAAGGTGACGATCGAATGGAATCACGACGTCGATGAAGTGCTGGGCGACGGTAGAGGTGTCAACGGCCTGCGCATCAAGGACAAGACCGGCAGGACCAAATCACTGGAGCTTCAGGGCGTGTTTGTCGCCATCGGCCATTCGCCCAATACCTCATTGTTCACCGGCCAACTGGAAATGGAAGGCGGCTACCTGAAAACCCAGGCTGGGCGCGGCGGCAATGCCACCCAGACCAGCATCCCGGGCGTATTCGCCGCCGGCGATGTGCAGGATCATGTCTATCGCCAGGCGGTCACCTCCGCCGGCACCGGCTGCATGGCGGCGCTGGATGCCGAGCGCTTTCTGATGAACGACGGAAATCAGTAATGAGTAATGATGGATGGGAAACAACAAGGACAAAACAGACAGCCCGGGCTTCCGTGACGCCATCCCCGGCGTTCGCCCGCTGAAGCAGGATCGCGTCACACCGCATCGGCGCAAGCGTAAACCGGCCCCGGAACAACGGCTCCGCGATGAACGCGAGGTCGTCGCCAGCCTGTTGTCCGATGACTACGAACCGGCCGAGGTCGAAACCGGCGAAGAGCTGATCTTCACCCGGCCGGGCCTGCAACACCTCGTGATGCGCAAGTTGCGCCGCGGGCAATACGCGATCGAAGCGGAACTCGACCTGCACGGCTGCTTCGTGCCGGAGGCGCGCGAATTGGTGGCGCGCTTCCTGAAGGATGCCCAGCTCGCCGGCAAGCGCTGCGTGCGCATCATCCACGGGAAAGGGAAAAGTGCCGAGGGCAAGATCCCGGTACTCAAGGGCAAGGTCAACTCCTGGCTGCGCCAGAAGGACGAGGTGATGGCCTTCGTCTCCTGCCTGCCCCGGGATGGCGGCACCGGTGCCGTCTATGTGCTGCTGCGCCGCGGCGATTAAGCCGTCCGGTATCGG
>Ga0154822_1043_pt2 | contig 9032 bp, 9 predicted proteins | sample Rifle2008BG16ft_FD_116126 | JGI IMG/M metagenome (GOLD analysis project Ga0154822, IMG submission 116126) | Candidatus Muproteobacteria bacterium RBG_16_62_13
CGGTGCCTTTCCATCGCCGCCCCAGATTGCGGACCCTTGCGGGTGCAGCCGCGCAGGAACGCCGCCTGAGCCTCGCTTTCGCTGAGCGTAACCTTGGGGGCGGGCGGTTGTTGGGTGGCGCAAGCGGTCAACAGCAACGGCAGCAACAACGCCGCCGGAATAATACTCGCGAAACGTGACATCAGTTGCCTCCTTGGCTGAGAAAAAGACGATAGGCCGGATTCGCGGTCTCCTCGGCGAACTCATAGCCGAGGCCCTTGAGGAAGGCCTGGAATTTCTTTTTGTCCTTCGCCGGCACCTGCATGCCGACCAGCACGCGGCCGAAGTCGGCGCCGTGCGAGCGGTAATGGAACAGGCTGATGTTCCAGGTGCCGCCCATGCGGTTGAGGAAGTCCATCAGCGCGCCGGGACGCTCGGGGAATTCGATGCGGTAGAGAATCTCGTTCTCGGCGTTGGGCGCGCGACCGCCGACCAGGTGGCGGATGTGCAGCTTGGCCATCTCGTTGTCGGTCATGTCGAGCACCGGGTAGCCGTGGCGCCGCAGGGTGGCGGCGAGACGGCTGACCTTCTCGTCGGCGCCGGTCTGCACGCCCACGAAGATGTGCGCCGCCTTCGGATCGTTGTAGCGATAGTTGAACTCGGTGACGCTGTGCCCACCGAGGATGCGGCAGAATTTCTTGAGGCTGCCGGGCCGTTCCGGGATGGTGACGGCGAGCAGCGCCTCGCGCCGTTCGCCGATCTCGGCGCGCTCGGCGACATAACGCAAGCGGTCGAAATTAACGTTGGCACCCGAGGCGACGGCGATGAGGTTCTTGCCCTTCAGGCGTTTCTTCTCGGCATATCGTTTGAGACCGGCATAGGCGAGCGCACCCGCGGGCTCAAGTATCGAGCGCCGGTCTTCGAAGACATCCTTGATCGCGGCGCAGATCTCGTCATTCGAGACAATCACCATCTCGTCCACATATTGCTTGCACAGGCGAAAGGTCTCCTTGCCGACCTGGCGTACCGCGACACCGTCGGCAAAGATGTTGACGTGGTCGAGCATGACGCGCTTGCGCGCCTTCAGCGACCGGTACATGGCATCGGCGTCCTCCGGCTCGACGCCGATGATTTTCACGCCCGGGCGCATTTTCTTGATGTACACGGCCATGCCCGAGATCAACCCGCCGCCGCCCACCGGTACGAACACGGCGTGCAAGGCGCCGGCGTGTTGCCTGAGAATTTCCATCGCCACCGTGCCTTGACCCGCGATCACATCCGGATCGTCGTACGGGTGCACAAAGGTCAGGCGCTGCTTCTTTTCCAGTTCGCGCGCATGGGCGTAGGCGGCATCGTAGTTGTCGCCGTGCAGTACCGCCTTGGCGCCCAGGCCACGCACCGCATCGACCTTGATCCGCGGGGTGGTGCGCGGCATGACAATCACTGCCTTGGTACCCAGGCGCTTGGCGGCCAGTGCCACGCCCTGCGCGTGGTTGCCCGCCGAAGCGGCGATGACGCCTTTACGCAACTCCGCGGGCGTCAGGCCGACCATTTTGTTGTAGGCACCGCGACACTTGAAGGAAAACACCGGCTGCTCGTCCTCGCGCTTCAGCCAGATGTGGTTGTCCAGGCGGGCGGACAGCAGCGGCGCGTAGTCGAGCGGGGTCTCATGGGCCACGTCGTAAACCCGGGCATCGAGGATCTGCTGCAGATAGTTGTACGGCACGCGGGTGGCTCCGGAGCAAAAAGCACGGCAATATCAGGCGATTGACATTATTGACCCGGCACGATTGTATTTAAACAGTGCTGGGACTATAAGCCATGGACAGCATCGGCAAAAATCATACGTGTGCCGGGTCAATAACGAAAATCCTTTAAGATTGTCTATTATTGCGGCGGCGACGCGGCTTCGCTTACGGAGCCGGACAGGGACCGGGCCGTAAGCCTGTACAATCAGATTCGGGCCGCCGCAATAATCTACCAGATCGGGTGCTTCAATATCACGCCTGATCTAGGTATTCTTGCCGGCCTGTCTCCCGAACCCGAGCCCTGCGCATGACCCCGGACGCCAAGAAAAAAGCCGCCGCCGAAACCGCCCTCGCCTATGTGGAATCCGGCTGGGTGATCGGCGTCGGCACCGGTTCCACCGCCAACCATTTCATCGACGCGCTCGCGCGCGTCAAGGGCCGCATCGACGGCGCCGTGGCCAGTTCCGTGGCCACCGCCGAGCGCCTGAAGAAGCACGGCATCCCGGTGCTGGAACTCAACAGCACCGGCGACCTGCCGCTGTACGTGGATGGCGCCGACGAGGCCACCCAACACCTGCACCTCATCAAGGGCGGCGGCGGCGCGCTCACGCGCGAGAAGATCGTGGCCGCGGCCTCGGCCAAATTCGTCTGCATCGCCGATGATTCCAAACTGGTCGATGTGCTCGGAAAATTTCCGCTGCCAGTGGAAGTCATCCCGATGGCGCGCAGCCTGGTCGCGCGGCAACTGAGCGCGCGTGGCGGCCAGCCGGTGCTGCGCGATGGCTTCACCACCGACAACGGCAATGTGATTCTCGACGTGCACAACCTGAAGATCCTGAATCCGGTCGAGCTGGAGCGCAATCTCAACCAGCTCGCCGGCATCGTCACGGTCGGACTGTTTGCCGTGCGGCCGGCCGATGTCCTGATTCTGGGCGGGGATGAGGGCGTCGAAACCCTTCCCTGAAAGCCGTCCCAAAAACTACTGCGCGTGCGTGATCCGGGGTCGGGCGGTGCTCGGAATCCTCATGTACTGGCGTGTACACTCCGGTTCCTGCGCTCCGGCCGCCCCCGGCTGACGCCCGCTCGCGACGTTTTTGGGACGGCTTCTAGTCCGATACTACTCAGCCGGCGCTGCGCGTGACTTGGATGTTGAGTTTCTTGATGCGGTGCCAGAGGCTGCGTTCGCTCACACCGAGGCGACGCGCGGCCTGCGCCTGTACGCCGTTGCACTCGGCCAGCGCTTCCAGAATCGCGCGCCGCTCGACCTCGCCCAGCCAGCCATCCAGATCCTGATCGGCCGAGCGCGCACCGGCCGGTGAAGCCGCCGATGCCGGTCCGGCGCCTTCCAGCACCGCCTGTGGCAGATCGGCAACCTCGATCACTTCGCCGCGGCAGGACAGGATGGAGCGTTCCACCGCGTTGCGCAGTTCGCGCACGTTCCCCGGCCAGCCGTAATGGGTCATCACCGCCAGCACCTCTGGCGCGAAGCCGCGCACGCCCTTGCCGGTCTCGGCGCGGAAGTCGTGCAGGAAACTTTCGGCCAGCAGCGGGATGTCCTCGCGCCGTTCACGCAACGGCGACACGACCAGGTGATAGACATCGAGGCGGTAGAGCAGGTCTTCGCGGAACTTCCCGTCGCGCACCATCTGCTTGAGGTCGCGGTTGGTGGCGGCCAGAAAGCGGACGTCGACGCGGCGCACCTGGTCGGAGCCGACCGGCGAGAACTCCCGCTCCTGCACGACGCGCAGTAATTTGGCTTGCAGGCCGGGATCGAGATCGCCGATCTCGTCGAGAAACAGCGTGCCGCCGTTGGCCTGCTCCAGCCGCCCCAGCCGGTTCTGGCTGGCGCCGGTGAACGCGCCTTTCACGTAACCGAACAGTTCGCTTTCCATCAGGTCGTGCGGGATGGCCGAGCAGTTGATCGCCACCCACGGATGCTCGTGGCGTGGCGACAGTTCATGGACCGTGCGCGCCACCAGTTCCTTGCCGGTGCCGGATTCACCGCTGATCAGCACATTGGTCTTGTAGGGCGCGACCCGGCGAATCTCCTCCTGCAAGCGCTGCGCGGCCACGCCGGTGCCGAGCAACCGGTGCGTGCCGCGCGACTGGCTGGCGGCGGCCTTGAGCTGTTCGTTCTCGTGCAGGATGTCGTGCAGCTTGAGGGCATTGTGCACGGCGATCACCAGCTCGTCCGGCTCGAACGGTTTGGTGAGGTAATCGGCGGCGCCCTGGTTGACGGCCTTGACCGCCGACGGAATCGTGCCGTGCGCGGTCACCACGATTACCGGCACGTCCGGGCGATCGCGGCGCAGCAGCTCGATCAGCTGGTCGCCGCCCATGCCCGGCATGCGCAGGTCGGTGACCACGACATCGAGATTGGGGTCGCGCAGGTGCGGCAGCGCCGCCTCACCCGAATCGGCCACGCGCACCGAGTGCCCCGCCTCCTCCAGTACCAGGCGCATCACCGCCTGCATGTTGGTTTCATCGTCAACCACGAGAATAGTGCGCTTCATGACTTGACCTCATCGATCACGGGGAAGTGCATGCGAAAACGCGCACCACGCCCCACCGGCGCGACCGCCTCCAGCCGTCCGCCGTTGGCCTCCACCAGCGCGTGGGCGATGCTGAGCCCAAGCCCGGTGCCATGATCCTTGGTCGTGAAAAACGGTTCGAACAGACGCGGCATGGTCTCGACCGGAATGCCCGGGCCGTTGTCCTCCAGCGCCAGCCAGACATCGCCATCCTCAAGCTGCGATTCCAGGAGCAGTTCCGGCTCGCGCCCCTCCATCGCCTGCAGGGCGTTGCCGATAATATTTCCCCAGGCCTGCTGCAACAGCCCGGCATCGGCACGGATGCGCGTGGCGCCGTGGCTGAATTTCCGCGTGACCTTGACCGGCGCGCGGCCGGCAAGCGCCAGTTCCAGCGCCCGTTGCAGCGGCGCGACCGGGTCGATTACTGCCAGTGTCGGCTGGCGCGGCCGCGATAAATGCAAAAAGTCCTGCACCAGATTGCTGACGCGCAACGATTCCTCGCGGATCATGCGCGCCAGTTGCGCGCGGCGCGCCTCGTCCTGGTCGGGGCGATCGAGCAACGCCGCCGAGGCATTGATGACGCCAAGCGGATTGCGGATCTCGTGCGCGAGCGAGGCCGACAGCTCGCCCAGCGAGGCCAGCTTGTCGCGCTGGAAGCGCCGCGCCTGTTCATCGCGCGCCTCGCGCAACCGCGCGCCCATGGCATTGAAGGCCTTGGCGAGATCGCCCAGTTCGTCATTGGTGTGTATCGGCACGCTGGCATTGAAATTCTGTCCGCTCAGTTGCAGCACGCCATCGCGCAGATACCCGAGCGGGCGCAGCACCAGCCGGCTGAGCAACAGGCCGGTCAAACCGCCCAGCACCAGGCCGATCAGGGTGATCGCCAGAAACATGGTGATGCGGTTGGTGAGCACCTCCTGCACGCCGCGGCGCTCGAGCCCGCTGAACATGATGGCCTCGACATGGCCGCTCGAATCGACGATCGGTGTGTACACGCCACGGTAGCCGCCGCCTTCGGCGTGCACGCCGTACCACGGCTTCTTGCCCTTCTCCAGACGATTGAGCGCCGCGGCCGGCAGTGCCGGCAGCGGCTGCGCGGCGCCACCATCGGCCGGGAAGAAATCGAGATACTGTTTTCCCTGGCGCAGATACAAGCGCGTCTGCATGCCGGTGAGCTGTTCCAGTTCCTTGGTGAAGTCCTGGCCGAGCACGCTGCCGAGCACCAGGTAGTAGCGCGGCTTCCCCTGACGCGGCACCGGGGTGATACCGATCGCCGCCAGCATGCTGCGGTTGCGGCGCGTCACCTTGAGGACCGCCTCGGTCTGGCCCGGCTCCCACAACGTCCCCATCTCGATCGGCAACGAGCTGTACACGAGATCGAGGTCGGCGGTGTACACCTGCACCAGATTGATGCCCAGTTCCTGGGCGATGCGCCGCACGGGCAGCGGAATGGCCTCTTCCGGCTGATCGTTCAGGCGCTGCCGGTAGACGGGATCGTCCGACAACACGCGCCCGAGCATGACGGCGTCGTTCTGATAGGCCTGCAACCAGTTGAGATTGCCGCGCGCCGCTTCCGTGACCCACTGTTCCAGACGGCTCTCGAAGTTGGTCGACACCCACTCCGACGCCAGCCAGCCGGTCGCCAGCATGGGCAGCAATACGATGGTCGACACCGCCAGCAGCACCTTGCGTTGCAGCCGGCCAAAGCGGAAAAAATCGAGGGTCATGTCACCGGGTTACGGGGGAGGCTACAAAATATGTAGCCCGCATTTTGGAGGATCACTATCCTCAGCGCGAATTAATTTATATCTAATTGTTCTGTATAGATTATTTTCGTGCTACAGGCTGGCACACCGGTTGCAATGGAGGCGGCACTGGCAAAATCGCCAGAAATAACTGAAATCAAACCAGGAGCACACCCCATGAAGAAGACCCTGATCAGCTTGATCGCCGTTGCTTTCGCGTTCGTCCTCGGCACCGCCGCCCAAGCTGCCAAGCACGAAGGCCCTGCCCCGGCCCCGGCCGCCGACACCAAGAAGGGTGACACCAAGAAGGCCGACCCGGTCGCCAAGGCCTGCAAAGGCAAGAAGGTTGGCGATGTGGTCAAAGTCGACGGGAAGGACGTGAAGTGCCCGGCGAAGAAGGCCGCCAAGAAGAAGATGGCCAAGAAGTCCGAAGGTAAGGACGACGGCAAGAAGTCCGACAACGGCAAGAAGTAATCACGCCTGAGCCCGCCAAGGGCGCTACCCGCAAGGGTAGCGCCCTTTGCTTTTCCGGCAGCGGCGTTATCCTTGCCATCCGGAGGGAGAAATCGCCATGATGAAAATCTTTACGGTGCTGGTGCTCAGCCTGTTGATCGGTAGTGCCGGGGTAACGGCATACGCGGCCAAACCGGAACCGTCCGCCCAGGACCCGAGCCGGTCAAAACCGCGCAAGAGCAAACGACTGGCCCCGCCCTGCGCGGACGAACCCGCCGACAAGCGCAAGACTGAAAAGAAGAAGGCGGGCTGACCCCGCGACCCCCTTATACCTGGCTGGTAATCCAGTCTTTCAACTGCGACAAACCAAGACCGCCGGAGACACGCGCCAGTTCACGTCCCTGGCGGAAGAGGATCAGCGTCGGGATGCTGCGGATACCGTAACGCGCCGCCAGCGTCGGGTGCGCCTCGGTATCAAGCTTGGCGAAACGCACGCGCTCATCCAGTTGACGTGACGCCTCGACAAACACCGGCGCCATCGAGCGGCAAGGTCCGCACCACGGCGCCCAGAAATCCACCAGCACCGGCAGATCGTTGCCTTGCAGATGGCGGTCGAAGGTGATCGCCGCAAGTTCCACCGGGCCCTGTCCGTGCAACGACTCATGACAGGCGCCGCAACGCGGTTGTTCGCGCAGGCGCTCAGCCGGCACGCGGTTGGTAGCGGCGCACTGCGGACAGACGACATGAATCGCGGCGCTCATTGTCCCCGGTAAATAGGGACGCCGGCGCCGGATCACAACCGCTCGCGACGTTTTGGGACGGTTTCTGGCTACTTTGGTTTCTTGGCGGGCTTTTTGGCGGGTTTCTTCGCCTTGGCCGCGGCCGCTTTCTTCGCCACCGGTTTTTTCTTGCCGGCGGCGGGCTTGGCGGCGGAGACCGGTTTGCTTTTGGCGGTCAACAACCGCAGGCGCAACGAGCCCAGATATCCGGCCTGCTCATCCAGGCGGGCGATCGCCCGCCTGGCTGCATCGGTACCGGTCTCATCCGGCTGCAACAGCCGGTAGGCCATTTCGATCACGTCCTCATCGAGATCGGCAATACGGCCCGCACCCGGACCGGCGGCGGCGGTCAGCCGCAGGAGGACATCCCTGGCCGCGAGATTGATTTCATGCAGCTGCTTGGTGCGCGCGGAACCGATCCAGCTCATCAGCGCGGATGGGGTGCCGGGCGCGCCCGGCGAGGCGAGGTAACCCTCCCAGACTTTCTTCGCCTCCTTGCATCGAGCGATCAGCTCGTCGGCCAGCTCGGCCAGACGCGCACGTTCCTTGTCCTTGCCGGACGGCCACCGCGAGACCTGCTCTACCGCGCGTTCCAGGCTGTACATAACAACCTCCTCCTAACTGTTGTGTATTCTTGGGATTGGCCGCTGGCGACACGAAACCAGCGGGGTTCCGTATTTATGTAGCCTATTTTTGGCAGGTCCGGTGAATGGATCAACCCGGCGACTTTGACGGCAATGTCTCGCTGGCCGGGGCGTAGCGGCCGGCGCGACGGATGGTCAAGATTCCGCCGACCATGACCAGCAGCGCCCCCAGCAGCGACAGCACGTCCGGCACTTCATCCCAGAACAGCCACCCGGCGGTGGCGGCGAACACCACTGTCATATAGGTAAATGGCCCCACCTGGGCCGCGGGCGCGCAACGATAGGCCCGGGTCAAAAACAACTGGGCGGCCGTGGCCAGAATGCCGATGGCAATCAGCGCGCCCCACAACTCCGGACCGGGCGCCTGCCAGCGCCACAGGAGCGGAACGGCCGACACGAGCGTGCTGAAGGCGGTGAAATAAAAAACGATGCGCGTCACCGGCTCGGTCTTCGACAAGCGACGGATGCCGGTCATGGCGAAGGCGGCGAGGATACCGGAGGCAAGTCCCACCAGCGCCACCGGCGCGAACAGCGCAAGTCCCGGTTTCAGGATCAGCACCACGCCGAGCAGGCCCATGATCAGGATCTGCCCCAGCCCGCGCGGGATGCGTTCGCCCAGCCACGCGGCGGCGATGAAGGGAATGAACAGCGGCGTCGAATAGTTGAGCAGCGTCGCCTCGGCCAGCGGCAGATGGGCGATGGCGTAAAAGAAACAGTACATCGCCCCGAGCCCGGCGGCACTGCGCGCGAGATGCTGGGGCAGCATGGTGGTCCGGATCCCGGCAATGCCCTGGCGCCAGAACCACGGCAGCAACACGACCAGGCCCATGGCGCTGCGGAAGAACACCACCATCTCATCGGGCAGGGAAGCGGACACCAGTTTTACCAGCGCGCCCATGCCGGCAAACAGCAGGGCGGCGATGACCATGTAGATAGCGCCGCGGCGCAGATTGTCCGTTGGCATGGAACGACAGCCTGACAGGATCGCGCCCGCCGGACAACGTCAGGCAACGCCCATCCACACCCTCGCCCGTCTGGCCAGCGGCCGGTTGTCCGCGCCAACTAGTGTAGTGCGGCACAATTAATGGAACTTAATATCTGCCGGTCTGTCTCACTTTGGAGTGCCGAGACAGGAGACGACCCATGCGAGCAG
>Ga0154822_1037_pt1 | contig 8975 bp, 9 predicted proteins | sample Rifle2008BG16ft_FD_116126 | JGI IMG/M metagenome (GOLD analysis project Ga0154822, IMG submission 116126) | Candidatus Muproteobacteria bacterium RBG_16_62_13
CCATCAGGTTCACGCGCCGCTGGATCGCCTCGCTGCGCGCGGCCACGGCGTACATCTGGCGCACCTTGCCGCCGCTACCGGCCGCCGCCGGCAGCTCGAACACGTCGAGCGTGGCATCGTTGATGTGAAAATCAATGAGATCCTTGATGCGCCAGCGGATGGCGGCGCGCAGCTCGTCGGCCGGGACATCCGGCGCCTCGGTGAGCAGCAGGGAATACTCGCTCTGATCGAGCACGGTGGTGCAGCGGGCGCGCTTGAGGTCGTAATCCGCGGCCAGGCGCGCGAGCACCTTCTCCTGGCTTTCACCATCCCAGGGACGGAAATCGAAATGGGTGATCGCCGGGATGTCCCCAGGATGACATTCCGCCCGCACCAGATAGGCCCCGTCGGCCTGCAGGCCGATACCGGTCAGGCCGGGGTGACTTTTGCGTTTCAGGAACGGAAACAGAGCCGCCTCCCCGCCGGATGCAAGCCTTCAAGGATCAGCGCCGCCATTGTGTAACCCCCTGTTTTGTTGGAAATTGCGCCAGCTCTTGAAGCTTAGCACAAGATTCCGGCACTAAGTCCACTGTTTACCAAGGGATTTTTGACAAGAAATCAGTGGGCTGATTACCCGGCCCGCCGCATCCAGCATGGCCCGGCGACGACGAGGCGGACGCGCACGGGCTCAGGCCAGCCCCGGAATCCAGAGTTGTTATGCCGCGCGGCGAACGGATTTCTTGGGTTTGCCGCGGACCTGCCTCGCCTGCATGAAGGCACGCAACACCATGTGCATGCGCGACTGATAACCACGGCCCAAACGCTTGTACCAATCGAGCACGTCCGGGTCTACGCGCATGGAGATCGTAATCTTGGCGCCGGACTGTGGTGCGCGCGGCACGGTCCATACTATTTGCGCCAACTCCTGGTCGGTGAGTTCGGGAATGTCGGAGAAATCAATCTCCTCGTCCTTCATGCGGCGCAGACGCGCCCAGTCGGTCTTGCCCTTCTTGAGTTTGGAAAAATCCTTAACGGTAATACGTTTCACGCTCACGGCGGCTTGCCCTCCTCGCTGAGATCAATCGGACGGATCGTTGCGTCCTCGCGGCCGTCAGCGGTTGCCCGGAAAAGGTTACTGACACCCCCTGGTGCGGCACATCTGAACATCAACGCACCTCGATTAGCAGCTCACCTTCTTCAAGCTTCTTAACGATCGCGGGTAATAACGGTTCGAACCACGCGAGCAAAGCGCGCCTGGATGTATTACCGACTCGCAACCACACCACTGACGGACCGCGACGACCACGCAATATCCATTCGGCAAAATCTTCGTCCTTGGTCACAATCACTGCTTGGTGCTCAGCCGCATACCGCCAGATCGGATTGTCTTTCGCCTGGGCAAGGCCGACATCAAGCACGTGTTCTGCCTGATGGCCGTGCTCCTGCAGCCATCGAGCTAAGTCGGCGGGTAACTGGGTATCGATTAAAAATCGCACGCGGTCAGGCGGCGATAATCACCGGATGATTAACCTGCTCTGAGGCAAACTCCAGGCAAGCGCGAATATCTTCCGGTTCCAGGAAGGGATAGTCCTTGAGAATCTCCGATTCCGACACGCCTGCTGCTAACAGATCGAGGACATCTTTAACGCGCAGGCGATAGTGACGGATGCACGGTCGGCCTCCACATTGTTCCGGATCGAAAGTGATGCGATCTGTGTATTTCACACTTGTCAGTCTATGCGCTTTCCATGGTCGTCTCAAGTTCCACGTGCCCTGATAAGGTTCCTGACACTGATGGCGCAATCAGTAAAGCTCTCGGGTATAGATAAATTGGGGTTCGCGCGAGAAGTTGGGGGTCTCCCACTCGCCTATGGCGAAATCGCCGAAGGCCGCAAATCCGTTCGCGCTCGCCTGAGTGCTCGTCGGCGGCGCGCTCGGGGTCGTCGTCGCCCAGGTGGCGCAGGTGCGGCCCGCGCCGGAGCCGATGCATGTATCGCCGCGGGCGATGACGAAGTTTGCCGGGGTGGCGATGCCGTCCACATCGCCGGCGACATAGTTGAAGGTCGCGTTAAAGGTCGTGAACGCGACGCCGCTGTTGGCGAAGGTCCAGTAACGGTTGACGCTGCGGGTGTCATTTATGCCAGAGGCGTTGTTGGTGGTGTCCGGGTGGTCGCCCGCGCTCTGGGTAACGGAGCCCGTGACATTGCCGGCAGTCGTCACCGATGCGAACGTGAACGCGACCGGGCGGTAGGTCGTCGCGTCGCCGATCTCGAAGGTGCAACTCACCGGCGCGCCCGTGGGGATGCGCTTTTGCAGGTTGCCCGCAATGTGGCCGCCCCCGACCGGGCGGCTCACGGCCGGAGCGTTACAGTTCGCGCTCGTGATCAGCGTGTTAGCGCCGGTGGTAATCACTCCGCTGGTCAAGGTAAGAAGCGTGCTCACGGTGGTATTCGTTGCGCCCGAGAGCGTTACCCCGCTGGCGTTGTTAATGGTCAAGTTATCGAAGGTGGTGGCTGAATTCCCAGCGATATTCTGATTGGCCGCACCATTGAAGGTGAACGTCCCGGTGCCAGAATTGAAGGTTCCGCTGTTGGAAAAATTTCCAGCCAGATTCACCGTCGGGTTATTGGTGGTTCCCGCATAGGTTACGCCCGCGCCCAAGGTAAAGTTGCCCGCGATGGTCGTGGTACCCGCTGCCGGCGTCTTGGTTGCGCTGCCGCTTAGGGTGAGGTGACCGTAAGTCTCCGCGCTTACGGGCTGGTTGGTTCCGTAGTACTCGACAGTGCTGGTGGCACCCAAAGTACGAACCGCGTAGTTAGATGGAAAACCGTTCGTTCCGCCGATGCGCAACGTCGCTCCATTCGCGACCGTCAAGCTGCCACCAGCTGCCGTTCTATTGGCGGTAAACGTGGCGAGATCGAGCGTGCCCGCGCTGACCGAGAGATTGCCGGCCACGGGGCTGTTGCCGGAAAGGGTCGCGGTCCCGGCGGCCTTGTTCACGGTGAGATTGTTATAAGTGTACGCACCGACACTTTGCGCGCCGGCACCGTTGTACACAACCGTTCCCGTACCGCGTGTAAATGTCCCGCCGCTTGAAAAATTGCCGCCGATGTTGAGCGTCCCGGCGCCCGAGAAGGTGATATTCGCGCTGGACTGGGTGCCACCGATATTGATGCTGCCCGCGACGGTTACGGTTCCCGTGCTGATCAGGAGCGAGGCATCGCGGTTGCCGTTACTACCGTTCAGGGTAAGAGCCCCCCCAACGCTGAGTGTCCCAGCACCGATGTTGAGGGACTTCGTCCTGTTGTTAGCCAAATTCAAGGCGTCCACGGTGACATCTCCCCCGATTGCCAGGGTTCCGGCCGCGGCGGTGATGGCGACCCCGCCGTTTCCGTTGCCTGCACTGATGGTCAGCGAACTGCCCACCGCGCCCGCTGCATCCACGTTGACCGTGTGATTGCCCCCGATCACCACAACGTCGGTGTTCAGGGGGATATTCCCGCAACTCCACCTCGCCGCGGCAAACCAGGTGCCACCATTAATCGAGGTGCATGTGGCCGCTTCGGCGACGCTCGTCCACAGCGGCTGCAAGCCCAGCAGTAGCAGTGCAGCGATCGTTAATCTTGTCGTCTTCATAGGCATTTCCTCGCATTGCTCCGTAGACACGGCCGGGATTCAATTACCCGCCGCCACACCAGCCGGCCGCACTACGGCGCCACTGTCGCCTCCAAGCGCCGTCGGACGTAGTCGGCGCTGCCATAAAGTCCGAATTCCGCCGTACTGGTAAGGTAGAACACGCTGGGCGCCGTCGGGGTGCAGATGACGGTGACGGAAATCCCGTTAAGGCCCTCGCCGGCCGGATCGAAGGCGGTCGGACCGGCGAGACAACTGCTCGCGCCGATCGCCTGGTGGATGCCCCACTCGAGACCGCTCTTGGCGCCGAAATACACGCGCGAAGAGAGCGCCGCGCGGCTGGTGGTGGCGTGCTGCACGCCGCTGATGGTGACCATGTAAACTCCGAGCAGGGCCAGGATCACAATTAAAAAAATCGCGGCCACGAGGGCTACACCTTGTTGTTTTTTGCGAACGCGGATCATCGGCTGTTGTCCAGTTGGACCTGATGGATAAGTCGGATCGTCTCGCCCTGATCCGCCAGGCTGATGTCGAGCGTCACCAGGCCGCTGGCCTGGACGTCGGTGGTCGCCGAGGTCACGCTGCACGTGCTGACGTAGTCCGCGACGCGCGCCTTGGTCGCTCCCGCGCCGACCAGTTCCACGTCGGTATCAACGGTGGTTTGGTCGGCGGTTATCGTATAGCCCCAGTAACGGGTCAGGGTCTGCGCCGTCTCGTTGCAGAGATAGGTCACCGGCGCCTCGGCGGAAGCAATCACAAACAGCCGTTGCCGGAGGCTGCCTGATCCGAATGTGAAGGCCGGGCTCAGATTGATATGATCGCCATTCGGATCGCCGGCACAAGCGGCAGCCGTCGCGGGGCGCGTGATCGTAACAGTTGTCGCTGCGGGGGTGATGACGCCTCCGGTGCCGGTGTAGGCATTGTTGCCCGTGGGAGTCGCGTCGGGGTTGTTGATCACCAGGCGATACGCCGTGGAACTTATCGGTGGGACCAAGGTGGAAAATGCCCCGCGGATGTCAAACTCGGCATCGGGACTGCCGAAGGTCAGCATTGCGCACGGATTGGCGCTTGTCGCATCGTATCTGCCGCCATCCACGGTCGGAATAAGCTCCAGCGCGAACCCCGGTATTCCGCCGGGGCTGTTGATCCTCCGCACGCTGTTGGGCAGCGCAATGCGAATATCGCGCGCCATGCGCCGCAGCGCGCTTTCGGCGGAGTCCACCAGCGCCGCGCGCCGGGTCAGGTCCACGTAGCCTTCGATGGGCCGCGCGATGAACGCCGTCGTGATGGCCGCGACGATGCCGATGAGAACGATGACGATGATCAGCTCCACCAGCGTGAAGCCGGCGGCGTGACGCGTATTATGCTGGCGCAGGCCGATCATGTTCATATTAATGGGCTGCAGTTGACGCCGGTGCCGATCACGCAATCGTAGTCCGTGCGATAGCCGGTAAGGACGGTGCTCGTGCCATTGGGGCCGGTGACCGTCACGTCCACGCGCAGCACGCGGATCCAGTTGTTGACGTAATCGTTCGCGACGCCATTCAGGTCCACCGCCGCCGTGGGGTCGGCCGGGCTGGGCGAGACCGTAACGTTAACCGTGTAATCGGCGAGCGCCGGGATGGCGGTGCCAAACTGGTCGCGCGCGCCGGTGTCGGTGAGCCCCCTGTAGTCGCAGACGTTGTTGTAATCGGTTCTGGCGGCCGGAACGGCGGGGCAGATCGTATTCGCACTGGGGTCCACAAAGGCCTTCAGCGAGATTTCTTCCATGTACGCCTCGGCGATCAGTTGCGCCTGCTCGCGCACCATGGGGTCGGCGCTGCGCATCGTGGTCGCGTTCATGACCCCGAGCACGCCCGCGACCGCGATGCCGATGATCGCAATGGAGATAATCAATTCGACCAGCGTCATGCCGCATTGCCGGGGATGAATTCCGATCGGGCGCATATTCATGGAACTTGCACAAACCCGCTGGCGCCGACGATCGTGAACGTCCGGGAACCGACCGTTACGGTGCGCGTGCCGACGGTGGCGAAATCGGTGGCGCGCCCCTGCGCGTCGAACACCGCCGGATTATCGGTCATCGAAAAAGACGAGACGCCGGAGGGCGCGGTCCCGCTGAACGCCGATTGGCTGCTGGGATTCCTTACATCGCTCGTGAAGGCGCTAGTGGTGTCGCAGGCGGCGCGTTGCCTGAGCGCGTAACTGTTCGCGGCGATGCTGAATTCCACCTGGCAACCGCTGGTGATGGCGTATTTCTGCGCATAGCGCGCCGCGGACAACACCTGGTCATAAAAGCCGCGCTCCTCGAAGCTGTCCCTGCTGAAAAAACGCGGCCCGGCAATGGCGGCAACAATTCCTACGATCACCATTACCAAGACCAGCTCAGTTAATGTAAATCCGCTCGCCGGTTTCATGTGCACCTTGCAGGTCGGTCAGACGGGGGCGCTCCTTACTCCTTAAAATCTAGCAAATCCCGGGCCATTTGCCGCCTGTGGACACCGGATTTACCGCTGAGAGCGATAAAAACTTCGCACCGGCCTTCTTATGTAGGTCCCTTCCCCCGCCCTCACCCGGCCCTTCGGTCCACCATCTCCCGGCGGGAGAGGGGGTGTAATGCGAGAACAATATGCTGCTCTTGGTGAGCTACCGCCTCTTTTCTGCAGGTGCGTTCCCGGAAGGAACTCCTGACGCCTCCGCCCCGAGAAGCCCGGCCTTCTCCGGCAGAGGTATCCGCCTCCAGCCGGAGCTTTCGAGCGCGCCCTCCATCCTTTTCCACAGTTGCGCCGCCCCTTCCTTGTCGCCTGCTTGGAGCCGCAGTTTCGCCGTCAGGGCGTAATAGGGCGCTATTTCCTCATGCTCGATATATTGATACCGCAGGCCCTCCTCCAGGATTTGCCGGGCTTCCCTGGTTCGCCCCGCGGTCGCCAGGAATGCGCCGTAGGCGGCGCGGGCGTGATAAAAACGGGGATTCAGTTTCAGCGCCTGCCGATATGCGTCCCCGATCTTCTCGGCCCCGTTTTCCCCGATCAGCGTCGGGTTCTCCTGATAGAGCCGGCCGCGAACCAGGAAGTTCAACGGACGGAGAGGATTGAGCCGTTCCGCTTCCACGAGCATGGAGCTCGCCTGAGCGAACAATTCGCTCTTCTTCTCCGTCGTCAACCCGGGAGCCACGCGCAGGATGTGCCGGTACAGGTCGGCGTGGCTTATCAGGATGTTATCGGCGTACGGGTAGATCCGGTGCGCGCGCGCGAAGGAGCGGTCGGCCTCCTCGAGCCGGCCCTGCTTCGCCTCTTCCAGGCCTTTGTCGGTTTCATAAATCGAGAGCGAGATGGATCCGAAATAAACCAGCGGAAACATCACGAGCAAAAAGGCGATGGTTCGATAGGCCCTGGCGCCCATCCATGCAGCCGGTCGTATATGCCAATGGCCGATTCCCGCGACCGGCGCCGCCAATTCATGGAAACGGCCCAGCATGACGCCGCCGATTATCGTGGTGACCAGGACATAAAAATTAAAATCAACGCTGCTGTGCAGGGCCACGGCGAACAGTCCTGAAAACAGCCCGGTCATCTCGATTTTGCTCGCTGCCGATATATCGGCCCGGCGCAAGACAATCACATAAAGCCACAACACCGATAGCAGCAGCGCCGCCAGCAGCAGCAATCCGGGCAGCCCCGTCTCCAGCCAGAGTTGCAGATAATCGCTGTGCACGAAAAACCCGGCCGTGGTGTCTTTTGGATCGCGATACTGAGGGTAGATCAATGAGAACGTGCCGAGCCCCGTTCCCAACCAGGGCGATGCCTGGATCATTTCCCAGGCCTGCCGCCAGATGATGAATCTGTCGGAACCGGCCGTCATCGGGCTGGAGAGCGTTCCGATGCGTTCGGCCAGCTGGCCCTGCCAGCTCACGTTGGCCAGGCCGATGGCGACGGTCGCCAGAATCAGCAATATGACGGTGGCCTTCTTTGGGGTGCGCCTGGCGGCGACGGCCACGATCATGGCCAGGCCCGTCAACAGCGAGATCATCGCGCCCCGTCCCCGCGTCAAGGCCACGGCATATACGAGCAGAAAAAACGCCGTTGCCAGGACGGGCAGAACTTTCTTATAGCGGTCGTATCCATAACCGGCCAGGAAATAACCGGCCGCCGGCAAGGCCACAATGTTCAACACGCCCGCGTGCGAATTGATGTTCAGGAATACCGATCGCGGTGACTGGTGCAGAATCCAGAACTGGAAGATGGCCGTCAGCGCCAGCGCCACAACCAGCATCAACGCCAGCCCGGCGATACCGGGCCAGATTCGGTCTTTGTCGGGCGCGAGGGTGTAAATCCAGAAGACCAGGGGCAGCGCGCCCAGCCACCAGAAATCGAAGACGCTCACGTATATAACCGGCGTCCAGAGCAGCGTGATTCCGAGCCAGAGCCAGAACAACGTCAGAAATAATGCGGGGGCGCTTCGGGGGATATTGAAACCGGCGCCGTGGCCGCGCCAAATGGTCCACAGCAGCCAGCCGAACAGCAGGGTCAGGCTTATGCAAAACAAGCCGACCTCGAACCCCTGGAAGAAAACGGCAGCCGCGGCGGACGAGGCGAACAGAAGCGGCGGCAGCCAGGCCGCAGACCGCCCGCGCCCAGGCGCCGGAAATAACATCGTCATTGGATTGTTCGCGCGGGAGTCAACAACAAAGAAGGGATGGACACCACGGTGTCCATCCCTCCGGGCAGGAGAAAAGAATTACGATCAGCAGCCGCTCGAGGTGATTTGTACCACCGGAAACGCCCCGCTGGCTGATGCGGTATATGTCACGGCACAATTGGCCGGTGTCGGCGCCCCGTTCTTGGTAAACACCCCAGCAGCGAACCCGAAATCATCTGAATAGCCAAGTAATGTATTATTAATTTGCGCTGCTGTCGGATACCCGTCGCTCATGGTGACGGTAGTTGAGCCCTCGATCGTCACGGTGGTATTCGAGGCCAGCCCCCTGGCCAGCTGCATGGCATGAGCCAAGGTGGCGCCACTCTTGATCGAGGCCTGCAGGCCCTGCAAGGTAGCGACGCGCGCATCCTGGCTCAGATCGGCGAACCGCGGCATGGCGGTGGCCGCCAGGATCCCCAGTATGACAATAACGATGATCAGTTCGATCAGGGTAAAACCAGCTTGCTGCTTTTTCATTTCGTCTCTCCTGCCGTCAATGGAAAATAAAATCCGTGCTTCGCTCCAAAATCGTTTCTAGTTCGTCCAGCGGTATGGCTCCAGCGCCGCCAGCCGCAATCCCTCGATGGCGTCCACGCCTGCGTCGTACACCCCGTTTCCGTTCCTGTCAGCATAGACCAGTCGTATCGCAAATCTTGCCCGCGGGG
>Ga0154822_1145_pt6 | contig 8801 bp, 12 predicted proteins | sample Rifle2008BG16ft_FD_116126 | JGI IMG/M metagenome (GOLD analysis project Ga0154822, IMG submission 116126) | Candidatus Muproteobacteria bacterium RBG_16_62_13
CGGTGAAATCCGGATCGAGGTTGTCGGCCTGCGGCACCACGCCGATGCGCGCGCGGATGGCGCGCCCGGCGCCGGCGATCGGCTGGCCGAAGACGCTGACCGTGCCCTGACTGAACGGTGACAGCCCGATGAGCACGCGCAGCGTGGTGGTCTTGCCGGCGCCGTTCGGGCCGAGCACGCCGAAGCAGCGCCCGGCCGGCACCGTCAGGCTCAACCCGCGCACCACCTCGCGCGCACCGAAGTGTTTGTGCAAACCCTGGATGTCGACGACGGCGGACATTCGTTTATGGTAGCGGAAAAACCTGCCTGACCGCGATGAACACCAATTTTTGGTCCCGGATTCTTTGACCAAGGCGATCCGCTGATGTTGGAAAGACGAGTGATTGCCCAGCGCTACCTGGTGAGCAGTGAACTTACTCCTTCCCCCTTGACGGGGGAAGGCGGGGATGGGGGTGGAAGGGAAGGGAGTTGGACGGAAAGACAGTGGCGCCTCCGGCAGTGGAGATTCGCTCTATGCTCACCCTCCCCCTCCCCCTCGCCCCCTCCCGTCAAGGGAGGGGGAAATCTAAATCGTAGGCCTCAGGCCACCGGGTTACGCAACACGCCGATCTTTTCGATCTCGCATTCCACCACGTCGCCGGCCTTGAGGAATTCGGGCGGGGTGCGGGCGAAACCGACGCCGCTGGGCGTGCCGGTGGCGATGACGTCGCCGGGTTCGAGCGTCATGCCGCGCGACAGCGTGGCAATAATCGTGGCGACATCGAAGACCATGTCGCGCGTATTGGCGTCCTGCTTGCCCACGTCGTTGACGCGGCTTTGCAGGCGCAGCGCCTGCGGGTCGGGAATTTCGTCGGCGGTCACGATCCACGGGCCCATCGGGCAGGTGCCGTCCAGGCTCTTGCCGAGAAAATACTGCTTGTGGCGGAACTGCACGTCACGGGCGGAGACATCATTAATGATGGTGTAGCCAAACACGTGGTCGAGCGCACGTTCTTTCGGGATGTCGCGCCCGCCGCGGCCGATCACGACCGCGAGCTCGACTTCCCAGTCGAGCTGTTGGGTGACACTGGCGTGGAGGGGAATGGCGCCGCCGGGGCCGATGACGCTGGTGACGCATTTGGTGAAGACGATCGGATCGGTCGGCACGTTGTGCTCGCGTTTCGTGACGCCCGCGCTTTCGCTGACGTGTTCGGCGTAGTTCCAGCCTAGGCACATGATGTTCTTGCGCGGGCGCGGGATCGGGGCGAGCAGCTTCAGCGCATCGAGCCGGCGGCGGTCGCGCAGGTTTGGCAGGTCGCGTTTCAGTCGCGCCAGCGCGTCGGGTCCGGCGGCGATCAGTTCCGCGACCGAGGCCCACCCGCTGTTCCCCGGATCGGAAACGAGGACAGAGTCGTTCTCGACGATGCCAAGGCCGGTCGTGCCGCCGGCGTCGAAAGTCACGAGCTGCATGGCAGGCCATTGTAGGGCACCGGTGGCGTGTCGGTGCGCGGTCATCGGCCGGCCGGTGATCGGGTAAACTCGCCGCCGATCCGGGGCTGCCGCCCGCCCATCACGGGCGCGGTGGCGGTCTTGCCCGTGCCGACCTAGCTTGGGGGACGACAGTCCGGATCGGGATCACACCGCCAGCCACCATGTTCAGACGCTCCCGCCATCGCCGCCGCTCGCTCCTGAAGGACATCGGGATCGAGTTGCGTTATCGCTGGTACACCTCGCCGAAGGCGACGGTGGCGGCGATGTTGTCGCTCGGCCTGGTGGTGGCGGCCTTCAGCGCCGGGCTGATCACGGCCGTGGCCGCGGTCGATGATCGCCAGCAGCTCGCCTGCCTCGCGCGTAATGTTTATTTCGAGGCGCGCGGTGAACCGCTCACCGGCCAATATGCGGTCGCCGAGGTCACCATGAACCGCGTCGGCGCGTCCACCTATCCGGAGACGGTGTGCGGCGTGGTCCACCAGAAAACCTGGGACCCGCAACGGCGCCGCTGGGTGGCGGCGTTTTCCTGGACGGCGATGGGCCCATGGCCCGAACCGCAGGGACGCGAGTGGCAGCAGGCGCGGACGGTGGCGAAAGCGGTTTATCACGGCCGTTACACCCCGCAGCTGGACGGCGCCACCTTCTATCACGCGCATTACGTCCGGCCCGGCTGGTCGCGGCAGCGGGCGCGTGTGGCGCAGATCGGCAAGCATCACTTCTATCAATAAGCAGCTTTACCGATGGCCCTGAACCGCCAGGACGCCAGGATCGCCGGGCAAGAGCATGTCCGGGAACCTGCGCCCTTCGCGCTCCGGCGTCCTGGCGGTGAGCATCATTGACTGTTGCGGGTTCAATATGCGCGCCGGGCGCGTAGAATGGTGGCCAAGGTCATTCACTCGCGCCGTCCATGAAATTTTGCAGCCAGTGTGGTGCCGCGCTCGAGCGGCGCATCCCTGAAGGCGATTCGCTCGCACGTTTCGTCTGCCCGTCGTGCCAGACCATTCACTACACCAACCCCAAGGTGGTGGTCGGTTGTCTGCCGGAGTGGGATGGAAGGATATTGATGTGCAAGCGCGCCATCGAACCGCGCCACGGCCTGTGGACGTTGCCGGCCGGCTTTCTCGAGGACCACGAAACCACGATCGCCGGCGCCATGCGCGAAACGCTGGAAGAGGCCGGTGCGCGCGTGGAGATCGCCAGTCTCTACGCGCTCTTCAACCTGCCGTCCGTGAACCAGGTGTACGTGATGTACCGGGCGCGCCTGCTCGATCTGGATTTCGCGCCGGGACCGGAGAGCCTGGAAGTGAAACTGGTCGATGAATCCGCCGTGCCGTGGAATGAAATGGCCTTCGAGGTCATCACCCAGACGCTGCGCCTGTATTGGCAGGATTACCGCGCCGGCACCTTCCACACCCGCGCCGGCGACGTCATCCGCCTGCCGGGCGGTGAGCGCGTATTCGAGACACGCCTGCTGGAACTTCCTTGAGGGACTTTCTCAAAAACACCTGAACCGCAGATGAACGCGGATAGGTGAAGAGATGAACGCGGATTCAACTCATGAATTTTCCGCACCCGGCGTTCATCGTTGAAAGTAAATCTGCGTTAATCTGCGGATAAAGACCGGTAAGAGCTCTTATTCGTTCAGCCAGTCGCCGCCGGCATTGATGCCCTTCTGAATCAGCGTATCCGCCCGGCCGAGCAGGCTGTCGCCCGATTCCGCGTCGGTCAGCGTGACGATGCCCATCGACAGGGTTACCGTCGGGATCGGCAGGTCATCCACGGTCAGGGTCTTCACGCGCTCGCGCAGCCGGTTGGCCAGAATGCGCGCGCCATCGAGATTGGAATCCGGCAGCACCACCACCAGCCGGCGATCGCGGTCAAAGACGTGCAGGTCGGTGGGCCGGGAATTCTCCACCATCAGTTGGCCCAGGGCTTCGAGGATGTATCGGCTCAGCACCACCCCGGCCACGCGATCGATCTCGTCCAGCCGGTCGACCTTGAACGCCACCAGCGACAGCGGCTCGCCGGACATGCGGCTGCGCTCGACGATGCGCGGGAACATGGTATCGAGCCAGTTCTGGTTATGCAGCAGGGTGGTGGGGTCGATATAACCGTCGCGCCGCACCGGCGCCGGACCGCGGCCGCCGAGTTGCAGGCAATGGTCGCCCTTGGCGTAGCTGGCCATCAACGCGGTGTAGTTCTGCGCGAAGGCATGCGAACGGCGGGTGAACTTTTCGATCGCGGGCGCCTCGATGACCAGCAGGTGCGTGGACTCGGTGGCGATCAGCGAATGTTCGGTGGGCTGCATCGACAGCGCCGATGTCAGGCCGCAGGACTGGCCGAAATCGACGATGCCGCACGGGCGTTTGCCGCCGTCGTTCCTGTACATGCGTACCTGGCCTTCGATCACGAAATACAGGCGCGTGTTGATTCGTCCCACGGGGTACAGCACGTAGCCGGGCACGACGCGCACCGACAGGCATTGCGGCGCGAATTCGGCGAGCTCTTCATTGCTGAGCTCGCGGAACAGATCCAGCCCGGCGAGATCGCCCGGTTCGGCCGGCACCGACACCATGGGCCGGATGACCTTCGGGGCTTCCTGCCGGAAGGCGTCCTCGACGGCGAAATCGAGGTCGATGTCGGCGAGATCCACGACTTCATTCTCATCCAGCGGCGCCGCCGCGGGTTGGGGCGATTGCGAGAACGGATTGAACATGACGTCATCCCTCGATGGCTGGCCGGGAAAAACGCCCGGCATGAACGGGAAAAATGCGGCAGGCCGTATCTCCGCCCGCGGACACCCCGTAATTCTGCAATTTAGGTGCCGGGAAATTGGGCGGGCCGGTTTGGCGAAAAACGGCGGTAAAGCGCCGGAATTCGACCCGTCGGAGCCGGGGCAGGGCCTTCGCCGCCGGGCGTGGCCTGCCGCGGGTGGGCAGTCCATGGCTGGGGGCCGTCAGTTCGTGTCGGCGGCGATCTTGCCCATCTTGCCGGCTTTGAAATCCTCGAACGCCGGTTCGATTTTCTCGCGCGTGCTCATCGCGACCGATGCCGCGGCGCTGCCCGGCGCCGGCTCAGGCCAGCGCCGGGTAATCCACGTAACCATCCGGTCCGGGGGTATAGAAGGTGGCGGGGTTCGGCGCATTCGCCGCCGCGCCGGTCTTCCAGCGCGTGACCAGGTCGGGATTGGCGAGGAAGGGACGCCCGGCCGCGATCAGATCGGCCTTGCCCGCGGCGAGGTCGGCTTGCGCGCGCTTGGCATCGTAGCCGCCGGAGAGGATCAGCGTGTGCTTGAACGCATCGCGGATCGTTTTCTTGATCGAATCGGGAACCTCGGGCGCGCCCATGGCGGAGTGATCGACGAGGTGGATATACACCAGCCCGAGCGCGTTGAGGCGCCCGGCGAGCCAGGCGTAGTCCGCCGCCATGACGTCGTAGAGCGGCATGTCGTTGAACACGCCGAACGGCGAGAGCCGGATGCCGACCCGGTCCTTGCCGACGGCGGCGATCGCCGCCTCGGCCACCTCGATGACGAAGCGCGCGCGGTTTTCGATCGAGCCGCCGTAACGATCCTCGCGCCGGTTGGAATTCGGGCGGATGAATTGTTCCAGCAGGTAGCCGTTCGCGGCGTGCAGTTCGACCCCGTCCATCCCGGCCGCGACGGCGTTGTTCGCGGCCTGGGCGAACTCCGCGATGGTCGAACGGATATCCGCCTCGCTCATGGCTTGCGGCACCGGGTGAGGCTTCAGCCCTTCCGCGTCCGTGTACATCTCGCCCGCGGCCGCCACGGCCGAGGGCGCGATGACGCGCGCGCCGGCGGGCAGGTTCAGCGGGTGGCTGACGCGCCCGGTGTGCATGAGCTGCACGAACATCTTCGCCCCCTTTGCGTGAACCGCGTCGGCGATGCGTTTCCATCCCGTCACCTGGGCCTCGGAAAATATCCCGGGGATGCGCGGATAGCCGAGCCCGTTGGGTGACGGCGAGGTGCCTTCCGTGACGATCAGGCCCGCGGACGCCCGCTGGGTGTAGTACTGCTGCATGAGCGCGTTGGGAATGTTGCCCGTGGCGCGGTTGCGCGTGAGCGGCGCCATCACCAGGCGGTTTTGCAGCGTGAGTGTTCCCAGTCTGGCGGGCGAGAATAAAATCGACATATCGGTGTTCTCCATGAGCATGCGCGTTCCGCGTGTGTAAAAGGTTCCAGAAAAAATCCCTCCCCTCGCCGGGGAGGGACACTGCATCCCCTCCCCCTCGACGGGGGAGGGTCAGGGTGGGGGTGACCATTTCAATCACCCATCACTTAATTACTGAATCACCCATTCCCCATCACTCATCATCTTTGTTTTATCTCTTATCCACGCTCAACGGCCCAGACCCGAAGCCCATGATCAGCAGCATGCCGCCCATCAGCCCGAGATTCTTGAAGAACATGATCGACTGGATCTGCTGTTCCGCGGCCGGATAAGTCCAGAAGTTGTGGAACACCAGCGTGACCGGGATCATCCACAGGAACAGCGCCGCGGCGCCCCAGCGCGCCTTGAAGCCGGTGACGATCATGGCGGCGGCACCGAGCTCGATCACGATGGACGCGGCCAGCAGCACATCGGCCATGGGCAGACCCTTGCTGGCCATCCAGCCGGAGGTGCCGGCAAAGCCGGTGATTTTGCTGATACCGGACATGATGAAGATGATGGAAATCAGGATGCGCCCGGCGAGCGGCGCGAACTGGTTCACGAATGACGGCATGGTGGTTCTCCTTTATATGGTTTGGTGGTTGCCGGAATCCCGGCGGTTGATGAAAGACTGTCCATTTCCTGTGCGTTTATTCCGTCATTCCGGCCCATGAGCCGGAATCCATTATCACTCCAGCGGCAGATCGAACAACAATACCTCGGCATTCCTGCCCTCTTTGAGGCTAATCGTACCCTCCTGTTCCACGCGCGCGCCATCGCCGGCGGTCAGCGCCTGTCCGTTCACCACTACCATTCCGCGCGCGACGTGCAGGTAGGCAAGGCGCCCGGGTGCGAGCGCATGGCTCACGGCCGCGCCGTTGTTCAGCTTCGTGGCATAGATCACCGCGTCCTGGTGGATGGTCACCGACCCCTCGCGCCCGTCGGGCGAGGCGATTGCGCGCAGCCGCCCATTCAATTCCGCCGCTGGAACCTGTACCTGTTCGTAGCCCGGCACGTGGTTGGCGCGGTCCGGCAGAATCCAGATTTGCAGGAAATGCACGAGTTCATTTTTCGAGGCGTTGTACTCGCTGTGGCGCACGCCGGTGCCGGCGCTCATGCGCTGCACATCGCCGGAGCGGATCACCGAACCGTTGCCCATCGAATCCTTGTGTTCCAGCGCGCCGTCGAGGACGTAGCTCACGATTTCCATGTCGCGGTGGCCGTGGGTGGGAAAACCCTGTCCCGGTTGCACGCGGTCCTCATTAATCACGAGCAAGACCGACACGCCCATTTGTTCGGGATCGACGTAATCGGCGAAGGAGAAGGTGTGCCAGATGTCCAGCCAACCGTGATTGGCATGGCCGCGCTCATTGTTTTTCCGGACCCGGATCATGCTTTTCCCGCGGTTAGACCTGATGCCGCGAAATCCTAGGCCGGTCGGGCGGGGGAGGAAAGCGGAAAATACTGGTCGAGTCGTTCAAAAAACTTGAAGGGAAGGCCGTTTCGCCGGATGCTCCACAGGGTCTTTCCCCGGCCGGCAGTGAAGGGGCGACCGGTCGTTGCCTGTAAAAATGCCCCTGTGTGGAGTAATCTTTATCCATGGCCCGCCCCATAGAAGAGCTGAACCAGGAACTATTATCGCTCCCCCGGAAGGAGCGCGCCGATCTCGTGTTGCGCCTCATTCGCAGCCTCGACGAGGGCGCTGAAGAGGATGTGGATGCGTATTGGAAAGAGGAGTTGGTGCGTCGCAGCCGGCAGATCGACGCCGGCGAAGCCGAACTGATCCCCGCCGAGGAAGTGTTAAGGAAAGCCCACGAGCGCCTGGCAAAGAATCAAAATAAGTAGCCGAACAGCTTCTCAGGGAATGAGAATCAGATTTCACGCCGCGGCCGAAAAGGAAACAGAAGAGGTCGCCGACTACTACGACCACCAGCTGCCGGGACTGGGTGCCGAGTTTTATCACGAGTTGGGCGCAATCATGGATCTCCTGGAACCCAATCCCGGGATGGGCGTGGTGTATTCGGGTCCGTATCGCCGTGTACTGATGCAACGTTTTCCGTTTGCGGTCTATTACGAGGTTGCGGACAACCAGATCAGGATCATGGCGGTTGCACACCAGCGCAGAATGCCGGAGTACTGGAAAGGCCGTGAATAGCAGTCATATCAGAGCAAGAAAATAAATCTGTCACGTTTTCCGTTTGTTCACCGACCTGTGCGTGGCCCGCTGAACGGCCGGTATTCGCTGCTCTACAGCGGAAATCATCGGTGCGCCGCGCAGGCCACCCAGACACCTCAAGCCCTTCAGGGTTGGAGAGGAATATTTCCTAATATTCAAGAAGTCGGGCTGGTACGTGTATTTGTGCAACCCATGGCATACTGCTCCCGGCAGCATTGAATCTTCCGGGTTGCTATCGACTTTGATCGCGCCTGGCAGTCCCCAACCAGTCCAGTGACGGAGGTTTAACATGACAGGTATTGGCAAATCTATTTCCGGTTACATCTTCGTTTTTCTCGTTTGCAGTCTGGCCGTCACGGGAGTGATGGCGGGCGGGATAGGAAATAAGGCGCAAGGGCTGGATAACAAATTGGGCGTGCGCTTTCAGTCTCCGGTAACGGCGAATATGCGTCCCGGGAGCCAGGTGCAGGCGGTGGTGACGAATCCGGACAAGCTGAAAGGTCTCGGACTTGGTCAGGCCAGGCAGGGCGACCGGGTTACCCTGGTCAAGGGGCAGGGGGATGCGTTCACGGTTCGCCTGGGCGGCCAGTCCGCACCGATGATGCTTCTTGGCGATGGATCGGTTCGGCATATGCGGCAGAGAATTGGCACTCAAGCTCCATCTGGATTACCGGCGCACCAGAAAGGCGCCCCGCTGAAGATGCAAACCGCCCCGATGCAAAAATAGCGGTTGGCGCTTCAGCGCACGGCCGGTATCGGGCGATCGTCGCTGGCGGATTCCCGTAGCAATCTCCGGACGTGATCGGCAACACCATCTTTGTCCGGGGAATCGCGGCGGCGCTGATCGTGCTCGTGCACGTCAACCTCGTGCTTCGTCCGGACCTCGACCAGTGGTGGCCCGGCGGCTACTGGTTCGTACCGCTATTCGCCATTCCCGTGCCGCTATTTTTCCTGCTGGCGGGCTACGCGACCCGGTATGGCGCCGA